>Ga0185299_10000819_pt1 | contig 73793 bp, 62 predicted proteins | sample PaiPotPPA55metaG_FD_128002 | JGI IMG/M metagenome (GOLD analysis project Ga0185299, IMG submission 128002) | Iron sulfur acid spring bacterial and archeal communities from Banff, Canada, to study Microbial Dark Matter (Phase II) - Paint Pots PPA... ...
GATCAGATATCGCGACATGGTGCTCGACAACTCTGCCCCGCGCACCAGCATGTGAACCTTACTCGCGGTTTGCGACAGGAACACCGCTGCCTGGCCGGCCGAGTTTGCCCCTCCCACCACGACGACTTCTTCGTCCTCGCACAACTGCGACTCGATGTAAGTGGCGCCGTAATAGATTCCCTCCCCTTCATACTGCTCCAGATTCGCGAGCCGCGGCTTCTTGTATTGCGCTCCGGTAGCGATCACGATGGCACGGGCCGCGAGCGCGTCGCCGCTTTCGAGCACTACTTCATACGGCCGGCGTGCGCAGCTAAGCCGCACCACACTCCGCGCAATCATCATCCTCGCGCCGAACTTCTGCGCCTGGGTGGTGGCTCGCGAAGCCAATTCCAGCCCGGAGACTCCGGTCGGAAAGCCAAGATAGTTCTCGATTTTCGAGCTTGATCCCGCTTGACCTCCGGGAGCGGTAGTCTCGATCATCAGAACATCCAGGCCTTCCGACGCCGCGTAAACGGCCGCCGCGAGACCAGCCGGGCCTGCGCCTACGATGATCACATCGCGCACGTGCGTCTGGTCGATGCTGCTGTTGAAGCCCAGGCAACTCGCCAACTCCTGAATCGACGGGCTTCGCAGTACGTTGCCGCTATTATTACAGACTACGACCGGCACTTCGGACAACTTCACCTCGAAGCGGTCGAGCAGCTCCTGCGAGCTCCGGTCTGTGTCGAGATCGATGTAGGTGTAAGGGTATCCGTTCCGGCCGAGAAACTCCCGCAACTCGAGCGTCCGGGCGGAGTGGTTCGAACCCATCAAGATGACGTTGCCAAACCCTTGTTTGATGAGTTCGATCCGGCGCAGGATGAAGGCGCGCAGCAGGATCTCGCTCAGTTCGGCGTCCTTGGCTACCAGCGATCGCAGCGTTTCCGCGTCGAGTTCGAGAAACTCGCCCGGCTCAGTCACGCGCCCGCGTACCAGCGAGCGCTGCCCGGAGATCATGGTCATCTCGCCGGTGAATTGCCCAGGGCCATGCGTGACGAGTGCACGCTCTCCGTCCAGGCTCGGCTGCACGATCTCCATGCTTCCAGATAGCACCACGAAAAACCTCATAGCAGTATCGTTGAGCTCGAAAAGGATTTCGCCCCGCTGCACATGCCGCACGCTGCCCAAGGGGCGAATGCGATCGATCTGCGCGGAAGTCAGGACCGGAAAGGCCTGAGTGCGAGCGTCGAGAAAGGATAGCGAGGGCAGGGAAGCCATGACCCATTTTCTCACCCTGGCGCAGGTCTCCGGCCCGTGGCACAGGTCTCCGACCTGTGAAATATGTTTTCCTGAGCCACCACCGGAGGGAGTGGTCTGAAGTCCCATCCCGACACGCGACAAACCGACGGAGCAGCCCGCGGTCCCGGCGACGGGCCTGGCGCTCGCGCCCCACACCATTCTTCTCTTCGCTGACTCTCTCATCAATCCCACTCTGTTCGCAGCCGGTGGGCTTTGCCTGGTTGAAGGCTTGACTCTCCCCTTAGGGGAGGTCTTATCCTCAAATTAAGCATGCTAAAGATTGGCGACTTCGCCCGCATTGGCCGCATTTCCGTCAAAGCGCTCCGGCATTACGCCGCGATCGGCTTACTCCCACCGGCGTACATTGAACGCGCCAGTGGCTATCGATACTACTCCGCCGCGCAACTTCCAATATTGAACCGGCTCCTGATTTACAAGAATCTGGGATTTTCACTCTCGCAGACCCGCGCCCTGCTCGATCAATCGTGTCCTGCGGCCCGCCTCCGTGCACTTCTGGGCGCCCGCCAAACGGAGCTTACCCGCCAAATTGAAGCTGAGGCGGCGCAATTGGCTGACGTGATGAAGCGCATCAAGCAAATCGAATGTGAGGAAACGCGCCCTCGTTACGACGTAGTGATCCGTGAAGCGGAACCTTGCGAAATCATCAGTGTCCGGGAGACCTTGCCCGATTATGCCGCTCTCCAGCCGCTATTCCGGCATCTGCGCCGTGCTGTTCCGAAGAGCGAAATTCAGGCCCATGGCGCCATTTGGCATCGCTGCGGTTCGTCCGGCGAGGCCATCGATTGCGAGGCGTTCCTGATGTTGAAACATCCTCTGACGGGTAGCCGGCCGGTAAGCGTCTCGAAAGTCGCGAGTGTGACCTATCACAGTTCGGACGACGATCCGTTCCCGCAACTCTATCGCGCCGTACTCGGGGCGATCGATGACGGAGATTACGAGATTCTGTGGCCAATGCGCGAGATCTATTATACAGAAGATCTGAGCGTTACTGAAGTCCAATTTCCTATCCGCAAACTGAATGGAGATCACTCGTATGCCGGCTAAGATTTTCAATCCGCCAGATTTGCACAAGCCCCTGGGCTACTCGCATGTCGCCGAGATCACCTCTGGCAAGCTCATTTTCATCGCAGGGCAAGTGGCCCTGGATCAGAATGGGAATATCGCCGGTGCGGGCGATTTCCGGTCCCAAGTGGAACAAGTGTTCGCAAATCTTGGAACCGCGCTCAATGCTGTCGATGCAGGGTTCCACAACATCGTAAAACTCAATTGCTATTGTGTCGATACCGTTGAACCGTCACAGATTGCTGTTTTCCGCGAAGTCCGCGACGCTCACGTCAACGCTGCGAATCCGCCCGTGAGCACCTTGGTCGTGGTCAGTCGGTTGGTGCGGCCGGAATGGCTGATCGAGGTTGAGGCGATCGCTGTAGTCTAATCTCTGCACGTTCCGAATCAAGAGCCTTTAGTGGCCCAGGACCCCTTATTGCTCAATCGAATTCATCTCACGAGCAATACGATTGCGAGGCCAAGCGCCAAAGGACGAACGCAACATCCCATCCCGGAAAAAGGTCCCGGCGAGTCACACCATCACCGTGCCCTTTCTTCCGTTCCCCCTCACCAACTTCCCAACTTCCACCAAGCCGGGACCCCGCCCACGCGTGTTATTCCAAAGTCATGAATCCTATTACGGAATCTACAAACCCCAATGGCCCCGACCGCGTCGCCGAGCGTGCCGGCATTAATCGTGCGAATGCACAGAAATCCACCGGCCCCCGAACCGAAGCCGGTAAGCAACGCTCGAAAATGAACGCCTTCCGCCACGGATTGACAGGCCAAACCATCGTCCTGCCCACCGAGGACCACTCCGCTTATGAGCGCCACTCCCAATCCTTCTTGGATCAATACCACCCGAAAGACGCCACCGAAACGCAGCTCGTCCAGTCGCTCATCGACACCTCCTGGCGCATGAACCGTGCCGCCGCTGTCGAGACTAATCTCTTCTCGCTCGGCATCACCGAAATGGAAGATCAGATCCGCGCCAACCATCCGGAGGCCGAATCCGCACTCGCGATGGCCCTGGCGTTCCGTGAGAACACCCGCGCCTTCGCCCAAATCAGCATCTACAGCCAGCGTCTCGCCCGCCAGTTCGAACGGACCCTTGCTCAGCTCCGCCAGATTCAGGCCGAGCGCCGCGCAGCCGAAGAGCGTCAGCTCGACAAGGCCGCTAAGATTTTGAAAATGCACAAAGATGAAAACATTCCCTATGAACCATCCGAGGATGGGTTCGTTTTTTCGAACGACCAGATCGAAACGTTTCTGCGTCGCCAAAACCGTTCCCAGCAGGCCAGCATCCATGACTTCGAGTCTCACGGGGTGGCACAGGCTTTCTAGCCTGTGTTGCCGTGGCACAGGCCCCGATATGGCGCCGCCCCCGGCCCTACGAATCGCTGCCGTCCGACAATCTGATAAAATGTCAGACAGATGAAAGACTATCGAATCACAGTGCGGTTCCCCGCTGACTTGCGCCGAAGGTTGAAACAGGCTGCTGATAGCCGCGGAACGCGCGAGTCGGACTTGGTTCGCGGCGCCGTCGAGCGGCACCTTGCGGCCGAGAACCATGCGATCACAGCATACGTGCGTGCTAGGCAGGCTGGGCTGATCGGAGTCGTGCGGGGAGCAAGCAGCGATCTTAGCACCAATCCAAAACATTTCGATGGATTTGGTGGGTCTTGAGCAGGCCGGTCCTGGTTGACACCGGCCCAATCGTGGCCATCCTTTCGGCATCCGACCAACACCACGGACCGTGCGTGGAGCAGCTTCGGAGCATTCCGGGGCCTCTCCTGACTTGTTGGCCCGTGCTCACCGAGGCAGTCTGGCTTCTACGGGCATATCCACGGGCTCTACGGATGCTGATGTCGTCTTTCCAAGGCCGGCCTTTTGAGCTTCTTCCCCTGGATGAGGCGGACCTTTCCGGAATCGCCACGATCCTGACTAAGTATCAGGGCCTGGGAATACAACTGGCCGATGCGTGCCTGGTACATTTGGCAAATCGCGAGGGGATTGAGACTGTGTTCACTCTGGACCGGCGCGATTTTGGTGTGCTCCGCCCGGCGCGCGGAAAGAAGTTCCGCGTCATTCCATAACTGTCGGGGCACAGGCTTTCTAGGCCGTGTTCGTGGCGCAGTCCCCCCGGCCTGCGAAATCAGCCCAGCAGCAGCCCGGTACCGATTCCGGCCTTCCCCGTCTATTAGGAGAATCCGGCCAGGCGCTTGAGCTTCGTGCCGGAAACGCAGGGGGAATTGACGAAATGAAGAACCTACGCGGCAGGCAATGGCTTCCTGCTTTCACTCTGACCGCCGCGACGGGATTGCACTCAGCCGAAATCCGCATCGATGACATGTCGCTGCTCACTCTAGACAATGTCCGAGTGGAAACCACGACGTATCACGGCAAAGTCGGTCTCAAAATGATCGAGAAGGAGTCCGGGCCGGGCGGCGGCCTGGCAGTTCTGAAGGGGCTAGAATTTCGCGATGGCGAGATTGCCCTCGAGGTCTCCGGTGCGCCATCAAAAACCGCGGACCCCACCGCGCGCGGCTTCATCGGCATCATGTTTCGTATCCAGGCGGACGGCTCGCATGCCGAGAGCTTCTACCTGCGCCCCACCAACGGCCGGGCAGACAACCAGTTGAACCGCAACCACTCGGTTCAGTATGTGTCGCCTCCGGAATGGACCTGGCAAAGGCTGCGAACCGAGACGCCGGGCCAGTATGAATCTTACGCGGACATGCAAGCCGGTGAATGGACCCAAATGCGGGTCGTAGTGCATGGCAAGGAAGCCGAGCTTTATGTGGGGGGCGCCGCACAGCCATGCTTGATTGTCAAAGATCTCAAGCTCGGAGAAAGCCAAGGCGGTGTAGCGCTGTGGATCGGGCCTGGGACGGAGGGTTATTTCCGGAACGTTCGAGTGGCACAGGCTTTCTAGCCTGTGTTCCCCCTTACCTCACGCCCGCGTGCCGCTTCAGTATTTGTTGCAGGTTTTGTGAAAATGCCGACCGCGCCATAACAATATTAGCGCCGGCCTCATGGGCTTTCTGCTTAAGCTCGCCCTGGACGTGCGAAAGATAGCCGATGATGCTGATGTTCTTCAGGGCGCCATCATCCTTCAGCTTGGATATCAGAGGCAGCGGTTCAACGGAGTTATTATTCAAATCGAGGATGATCAGCAGCGGCTTTTCGTGAGTCGCCTTTTCGACTACGTCGTGCGCGGACTTCAGGAACTCCACGTCCAGGCCGACGCGCTTGGCGGCGTCGCTGATCTTGACGGTGAACAGGAGGTCGTCCACAACGGCCAGGATTTTTTTCTTCTCCCGATTGTGCATCTGGGATATGCGCCTATGCTCCTGAATGTATCTATTAACTAACGGAGACACCAACAAGTTGTATGGCGGGTCAGATTTATTCTAGCATGTCAGCAATGCCTTCCCGCTTTGTTCATCCACCCCGCACGCTGCAAAAGAGGCCCGGGTGAGCGTCCACTGGTATATTTGCGAGGACCCGCAAGAGGCTGCCACGGCATGCTGCCGAAAGGTTCTCGATCTGCTAAAAGAGTCGCTGGCGAAGCAGGACCGGGCCGCGCTGGCTGTTTCGGGCGGCTCCACGCCGAAGCTATTGTTCGCCGAAATGGCAAAGTCGGGATTTAATTGGAATCGCGCGCATCTGTTTTGGGTGGATGAGCGCGGCGTGCCGCCGACAGATGCGCAGAGTAACTATAAATTGGCCAAGGAGAACTTCATCGATCCCGCAGATTTTCCGGTCGAAAACGTTCACCGGATTCAGGCCGAATTAGATCCCCAGCGTGCCGCGCAATTGTATGCGGACGAGATTCGTCGTTTCTTCTCGCTTGGGCCGGGAGAATTTCCGCGCTTCGATATCATTCATCAGGGCATGGGGCCGGACGCGCACACAGCCAGCCTTTTTCCCGGCGAGCCGCTGATCGACGATCATGAGAACTTGGTGGCTGCGGTGTATGTTGAGAAATTTAACCAATGGCGGATTACGCTATTGCCTGGCGTCCTGCTGGCGGCGCGGAATACGATAATGTTGGTGGCCGGTGAAGATAAGGCCGAAGCGCTCCATGCCGTGTTCGGGGAGCCTTACAATCCCAGGAAATATCCGGCGCAGATCGTGGCCAAGTCTCAAGGAAACGTGATGTGGTTCGTCGATAAAGCAGCCGCAAGGCAGATACGGTGAACACAAGCAGGCGGACCTTTTTACTGCTGCCGGCCCTAGGCCTGTTGCCTCGCGTCACTGAAAGCAGCCTGGTGCTCCCGCTGGCGATTCCGGTTACCCGCATTCTACTGGCCGGCGACGTAATGCTGTCGCGCTACGTAGGCATCGTCGCTCGCGCGAAAGGCGATCCTGGATGGCCCTTACACGATGTGTCGGTTTTGCTCTCGTCGGCCGACATCGCCTTTGCTAATCTCGAATCGCCGTTCTCCGACCGCGGCCGCGTCGTCGACAAAGGCATGCTGTTCAAGGCCGAGCCGGAAATGGTCCAAGCCTTAGAGCAGGCCGGGATTGATATTGTATCCACGGCTAACAATCACGCGCGCGACTGCGGCCGGTACGGCGTGGAATATACCCTCGATTGGCTCCAGCAGCACGGGATCGCAGCGGTGGGGACGGCGCCCACGGCCGAGGCGGCGCGCCAGGGAACGGTGCTGGATCGGAACGGCGTTCGTTTCGGTTTCCTGGCGTATACCTATGACCAGTCCAATGGAAATCATGCCGACCTGGACGACCGCATCGCGATGATGGACGACGGCCAGGTGGCCGACGACGTGAAGAACATGCTGGAGCGCGCCGACGTGGTGATCGTTTCGATGCACGCCGGCGTCGAGTATCAGCATAGACCTAACGCTCAGCAGCAAAAGTTTGCTCATGCGGCTATCGACGCCGGTGCGAGCGTGGTGGTGGGCCATCATCCGCATGTCACGCAACCAGTGGAACGCTACGCCAACGGCGTGATTTTTTACTCGCTGGGAAACCTGGTTTTCGATCAGTTCCAGCAAAAGGAGACGCAACGCGGATGGATCGGCGACGTCCGGTTTCTTGGAAAGCGAATGGCTGAGTACAAAGTGATCCCAGTTGACATTGTGCGGACGGCGCCTCGGGCTGCGTTGGTTCCTTAATTCCTTGGTTGAAGACATGACTGCGCTGGTACTCTCGGCCGGTGGGATGTATGGCGCTTATCAAGCCGGCGCCTGGAAAGTGTTGGCCGAAGTTTTTCAGCCGGACTTGATCGTCGGAGCGTCGATCGGCGCGGTAAACGGCTGGGCGATCGCGGGCGGCTGCGAGCCGGACGAGTTGATCCGCCGCTGGTTGAACCTGGAAGAGGCCGCACGTTACCGGTGGAAGGTCCCTTCCGGAGTTTTTGGCGGCGTGCTCGACTCGCGACCTCTGCAGCGGGCCATTCGCCACATCTACGAGTCGTATCAACCCCGCATTGAATTTGCAATGGTGGTGACCGATCTGGTCAAGCTGCGGCCACGGATCGTGCCGGGCCGCGAAGTCACTTGGCAGCACCTGGTGGCGACGACGGCGATCGTCGGATTCTTCGATCAGGTTCGGTTGGGCGGTAAACTAACTTCCGATGGCGGGCTGTTGTCGGCAGTCCCGCTGTGGGCGGCGGCGGAGTTGGGTGCGCGAAAGGCCGTGGTGATCGACGTCCTGCCCAAGCCGCCGGGTATAGTGGCTAAGACTTTTGTCGGAGCGATGCGAATGCTGTCGCCATTTCGCGCCATTGTGCCACCGGGGATGGAGGTAATCCGGATCGCTCCGCGGGCGCTGCTCGGACGTCCGCTCGAGTCGCTCTACTGGAGTCATCGGAATGCCGCGAAGTGGATTTTGCAGGGGCAGGAGGACGCCTCCGCGATAGAACATTCCATTGTGAATTGTTTTGAGCGAAAATAGATCCTGACATGCCGGTATACCAGATTCACCTTTTGAAGGAAAGCCAGCGACAGCAGTTCCGCTGGGCGCCGCACACCTCGGGCGTCACCATCGCCAAGCCGAAGGACTACGAGAAAGGACGGATCGTCGAAGCAGCCAGCCCCTATGCGGTCTGGCTGGCATTGCGCGGAACCGATGAGGAGCTGCAGGTTGGCGATCTGCTGGAGGTCGAAAGCGGCGAGCTTCGCATCCTCAAGTACATCGGGTTCGAGGAGGCGCGCTGGTACCTACCAGAACCGGTTCCGGCGCCCAATCCACCGCCGGTGGAGGTAACATAAGGCTTAAGCATATGTATAAAGATCCCGCTGCTTGGGATCGGATCAATTCCTTCGCTCTCGTAAGTTACATCCCCGAGCCTCTAGCAGGCTTTCTGGATCGAATGCGGCAGGAACTGGTACCGGACTGTTTTTTGCGCGCGCACGTGACGATTCTCCCGCCACGGCCCATCTCGTCCTCGCCGGGCGCGGCCTGGGATCTGGTCCGATGGTTCGCACCCCAGTTTGGGCCCTTCGAAGTAACTATGACCAACGTAGAGGTCTTCCCTGTCTCGGACGTGATCTACGTGAACATCGCCGCCGGGACCGAGCAGCTCACTCAAATGCATGCGGCCATGAACGCCGATGGGCTGCGCTTTCCAGATGCATTCTCCTATCATCCGCACGTGACTCTGGCGCAGAATCTTCAACCAGATCAAGTGGACGAACTCCTGCACGTGGCGCGCGCCCGATGGGCCGAATGCCCGTATTCCAAGACTTTCCGCGTGGACAAGGCGGTGTTCGTTCAGAACACCCGCAATTCCGGATGGATCGATTTGGGCGAGTGCCGGCTGGGCCACGACGACTCGAAGCTGGTAGGTGAGTTGACGGACTTGCTGGTTCTTTGAATTAGCTATCGGACAGGGATGAGCACGGTCATTCGCATTGTGGCCGCGCTGGTGCAAGACGAGTCGCGGCGCGTGTTGCTGGTTCGCAAAAAAGGAACGCGCGTGTTCCTGCAGCCTGGCGGAAAGCTACGACATTCGGAATCGGACCTTGCCGCTCTGAAACGCGAGCTCGGTGAGGAATTGAGATGCTCGGTCCGGCCTGGAAGCGCCCTGTTTCTCGGAACGCTCACCGCGCCGGCGGCCAACGAAAGTGGATGCCTTGTGGAGGCCGTACTTTACCGGGTCGAGATCCAAGGTCCAATCAGCGCCGCTTCCGAAATCGAAGAGATTGTCTGGCTCGATCCGCTCTCACCTGATCCAATTGACCTTGCACCTCTTACTAGAGATTGCGTTTTGCCCCTCGCTACGCGCGCCTAATTCGCCAGTTGATGCTAGCGGGCCACCGGAAGAACGCTGGTGTTCGCAGCCAGGCCGCCTTGGAAGATCTCCAGTTTTCGATCGCCACTGTGAGCGTCGGCCGGCACCTGAAAGTTGATCTGATAAAGACCGATGAATCCCGGCGTCAGCCCGGCGAACAAGACCGGCGCCGCCTCACCGTCGATCGCAACCAAGGCCGACGTGTCGACGTTGGCTAGCGGCGACGATGGAGCTTGCTTGCCCGTGCCGACCGGCGTATCGGTCAGCCCCATCCCCGCTAGATACGCGACCAGATATTCGCCCGGTTTAGCAGGAGCGTCTTCCGTCACCGGGCTGAAGTCGGCATGTTGGGCGATCACTTGTCCATTCGCGAGCCGCGCGATTCCGGGCGTGACGGGAGCGATATTAATACTAACGGGCGTGGTGTAAGCGTTGTTCGCGCTCACCAGCACCTGATATTGCTGCCCGGGTACGAGATCCACCGGAATCTGGGCGTTGATCTGGCCGCTGCTGACGTAATAGAGCGGAGCCAACTCGCCTCCGATGAGAACGCTAGTCCCGTTCAGCACGCTGGGTAAAGGAATGCCCGTACTGCCGGTTGTGGCGGCCATGGCCGAGCCGAAAATTTGCACGATGGTGCCCGGCGCCAACGGAGCGCCTGGCTGCGGATAAAGGTTGTGAAGTATGCCGTTGTTGGCCAATATCGGAGCTGCGGTGTCGCTCACCGCGCCGAGAATCTGAGCGGAGGCAGGTTGCAATCCGGAGGCAGTCGCCTGGGCGGTCACGGTGAGTTGGGTCGCGGCATGCGAGGGTGTCCAGGTGGCCGAATAGACCGCGCCGCTATTACCGCTCAAGTTCAGCGACAGCGGCGGATCGCCGTTGGAGAACTCCGCGACCACTCGGCCGCTCGTAACCGAATTGCCGCAATCGTCGGCGAGCTGGACGGCGACGGTGCGCGGCCACGCAGCCGGAGTTGAAAAATTGCCTGGCAGGGTGGTCGGTGTCACTACCAGGTTGGCCGGCGTGCAGCTCGATTGCGGTGTGATCGCGCGTGCGGCGATCGTGGCCGACGCGGAAGCTGATCGAGGGACGATGAACGTCACGTTGACAGTACGGACCGCCAGGTTGCTGATTGAAATGTGGACGCTTCCGGCGTAGATTCCGGGCTTGAGATTGGCGCCATTCACGGCGATGGTCAACAGCGCGGGAGCGCTTGTCGAGACTGTTCCGGCGACGGGCGAGGCCGACAGCCAGCCGGAGCCATTCTCGGTTGATACGGCCACCTGGTAAGGCGCGGTCTCATCGCTACTGGTATAGACTGTGACGTTCTGATTCCCCGAAGACGTGAATACCAGTCCACTGGGAACGGGGTCAGGTACAGGAGCGCCGGTAGCATCGGTCACGTTTAGCACGACCATGAAATCCTGCGGCGAATTGAATACGTCGGGCGAGGTCACGCGGATCAATGCATAATACGCACCTTTTTGCAGGCCCGTGCTGGCGGTGGTGAATTGCACTGTTCCAGGCGGTGCATCATTCAGAACCTGCAGCCAGCCGTCTTCGCCGATCTGCTGTGCAGAGAGGGTGATTGCGCTGCCATTCGAACTCGACACGGTGAAGCGCTGGGGCGTCGGACCCGATACTCCGTTGCCTTGCCGGGCTTGCAAGAGAATGCCTGTCGAGCTCAAAAGTAGCTTCGGCTTTGTTGAAATCAGCAAGCTCACTGGAATCCTGGCCGTGCCATTGGCGGAGTCGATTTCGATGTTCTCCGCGTAAATGCCCGGCCCGAGACGTCGTGAGTTATCCAATGCCGCGGCCAGGATCGCACTTCCGTTCGGACTCACCGTTCCTGACGAGGGGTTTACGCTCAGAAACGCTGGGTCAGTCGAAACGGTAAAGCTCAAACTGCCCTGTCCACTGTTGCGGACGTAGATGTTCTGGCTCGCCGGCGCGAGCGACCCGTCGCCGAAGAAATCGAGCGCCTGTGGCGAAGCCTCCAGGATTGCAGGCGCTTCATTGACCGTCAGGCCAACTTTAATCGATAGCGCCGCGCGATTGGGTGAGGTGACGGTGATCGTCCCTGAGTAGCTTCCAGCAGCGAGTCCGGTTTGATCCACGCTGACATCGATGCGGCCGGGCGTTGTTCCGCTGGCCTTTGGCGTGATCCAGGGGGCATCGGCGCTCGCGGAGAAGGGAACTGAGTCGTGGGTAGTAGAGATGACCGAGACGGTCTGGACGGGCGGGGTCATGGCGCTGCGAGCACCAACAAATGAGAGGCCGCCTGCGGACACAAGCAGGTCGGGCGCGAAGGGCCGCACCAAAACTTCGTATGCGGCGCTGGTGGACGCGCCGGTAGAGTCTGTGACTTGCACGGCGAAGACGAAGTCGCCCGGAGAGGTGGGAGTTCCGCTCAAGAGTCCGGTTGAGTCGAACGTCATGCCGGCGGGCAGCGGGCCAGAAGCAGTCCACACCAGCGGGCGCGTTGCGTTGGCCGATTGAAACGCGACCGAGTAGGCGACGCTTACTTCCGCCGTTGCCAGCAGCGACGGCGTAACGATGCGCAGGTTGGCCGGCGTCACATTTAGACTCAGCGCCTGGAATGCGACATTGCCGCTCGAGTCTGTGACCTGCGCGGTCACGGTGCCATTGCCCGCAGAGATTGGCGTTCCGCTCAACAGACCGCCCGAGCTTAGCGTGAGACCATCCGGGATGCCCGAGCCCGACCATTGATAGGGCGGGGCGCCACCTGTGGCGCTGAGCGGGGCTTGATAATAATTGCCGACACCCGCAATCGCCAGGGGCGATGGAGTCGTAATGGTCGGCCCGCCATTCGACGACAGCACGGTGAGTGTGAAAGGCGTGCTGCTTGTGTGCCCCGCCGCATCGGTCGCGACGACCGCAAATGCAGTTCCTCCGGCTGAGCCGCGCGGTGGCATTCCACTGACCACTCCGCCCGCCGACATGCTCCCCCAGCTAGGCAGCCCGCTGGCCGAGAAGGAGTACGGAGTTGTGCCACCGGATGCATTGAATGCCGCCGAAAACGCCTGACCCACGATGGTCTGCAACGCGGATGTCGTCGTGATGGACAGCGCAGGATCGATGGATAAGCTGAACGCGGCACTCGCCCTATTTCCAGCGGCATCGGTCACCGTTATCGAGAAGCTATACGATCCGGCGGATCCTCCCACGGGTGGCGCCCCACTCAACAGACCGGCGGTCGTAAGATTCAGGAAGGCAGGCAGTCCGGTTGCCGTCCAGGTGTAGGGACTGGCACCGCCGCTGGCTTGAAACGTAAGGCTGACCTGAGTGCCTTCCTTCGCGTGTGGCAAAGGTGAACTCGTCGTAATAACCGGCGGTCCGGGGTTCACCTGCAGCTTGAATGAAACACCCGTGAATCGCGACGCGCCGTCCTGCACGGTGATAGTGAAGTTATAGCTTCCAGCCGAGCCTACTGGGGGCGGCGTGCCCGAAAGCTGCCCGGCAGAAGTCAGAAACAGCCACGCGGGAAGTCCCGAGGCGGACCAGGAATATGGTGGCGTTCCTCCGCCGGCTGTAAGAGTCGCTCCGTATGCAACGCCCTCGGTGGCAGGGCCTAAAGAAGAATTCCGGATGATCAGCGGTGGCGGATCGACGAGCAATTGGAATGGAACTGTTGAGACCAGGCCGACCGAATCTGCCGCCCGGATCAAGAACGCATAAGAACCCTGAGCATTGAGCGCTGGCGTTCCGCTGATGGTTCCCGCAGCCGGATTCAGAAAAAGGCCATTCGGCAATGCGCCGGATGGGAGCGACCAACTGTACGGCGGGATGCCTCCGGTTGCGGCCAGTGTTGCGGAATAAGACAGACCCACGATCGCACCCGGCAGCGCTCCCGCGGTGATCGACACCGGGGGCACGACGGTCGCGGCGTAGTTTTGGGTCGCGGAAAATGGAGCTCCGGAAAATCCGTCGTGGTCGGTAACCTGTGCCGTAAATGCCGATGCTCCGGGCAGAGTCGGGGTGCCGCTGATAGTCTGCCCGCTGAACGCGAGACCCGGTGGAAGCGATCCGGACGGGATCGCGAAGCTGCGATTGATGCCGCTGCCCCCGGTCGCTTGGAGTACCATCAAATAGGGTACGCCGACTACGCCCAGCGGCAGTGGCGATGGGGTAGAGAACAGAAGCTTTGCATACTGCGTAATGGTGTAGCTGATTACCAGCACCGGGGACACTTGGTTGTAGGTGAACGTGACGTTTCCGGTTCGCGTGGCCGGTGTCGTATTGGGCGCTACGGTGATGTTTATGTTGTCGAAACCGGCGCCATTGATGGTTCCGGTGATATTGATCCAGGGAACGCTAGTGCCCGGTGTCAGCGGGTCGCAGGGGGAGCTTACGCTCAATACATCGGGTCCGCCTGGATCTTCGAAAGTATGGCCCTGCGACGATGGATTCGCCGTCGCGCTGCAGAAGCCTATGAACAACGTGGTTTGTGCCGGCGGTGATAGAGGATAATTTGCATCGGTGACCTGGACGGTGAACAGATCACCAAATCCGGTCGGCGTTCCACTGATCACGCCTGCCGGGCTCACAGACAGCCCGGGCGGAAGTCCGCCTCCCGCGCTCCAGGTGTAGGGCGGAGTTCCGCCGGTGGCGTTCAATTGCGAATTGTAAGGGAAGTTGAACTGACCATAGGGCAATTGCGTGGTGGTGATAGTGAGTGGCTGCGCTTGGCAGACAACCGCAGTGGCCATAAGCAGTGTAAGCCACGATATAAGAGCTAAGTTGAAACGCTTATACTCCAACATCCTCTCTTTCGGATGTTTGTCCCTAATTCTTCAATTGGTTAAGAGTGCGCAACCGAGAGAACCGGTTCATCTTCTTGCACGTGACCGGCGTCGATCACCAGTCTCGCGATTCGTTCGCGATGATAGGTGGGGTCGCCGAAAGCAAGCTCGGAGGCCTTAGCGCGGCGATAGAACAGATGGGCATCGTTTTCCCAGGTAAACCCCATGCCGCCGTGGACCTGGATGGCGCGGTTGCCCACTTCACGGTAAGCGTCGCTGGCGTAGGCCTTGGCAACGGACACAGCCAAGCGGGCTTCGGGCACAGCTTCCTGGATCGCCCATGCAGCGAAGTAGGCGGCCGAACGCGAGCTTTCGGTATACACCAGCATATCGGCGCAGAGATGCTGGACGGCCTGGAACTGGCCAATCGGCCGGCCGAACTGCTTGCGGGTTTTGGCGTACTCGACCGTTATTTCGAGCAGCCGCTGCATCCCGCCGGTCATTTCGGCGACCAATCCTACGGTGGCGACATCCAGCATGTGATCGAGAGCGGCGCGCGCCGGGTTGCCCTCCGCCAGCAGATTTTCGCGCGGAACGGAAACGCCATCGAGCGCGACCTCGTAAAGCTTGCGCGTGGAGTCCATGGCGGGAAGGTCGGTGATGCGGAGGCCGGGGGCTTTCGCCGGAATCAGGAAGAGCGCTAGCTCGCCGTTCAGACGTGCGACGCAGATGAGGAAGTCGGCGGCGGCGGCGTCCCAGACGAACAGCTTCCGGCCGTCGAGCGTGTAGTTTCCGGCCGACGACGTGGCTTTCAACTGGATGGAGTTGGGCGACCATGAGGCTGAATCTTCGAGCAAGGCGACCGCTGCCTTGGCCTCGCCGCTCGCTATGGCACTGAGATACTTTTGCTTCACGGCGCTATGCGAAGTGCTCTCCAGCAAAGGCCCAGCCATCAGGACTGTGCTGAAGAATGGTCCGGGGAGCAGGGCTCGGCCCATTTCCTCGAGAGTGGCCGCCATCTCCACCATGCCCATTCCGAATCCGCCGTATTCTTCCGGCAGGATCATTCCGTTCCAGCCTTGCTCGGCGATCTTGCGCCACAGAGCCGGATCGAATGCTGTGGCAGTCTCCATGAGTTTCCGGACTTCGGTCATGGGGCTCTCGGCGGCCAGGAATTTCCGAACCGTGTTCTTCAGGGTCTGCTGCGTTTCTGTCAATGCGAATTGCACGATAGGTTCCTTGATTCTTAGTAGCTCTTCGTTTCTTAGTAGCTCTTCGGGAGGCCGAGGACGAAGTGGCCCACGATGTTGCGTTGGATTTCCGAGGTTCCGGCTTCGATGGTGTTGCCGCGCGCGCGCAGGAATGAGTAGGCCCAGGCGCCGTCGTCGATGGCATGGCCGTCGCCCTTGGTCAGCTGCACGTAAGGTCCGAGGAGTTCGGCGGCGACTTGTTGGAAGCGCTGGTTCAGTTCAGTCCAGAAGATTTTTTGGATGGAGCCTTCGGGGCCAGGGACGCCGTTTTGATTGATGCGCGTGATGGCGCGCATCTGATTCAGGCGCATGATGTCGATGTCGATGAAACTCTGGGCGAGCTTTTGTCGCATGACGGGATCGGCGGACGCGGGCTGTCCGTTGCGTTGGATGGTGTGCGAAAGTTCGACCAGGCGATCGAACTGGCGCTTGAACGTGATCTGCATGCCGGCGCCGAGCGTGGCGCGCTCATGCATCAGCGTACCGATAGCCACATTCCAACCGTCGCCGACCTTGCCCAGCACGTTTTCAGCCCGAACGCGGACGTCGTGGAAGAAGAGCTCGCAAAACTCGCTCTCGCCGGTCATCTGACGTAGCGGGCGGACTTCGACGCCGGGAGATTTCATGTTCACCAGGATGTAGGTGAGTCCGTGGTGCTTGGTGGAGGCGGGATCGGAGCGCGTCAGAAGCGCGCACCAATCGGCGGCCCAGCCGTAGCTGGTCCAGACCTTTTGCCCGTTGATGACGTAATGATCGCCGTCGAGGCGCGCTTCGGTGCGGACGTTGGCCAGATCGGAGCCGGCGTTGGGTTCGGAGAATCCCTGGCACCAGATCTCTTCGGCGTTGAGGATGTTGGGCAGGAAGCGCTTCTTTTGAGCGTCGGTACCGAACGCGATGACGGTGGGGCCGATGAGAATCAGGCCCAGCACGTTGGCCAGAGGCGGGGCTCCGGCGCGCGCCATCTCTTCGGTGAAGATGACCTGCTCCATCAGGGTCGCGCCACGGCCGCCGTATTCCTTTGGCCAGGCGATGCCTGCCCAGCCGGCGTTGTAGACCTTCTTCTGCCAGTCGCGGAGGAATTCGAAACGCGCCAGCATCTCGTCTTCGGTGCGATGCTTTTCCCAGTCGGGAGGGACATTCGCTTTGAGCCAGGCGCGGAGGTCGTCGCGGAACTTGAGTTCCGGCGGGGAGAGGTTGAAATCCATGTTTTCCACAGGATATCAGGTGGGAGGGAGGGACGCGTGGCGTGTTGGTCTCCGGTGTGATGCGCCTGGAAGATTATGAGCGGTTCTTAGAAGATCACGGCTGGACGTGGTATGTGGAAGCTTTGAAATTTCACCGAGACCGCTTAAGCGAAGAGGAGAAGCGGGACCCGGCCAAGGACGGGATCGAACGTGCCAAGGTAGACTATTTTCGCTTTACCTTTTCCAAGCTGACTGAAGTGTAGCGTAAGAATGAAGGAGAGTAAGATCGGACATCAGCTACCGTATTGGTACAACTCTAGGGAAATTCCCCAAATTGATCTGGGCGACTCGACATAGTATCTTGAAGGCTCATGACTTACCACGTCCGTGAGCCATTCATTGCCGTTCGGGACGAACCGCCAGCGGCGTTCGCTTTGACCACAATCACAGCGTGATCGACTATAAAGGTCGTCGGTGAAGTCCAGCAGTCAGGACTTGTGGCCAGAGTGAACTCGTCTATGATCTAACGGGAAATTCGTTTTGAATCTCCCGCCTGTCAAATTGTAATCGTTAACGAGCGCAGTGAATCAATTGCCCAACGTTAAACCAGATCCTTCGCTGCAGCCCAGACCCACCGCACTATTGTAATTGTCGAGCGCTGTCTCGAAGCTCGCCAGAGTAGTCTGGAGGCTGGAAGAGATCGGAGCAAGGCTGGTCCCGTTGATAAAGGGAATTCCAGCGAGATCCTTGTTTATCGCCGAAATCGTCGAATCTATACTGTCGGTTTGGGCTCCGGCGGCGAGGTTGAGCACGGCGGCGACGAACTGGCTGAGTGCATTGACGTAGCCGCCCGTGTGCAGCGCGCCGCTCGGCATAATTAATAGAAGCTGGCTTTGGGTATATCTGATCCCGCCGATAACCATGCTATGGTCGGTTCCTCCGTTGTAAATCACGCCATCGATCAACTTGGTAACGTTGGGCCAGCGCGAAGCCTTGTGCCAGAAGCCCTGTGTTGCCGGGCAACCGGTGGGTTGTGCCACTGGGCATTGAATGATCGCTGTGTCTTCGAGCTGATACCCGACAGTATTCGTGGCTGTAGTCGAATCAGAGAACACGCTTTGAGATGCTAGTCCCGCGTCAACATAGATGGCGCCATGCAGTGGGCCGGCGAATTCTTCATTCTGTACGAGAAAGCGTCCCACAAAAGGCGTGAGTTGAGCTGGCGTCCAGGCGAGGATGGCGCCGCTGGTAGACACAGAGTTGAACTGGCTATCCGTGGCATACCCGCTGGCGAAGAAGTCGAAACCGCCAACCGAGCACGACAGCGAGTTCGACGTTACGAACTGAATCGACTCCGGCTCCGGGATTCCCGTCGTTACGGCAAACAGAACAGCCGCGCTTCCGTTGGCTGCGCTTGGGGAAACCGTCAGAATTTCGCCGTTACCCGAAGGCGTTGGGTTGTTGATATTCCCGGACGGCATGGCGGTGACGAAAATACATCCCGGGCAAGCGGCATAGGTGAGCGGCGCGATCGTCGAGGCCTGCAGCACCAATCCGGCAGGCCCTGTGTAGCGAGCTAGCAGCGTGCCTGCCGAGTTGTATATGGAGATCGTTGTATCCGCGGTAACGATCAATGCTCCACTGAACGTGCCCACCTCATCGAAGGCGAGCGCAGTTTGATGCTTCGAGAGTGAAGCGCTGATCGCATCAATGAACGGCGTCGCCGATCCATTCTTGTAAACGGCGTCGTTCGCTGAATTAGTACTGGAGACTCCGCTCGCGAACCTATCGCCGGCTGTAAATCCGCTGCCGATTCCAGGCGCAATCGCCAGACCGTTTTCGGCGCTCACACCTGCCGCCGTCGGTATTGACCCGGCCGAGGCAACGGCCCCCGTAGTCGTGATCGAGTAAACACCCCGAGGTTGGAGGCCATCCGTAAATGGCTGTGTAAAAAAAATCCCACTCGGAGTTGCCGCTATACCGTTCGGCGCAATGCCATTCGCAAGAGTGTACGGTGTGAACGTCGGACTGATAACTGTCGGTGGGTTCGGATCTGCAGCAAGAGCAAGTGCCGCCGCAAAGGTAGTGGCACATAATAAACTACAACCTGCCTTGATGTTCAAAGTCATGTGAAAATCCTCCATTTCGATTGGTAGGCGCGGGGCTCCTCCGATAGATCTTACCCTCAAACGGGCTAAAACCGAATGACATCGGAGTAGGTAACCGTTACATAACGCTTTATTGCGTTGTCACAAGATATCTACAGATTTTATTGTTGACAGCCTGCATCTCTAGGCTTACAATGGACGACACTAGTACTAGTACCGATCTGGAGGAAATCGGAAATGAGTACAGCCTAGGTCTCTACCGACCCAATGGGGTGTTTTTCTCGGACGCGGCGGCATTAACGGAGCGCGCTAGTGTCGAGAAGTCTGACTCACTTAAGTGAACTTACATCTGACGGTCCGATTAGGACCTGAGAGTTGTAACGCCATTCGGAATTTGCAAGGAACTTTCAGCTGGAGGAAAGCTTGAATTTCCTAGTTCTTACATTAAAGGAGGAATTGAATGACTAGCATCTCAAATTCGTTTCGCATCGCGGCATGCACTGTAATGGTTTTGACGTTGGCTACTAGCGCCCATGCGACTTATACTGGTCTTTCCTGGGTTGTGCCTGGAACCGACGCGCCCTGGCTTGGTGGAACGCTGGCGCCTAACCCCATCTTGTTCCCGACGACGGGCTTGGACGCAACGTTCACGTCCACAACTGTCAATTGGATGAATCCCTTCGGGCCTGGTAGCCTGAGGAATTTTCTCGCCAGCGACCCAGGCACCACCATCAACACTTGTACGACCGCCACCGTGGGATCTGTAACCTACAACTGTAATACTGACGTAATCAGCACCGGATCCCAGGGTACTCAAACGGCCACAACTTATGGGCAGATCCTGGAGATTATGGGAACCGAAACTTTCGTTGGGGGCACGACTTACAGCATCACCCATGATGATGGTATCGTAGTCACATTGGACGGGTCGGTGATCATCAGCAGCGGGGTACCAACTGCATCGCCGACTACCAACACATTTACGACTACGAGCGGGACGCATGCCATCGTGATTGAGTACGCTGAGTGCTGCGGTAATCCCGCTATTTTGACGTCCAATTTGCCTGTCAATCCCACTGTTCCCCCTGTTCCTGAGCCGGGTAGCCTCGCGTTGGTGGTGGGCGGATTATTGACTGGAGGTGGTCTTTTGTTCCGCCGCCGGGGGGCACATAAGAGAGCTTGATTCGCGATAACCTCCGGCCTAGTTGGCGGACAGGTGAAGACTAAACAAGTCATTTGGCAACGGTAGCTTTAACGACCCGTCGTCCACAGCCATCCGCCGGAGCCGCTTCGAGAAGAACGGGTGTCTTCCTCCGAGCGCCCGTTTCATTGATTCGCGGCGCCGGCGGTCCACGCTCCATACAGATCCGATGGCGGATAGAAATGCGCTGGGCGTTTGGATAATCATGCAGTGGAAAGTTGGCCTATCGTTGAAATAGGCAATGACATTCTACCCCGAGCCTCTAGCGATTAGGGAGCGAGCTTAGCCGTTGTTGAAACAGCTGTGCTTGCCGGCACTGCTTGAGAGTGCTCGCCAGTGATCCTCTCCCAAAGGACAGCGTTCCATCCTCCACTTGCTTCGCCTCCGATGGTGCGAACTGGCCGATAAGCCTTCGCGAAGTATTGACCGAGTGCTCGATCGAAATCCACACCGAACTTGGGAACACCGTATTCTTCAAAGGTACGATTCGACCAGATCAGGTAACGGACTTTTTTTCGTTCGATCTCCTGGATAAAATCAGCCGTCATTTTTCCCGGAGCGAGAACCCCGGGGGTGAGCGCATAAACACGCGTGGGGCAGTGAATGCCCGCTAAAAAGTACAAACTTACGTCTTCCGGGACAGAGAGGAAACTTGCATACGGCTTTTGATGCTGTTCGATGAAATCGAGCGCGGTACGATAAGCGCTAGCCTTTTGGGGCGTAGTGTAAATCACTCCTCGTTCCGTGGCTAAAGGCACTCGGTCCGGATTCAATTTGTAAAATTGCAGGACGGCCGCACTGACGGCGATGAGTGTCGCCAAATAGGGAAGAAGAGCCGCACCCCGATTGCTCGACGTCAACTCAGGCACTTTCCAACACAACAACCAGTTCAGAATCAGGAAATACGAAAGAAGAACAGGCCCATTGTAATAGATTGCATATCCGACCGGCTGCATTCCGAATAGGACTCGCATGGAAATGCAGCATGCTAGAGAGAACAGCATAAACGTCTGCATGAAACCGGTTGCCAGCCGATTCCTCCAGCACAACCACGCTGCCACCGGAATCATCAGAACCACCAGAAAAGGTGCGGCCGGCGGGAAGACCAAGGAGCGCGCCCGTCGCGCCAGCGACTCGCTGTAAGGGCTCAGAATAAGAAGTGCTATCACAGCCATGAGACCTACCCACAGCAGCCACCGGCGATTACCATAGCGGATCAGAATCCAACGATATCCCAACCAAAAGACCGTCAGGATCAAGACTGAGCGGATACCTCTGAAGATGGCTTCGCGGGAGATGGCAAACCCGTTTAGCGACAGCCAGACTGCCCCGTACCTCTGCATGAAGTAAGAAGTCGGCCAGCTCATCAAGTTTTCCTGAGTTATGAACTCTACTCCTTTGAGTGAGATCATCCAATAAATCACGGCAATGGTTAACAGGCAGCCTGGCAACAGAGTCGCCACATCGGCAGCCAACCGTCGAGACGAGCGTTGCTTGATGCCCCGGATGATGACCAGGATGGCTAGGGCAGCGAAACAACCAACTCCGATCTCCTGCTTCATCAGCAGCGCGCTCGAAGCCGCAAGGCCGGCGCCGAGCATCCACCCCGCTCCACTACTGGAGCATGCTTTCACGATCAGCCAGAGAAAGAGGCATGCGCTGAAACATCCGTAGACCGCGCCGAAACTATAAGGTAAAGGAAATGAAAAAATGCCGGGTACAAAGGACTGGATGAGTAGCACCGTACCACTTGTCCAGGCTGCGACTATTGATACCAATTCCAGGCCGCTCAGGAATAGGAAAACGGCACTCCCCAAAGCTGCCAGTGCTCCGGCCCAATACAGTACGCCTAGTTGGAAGCCAAAAAGGCGAAACAGGACACTATTCACGTACGGGCTGCCTGGTGTGTAGGGATACCAGACATCCGAGTAGAGCGTCCTTCCGCGCGCGAGCTCCGTCGCGACATACATCTCGCGACCGCAGTCCACTGTCAAATCTCCCCAATGTGCCCAAGTCAGGGCGAAGAGAGCACCCCATATGCAAAGGAGACTGAACAGAGCCCAGCAGGTGTTACGGTCCCATAAGGCGTGTTGTGTTGTGCGTACTAAAGTAGTATCGTGCAAAGGCAGTCGGCCCAGGACCGCACCGGAATCATAGGAAGGCGGCACCCTCTCAAGAATCCATCATAACGATTGTTCCGCACGTCAGTCCGAGAGTGGGTTCCAGCTGATTTTGTCGCCCTTTAAAAAGGGCCCAGCAACCGCCAATTTGCCACGCTCCCCTTCCCAATCGGGAGGGACGTTCGCTTGAAGTCAGGCGGGGAGGTCGTCGCGGAACTTGAGTTCCGGCGGGAGAAGTTGAAATCCATTGTGCCACACAGGATATCAGCTGAGAGCGAGGGACGTCGGGTGATGGCATCCGGAGCATTGGGCAGCTTGTCAGCGGCTCTCGGTAACTAGCTTGCGAGTTTCAGCACGCGTGTTCGGGGACACCGTCCGTACGACCAACCCGCCTCACGCTACAGCCTCAATTTCGCTTCCCAGTTCCGGTTCGAGAACAGGCTTCGGCTGTCGGAGCCGCCACGTCTTTGCGATCAACTGTTCCGCCGCAACGGCTCCGAGGAAGAACGTGCTCCAGTCGAGGGGATAGTGATAGCGCGAATCGGTCTGCAGGAGATAGTACACCAGGGGAAAACCGGCCCAGATCGCGAGCATGACCCAGCCGACGGACGCATCCCGCTTGCACAAAATCGTTATGCCCCAAATAGCTAAGAGTTCGACCGGGACCCACGCCCACGATTTGATTCGGACCGTGCTGGGCAGTGTCCAAAAATCGACAATTCTTTGGGCGGTCAGAACCACAAACTTGCGCGGATGTGTTCTGATCCAATCCATCGTCTCGTGTAATTTTTCGCGGTTATACTGGAGTTCGCCTTCTTTGGCTACCAGCCGCGCCTCTGGTTCGCTGGAATACGGATGCATTCTGTAGAAGAAGTTGTCGAGAGTCTCGACGAGGTTATCTTTCAGAAGCGGGGAGGCGAAATCGTTGTTGGAGACGTGGAACTCGATGGGGAAATTGTCGCGTATGAAAGTGAAGCCACCCAACTTCACGTAATTCCGCACGGACCACGGCAAAATCGTAAGTGCGCAGATGGCAGCCACCCAGAATGCCGGTTTCCAGCTCTGCTTCATCACGAAGAGGAGCACGACTATCAGAAAGGCGGGAAGAGCTGAGGGACATGTGAGGAAAAGAAGACCCCAAGAAAATCCGAAAAGGAAGTTCCCGGTGGTGAGGTACGCCAGCGCATTCCAAGGCCGCACGCGACGGTGCTCTTCGGAATTATTGCACTCTGCAGAATCTGTGCCGCTCCTAGCGGCCGGCGTCCAGGCTCTCAGCGTGGCCAGAACGGCTAGCAAAAGTACGAGTCCCGTTAGCGAAGTTTCCCAACGGATGTCCCTCAAAATGCGCCACGGCACCAGTGCGCCCAGAAACGCTGCCAAAAGAGCCGCCCGTCTTGCGCCGGTGATGACACCCAGCAAGGGGAGCAGCGCATATTGTAGGGATGCAAAGCTGATGTTCATCGCGATCATCGCCATAGCGCTGGTAGACCCGTATCCGAAGGCCCGAAATATTAGGCTGAGCAGAAACGGATAAATGGGCGCGTGGTGGGCTGTAGGTCCCGTAGGGACGTTATACGGGTCGCCAAAGAGGTTGTGAATCGCAATACTCTTGGCGATCAGCTCGCTTTCCGCAAAGTCTAAGATGGGTGTGGCATGAAGCAGTTTGAGTGCAACAAGCCGTGAAGCCATGCCTAGCAGGAATAGTGAAGCACATATTAGAACTAGACGTTTCTTTTTCATGCGCGAAGCCGGAAAGGATATCCAACTTTTTGTTCCAGCATTCCCCCAAGAACTTCTCTTGCTGTCTAGGCTCTGCGCGGAGCCATGATTACCGATTGGATCGAGCTATGAAACAACTGTTACGTCTTGTAACCGTTACATAAAATGGCGACGCAGGCTAGTTGATGTTTGACTGGCGATTGTTACAGCGTTGCCACAATAACAGAGCGGGCCGATCCTCCTGAACAGATTAGACCTCTTTATCCTACCGCATCAAGCAAGTAATCTTGCCAGGTTTTTCAGGCGGGCTGCAGCTCAAGGTCTGACGATTGCAGGCTTGATACAACTAAAGGGATGGTCACTCTCGACGGCGCGCGGCTAACCTTCGACGAAGTGCGCAGCGTTTCCAGAGGCGATGAGCGGGTCGAGGTTGCCGGGAATGCCATCACCGCGATGCAGCGGTCACGTGCCGTGGTTGAGAGGCTGGCGGCCGGGGATGCTCCGGTGTACGCGGTGAACACCGGCGTTGGACTGCTGGCGGATGTTCGCGTGCCACCCGAGCAACTGGAGCAGTTGCAGCGCAACGTAGTTCGCTCGCACGCGTGTGGAGTTGGGCCGCCGCTGGCGCGTGAGGAAGTCCGGGCGATGATGCTGATCCGCGCCAACGTGCTCGCCAAGGGCTTCTCGGGGATTCGGCCGGTGGTGGCCGAGCGGTTGTGCGATCTGCTGAACCACGGCATAACGCCGGTCGTTCCGTCGCAAGGTAGCGTGGGAGCAAGCGGTGACCTCGCGCCACTGGCGCACATCGCGCTAGTGTTGATGGGCGAAGGAGAAGCCGAAATTCAGGGCACGCGTTGTCAGGGCGGGGAAGCGTTGCGGCGGGCCGGAGTCGAACCGATCGTGCTGGCTTCGAAGGAAGGCATCTCGTTAGTGAACGGGACGCAGGCGATGCTGGCGGTGGGCGGGCTTCAGTTGCTCGACGCCGAGACGCTGGCCGATTCGGCCGACCTCATTTGTGCGATGACGGTGGACGGCCTGCGGGGGACGCCGCGAGCATTCGATCCGCGCCTCCACCAGACGCGGCCGTTTGCCGGCCAGATGCAGAGCGCGGCCAATCTGGCGCGGTACTTGGAGGGCAGTGAAATCCGCGAATCGCACGTGACCTGTAGACGCGTGCAGGACGCTTATTCTTTGCGATGCGCTCCGCAGGTGCATGGGGCGGTGCGTGACACGCTGGCCGAGGCGCGGCGGACACTCGGGATCGAACTGAACGCCGTGACGGATAATCCACTGGTGATCGATGATGAGATCATTTCGGGCGGTAATTTTCATGGCGAGCCGCTGGCGCTGCAACTGGATGCCATGGCGATTGCGTTGACGGTCCTGGCCGGGATTTCCGAACGGCGGGTGGACCGGCTGGTGAATCCGTCGTTGAACGAAGAGCTGCCCGCGTTTCTGACCAATCATGCCGGCCTGGAATCCGGGTTCATGATGCTGCAGGTGACGGCGGCGGCGCTGGTGGCGGAGAACCGAGTGCTGGCGCATCCCGCTTCCACGGGGTCGATTACAACCAGCGGTAACAAGGAGGATTTCGTCAGCATGGGGATGACGTCGGCGATGAAGCTGAAGCAAGTGGTGCGGAACACCCGGCATGTGCTGGCGATCGAGTTGCTCACGGCAGCGCGCGCACTCGATTGCCTGCGGCCGTTGCGGTCGAGCGGGGTGATCGAGCGAGTGCGGGCGGAATTAGCGAAGGTGAGCGCGCCATGGACATGCGATCGGGCGCTTGGGGGTGATATCGAGAGAGCGGGCGAATGGATTGGGGCGGGCGCGATGGCGGGGGTTTAGTCGGCGATGTACACGTTGAAGTTGGTGACTGTCTGGTAGCCCATGCGCTTATAGAGCGAGAGGCCCGATTGGGTGGCTTGCAGCACTGTGCGCTCGATTCCGGAGCTACGGCCGGCTTGCTCGACGACCTTGCGCATGATGGCTTCGGCATAGCCTAGCCGGCGGCATTCCGGCACCGTCGCGACAGAGTAGAGGCCGATCACGTCCCCGGTGATGATAGCCGCGGCAGTGGTAACCGGCCGCTGATTGACGAAGCCGACAAACCCTCGCAATTCGCCCATCCAAGCCCGCTCGGCGCCGTAGATCGCCAGGCACACCGAGTACGGAATATCGAACGCGACGGACATGATCTGAGCGAAAGCGCCGCGCGTGCGATCGTCGTTTACGGGTTCGACATCGAGCGGCGGCAGTCCACGGCGCGGGGGCGCAAGACGCTCGGCGTACATGCCGGGCGCTTCTGTCAGGGGACGAAGGCCATGCCGGCTAAATATTCGGCCGGCGTCGCGGCGCAGAGGTTGGCCGAGAAAGACGTCGCAGACCCAGCAGGTCCAGCGCACGTTGCGGGAATCGAATAGCTTGGAGGAAACGTCGATGACGCGGTCCAGGGCGCGCGGGTCGGAATCGATCGGCTCGGCCACGAGTGCGGCATTGAAGGCCGCGTAGTTCAAGCCGCAGAAGATCAAGGACACGCCCGGGATGTCGCGGATCTCGCCGGTGTTTCGCGCCTGTCCGAAAAATCGCAAAGCCCGAAGAAGGTTTTGGGCAACTGCGATACTCCGGGGCTCCAGCATTTGGCGATTAGACCAGAATAAGCAAGGGAACGTCAATCCGCGTGGTTAGAAAAAAGCTCGATCCTCGTTGATGGCCAGGATGACTAATTGGCTGAGTACCTATGCCGTTAGTGGTCGAGACCGGGATTCTCCATGCCCGCTGCAGCGCCCACCGTCTTTGCCGGACGCGCGTCCAAGCCGAAGTCCTGCTGGACCCGCGCATACCACGCGTCATCATCAAGAGCGTCCCAAGCCGCCCACTCTTCGTCAGTCCTCGATGCTCTCCAGGCCACGTGATGGACGGGCCACGCAAGCGGAGGCCATCGCTAGAGACAAAGGAAAATTGGTTCGTTGCTCAGAATAGAAGCTTGAGAGCCAGTTGCGCCGACCGCGGTCCGCCGATTTGATACAGCGGATTCAGGCCGCCATTCTGGCCGCCGCTTCCCAGCGACGCTCCCAGCATCTGAGTCGATTGCCCGAATAGAGGAGAACTGAGGTAGTTGATGGGGCTTCCAAAATTGGGGTGGTTGAAGATGTTGAAAAGATCCGCTCGCGCCTGAAGAGCAAACCGCTCCCGGAGTTTGAACTGCCTCCGCAACGTCAAATCGACCTGGGTAGCGCCGAATCCGCGCAGGGCGTTTCGTCCCAGGGTTGCCGAACGGGAATTGCTGTGGGTGGAAGACCATCGCGATCCTCGGTTTTGGGGGTTCCGCCTCTTCCGGGTAGTGGGTCAGTTTGATCTTTCGGTGGGTACGAGACCTGCGCGTAAGATTGCGAACCGATCCGATTAGAAGCTAGTTCAGCTTTGGCGGATTGGGCGGGGTTGCCTTCAGTGGAGAGTCCCCTTCTCGAACTATATCTACAGCGTGTGGCACGATGCTCTTCATTTCCTCATCGAAGAACGGCACGCTATCATACCAGAAGCGACGAAGTAATGCGCTGATCTCTTCACGATCTACAAAAACTTGATTGGGCTCTAAGACGAGCGTGTACCACGCCTGTTGCGCGCCAAAAGGAAACTGAGGAAGACGGGCGCGAAAAATAAGCACACGAGAGCCGTCCTCGCGTCTTCGATCTTCCTCGACGTAAATTTGAAGCTCTTTGGTTTCCTTAAGCCGTTGCAACAACTTGTCGATATTCATGTGTCAAGAGCGCTTCGTGTACGCTCATGCGTGTATCCTCAATCTCGATTGGCGACATTATAGATGCCGTCATGCCCTCCAGCCTACGCCAGCACTCTTCCGGGGCGGGAAAGACAATATCTTCGGTCCAATTGTTAGTCAGACCATACTCGACGTAAACCTTAACTGCCGATCTTAGTTTGTCAACAACTTTGGCCCGCGTGGTGGACACCGTCACTAGGTCAAAGTCTAACGCATGAGCCACCCACTTACCGTCGGATCGCTCGCTGACACTGAAAGTTACCGTTTGCGGCAAACGAAAAGAATTCTTTCGTCTGTGGGGCACTTTCATGATTTTCCTCTCCTTGTGAAAACTGAGTTACTTTCGAGTGGTTGGTGGCCACCAGTCTGTTTTTTCTCGCTGGTTTTATCTTCTCGCCCCCAACGCGCCCTATTTGCCTTAGCGGCAATGGCTTTACGCCGCTCTGGCGAAAGCGCGGCTGCTCGCGCAGGTCCTCCCGCTCGCCCAGCAACCGTTCTAGCTTGTGACACACGCTTATCGCCTTTATTTTCAGCAGTTAACTGCTCTACGATACGAAACGCGGTCCTATTTAAATCCATCTAGTACTGTTCCACAACCATAGTAAAGCACGAGACCTTATTGGTACAAGGGTGAAGGGGCTTATTTTACACGATCTTCATTCCTAGTTCAATCCCCAAGTACTAACAAGGCCATCTATTTGACTATTTTACTTGACAAATAATTGTGTTGTCAAGTAAAATGGTCAGTATGAATCAACTCACCGTAGCCCAGCGCTCGCAAGTAGTTAGATGCTTGGTGGAAGGTACATCGATTCGTGCAACGGTGAGAATAACTGGTGTCGCCAAGAACACCATTGTAAAGCTTCTGGTGGATCTTGGTGCAGCTTGTTCAGCCTACCAGGATCGGACCCTCCGCGATCTCCCCTGCAAGCGAGTACAGGTCGATGAATGCTGGGCGTTCTGCTATGCCAAGGCCAAGAACGTTACGCCAGAGATCGCCGCGAAGAACCCCTTTGCGGGCGATGCGTGGACCTGGGCCGCGATTGACGCCGACACTAAACTTATTCCTTCTTGGATCGTCGGCCCGCGTGACGGCGTCACTGCTCGAATCTTCGTCAATGATCTCGCTGGGCGTCTCGCGGATCGCGTCCAACTCACCAGCGACGGCTTGAACGTTTACCTTGCAGCGGTCGAGAAAGCATTTCGGGGTGATGTCGATTATGCGACGCTGGTTAAGATTTACAGCAACTCCAGCGAAGGCGAAAAGCGCTACAGTCCCGCTGAATGCGTTGGGTGTGAGAAGCACGCCATTGTCGGCTATCCTGACCCCGACCATGTCAGCACCAGTTACATCGAACGCGCAAACTTGACCATGCGAATGGGCATGCGCCGCTTCACTCGTTTGACCAATGGGTTCAGCCGCAAGATTGAGAATCATGCCGCTGCCGTTGCGTTGCACATGATGCACTATAATTTTTCGAGAATCCATCAGACGCTCAGAATCACACCAGCAATGGCAGCGGGTGTGACGAATAAGCTCTGGGAGATCGAGGACATCGTTGCTCTTTTGGATCAGGACATTTCAAACTGACCCACTACCCTCTTCCGGGGGCCATGTAGAATCGGGATAGTGTGCCGAGTTGTATGGGAAAGATGTCCCGGCCGAAGTTGTTGCTCCTGGTCTTTGCCTGTGCGAGCCCGTTGATCGCGCTGGATCCCCATCAGCCGGTCAGTCAGCTTTACCACACGGTATGGACGGCCAGGGACGGCTTGACCGGCGAGGTCCATGCGTTAGCCCAGACGGTCGACGGCTTCCTTTGGGTTGGGACCAGGGATGGCTTATTCCGGTTCGACGGAGTCTCTTTTGAACGTTACCAGCCGGAGATCGGATCCCTGTCGGCGCGCGACGTCGTTACGCTGTTTGCCGTTCCCTCCGGAGGACTGTGGATCGGCTATTTCAGCGGGGGCGCAACCTTTCTGAACGCCGGACGCGCCACGAACTACGCGGAAGAGAGCGGTTTTCCCATAGGCATGGTTAGAGCCTTCGCCGTGGAACTCGACGGGACCGTTTGGGCCGCTACGTTGAGCGGCCTCGCGCGGTTCGACGGCCGCCGGTGGCAGTGGATCAGAAGGGACTGGGACTTCCCCGACCTGGGACCGTCCACCGTAGCGGCCGATGAATCCGGGACCATATGGACTTGCGGCGCCGTGGAAGGGACATTCTTTCTTTCGCGAGGCCAGCGCCGGTTCCAAAGGGCCCGATCGGGGAAGTGCTTTGGGCAGTTGCCCACTTTCGCCGCCGGCCCGGATGGGCGCGTCTTCTCGTGGACCCCGTTCGACTCCTTGTTGACTCAGGTTGGGACGGTGCCCAAAAAGGCGGCGGCAATGAGTGCAGTTTCGTCCGGAGGGACGATTCGTTTCGACCGCGACGGCGCCGCCTGGATGGCTACCCATGGCGACGGCATCATGCGGATTGCCTTTCCCGGTCGGTTTCAGGGGGGACGTATTTCCAAAAAAGATCCACTGGTGGAGACGTATTCCGGGAAAGATGGCCTGTCCGACGGAGCCGTCTTCTGCCTGTTGGAGGATCGCGAGGGCAACGTCTGGGTCGGTACGGCGGCCGGCCTGGATCGCTTCCGTAACCGGAATCTATGGTGGACGGAACTTCAGTCTGGTGGCTTTGGAGCGACCCTCGTGGAGGCAGACCACGGTGATGTTTGGGCCTTTCTTGAACATCCTCCGGGCATCAACCTACGCGACCGGAAACCTCTCGCAGGGCTGCCCGATTGGGTGGTCCGAGGCAAGAGGGAACCGGACGGAACCATCTGGATGTGGGGCGGAATGGGCCGGCTGCGGATTGCGGAACGGGAATCGCTGTGGCGGTGGAAAGCCGGTCAACTCGTTAAAGTGCCTCTGCCTTATCCAACACCGGTGGAGGCGATTGCCACAGACAGCACGGGAAGCCTTTGGGTATCGATTCGCGGGTACGGCGTTTTCCACCAGGAGCACGGTGAGTGGAAGCTGATGGAGATACTGAAAGGCCGGTCAAACATCACCGCTTACACCGCTACCGCCGATGAGAAAGGGCGCGTTTGGCTGGGTTATCCGGAACTGAAAACGGTCGCGCTGTGGGATAACGGACGGGTTCAAACCTTTTCCGCTGCCACTGCCCTGACGATTGGCGCGGTAGACCCCCTTTCGCTGGACGGTCCCATACTCTGGGCCGGTGGCGAGTTGGGCCTGGCGTACTTTCGCGATGGCCGTTTTCAGACCCTGGAATCGGCTGATCCCTCCGGGTTCGGCGGGGCTTCGGCAATCATGCCGGTTCGCGGGGACGGTCTTTGGCTCAACCGGCCGTCCGGCATACTCCATATCCCGCAACCCGAGCTGGACCTGGCGCTGCGAGATACGAGGCACGCTATCAATGCAGAGAGCTTCGATCTGGTCAGCGACTTACCGGAGTTGCCATTGCTAGGGCCGATGGCCAGCGCAGTTCGGGACTCCGCCGGAATTCTGTGGTTCGCGACGCCCCGAGGCGTTGCGCGCATCGATCCGGCACGCATTCGAAGGAATCCTCTCGCGCCGCCGGTCGCGATCCGCTCGGTGCTTGCGAATGGAAAGCCGTATCCGGTGTCACAGGACGCCGTGCTGCCGCCGCTCACCAGGAATCTGCGCATCGGTTACGCAGCGTTGAGCCTCTCGATTCCGGAGCGCGTGCGCGCGCGCTACAAATTGGAGGGATCGGACAAAGATTGGCAGGATGCAGGAAACCTACGAGATGCTTTCTACACCAATCTGGGTCCACGCAAGTACACGTTTCGCGTCATCGCCTGCAACAACGATGGCGTCTGGAATGAAACCGGGGCTTCCTGGAGCTTTGAGATTGAACCGGCCTTCTATCAAACGGCCTGGTTCCACGGCCTATACTTGCTTGCGGGCGCCACTATGATCTGGCTCGTCTATCGGTTTCGGTTACGTCAAATGACCGCGCGAGTCAATCTCCGCTACACCGAACGTCTAGCCGAGCGGACGCGCATCGCACGCGAACTGCACGATACGCTGCTGCAGTCCTTCCACGGATTGTTATTCCGATTTCAGGCGGCTGATAACTTGCTCCCAGCGCGTCCGGGCGAAGCCAAGCAAACACTCGAGAGCGCTCTCGATGACGCCGCTCAAGCGATCACCGAGGCACGGGACGCTGTCCACGAGTTACGCTCGTCCACAGTCGTCACCAACGACTTGGCAGCGGCGCTTACAGCCCTGGGTGAAGAACTCGCGGCACATCATACGCCCTCTTCCTCCAGCCAAGATTCAGCGACTTTCCTGGTGGAGGTGGAAGGTACGCCACAGGAGCTGCATCCGATCCTGCGGGACGAGGTCTACCGGATTGCAGGGGAAGGGCTGCGCAATGCATTTTGCCACGCACGGGCGCGGCGGATCGAAGTGGAAATCCGGTATGACGAACGGGAGCTTCGGGTACGGATACGGGATGATGGAAGCGGCATTAACCCCAGTGTGCTTGGTCACGAAGGGCTCGCCGGACACTGGGGCCTGCCTGGGATGCGTGAGCGCGCCGAACGCATCGGCGGGAAGATGGATCTCTGGAGCGAACTGGGAGCCGGTACGGAGGTGGAGTTGCGCATTCCCGCCTCGGTCGCTTACCAGGCGCATGCTGGCCGAAGTTTCCGGCTGTTTCGTAAGAAGATGGGGTCGAGCTCATGAGCATCGAGCGCGTGAGTAACGATCTGGCTCCGATTCGCATTCTCGCGGTTGACGACCATCCCTTAATCCGCGTGGGGATTGCCACGCTCAGTGCGAGATAATTGTGCTCATGGAGCGACGAGCTGCCATCGCGTTCGGCATCCTCCTGGCGTACTGCCCTTACGCTTCCGCCCTAGACCCGTCTCTCGACATCAATCAATACGCCCACTCGGCGTGGACCATCCGCGACGGCTTTTTCAAAGGCGCCATCTCCTCCATTGCTCAGACGCCCGACGGTTATCTTTGGCTCGGCACGGAATTCGGCTTACTTCGATTCGATGGCGTTCGAGCCGTCCCCTGGCAGCCTCCGGCCGGTGAGCACTTGCCCAGCAGTTTTATTCGACGCTTATTGGCCGCGCGCGACGGGCGTCTTTGGATCGGTACCGAAGAAGGCCTGGCGAGTTGGAAGGACGGCAAGCTGACGCGTTACCGGGAGCTTGCGGGGCAAGTTCGTCCACTCCTTGAGGATCGTGAAGGAACGGTGTGGGTAGCTGTCAATGGGGTTCCGGCTGCGAGGCTCTGCTCAATGCAGAGCGGCGGTACGCATTGCTATGGAGAGGACGGCAGTTTCGGCCGCCAGGTGACCTCGTTGTATGAGGACAGCCGGGGCAATCTCTGGGCGGGTGCATTCACTGGGTTGTTTCGGTTGAAACCTGCGCCTCCGAAATTCTATCCGATGCCAGACCTGGTGGACGCTCTTATCGAAGGTGAGGATGGCGGACTCCTGATCACCATGCACAGCGGAATCAAACATCTGGTTCAGGGGAAATCTGAGGTGTTTCCGTTTCCAGGCGCTGGGCGGGATCTGGCACCTTATTGTATGCTGCGGGATCGCGAAGGCACGTTGTGGATCGGAACCGTGGGCCAGGGCCTTCTGCGCGTGCTCCAGGGAAGGACGGATCAGTTTACGCAGTTCGATGGTCTCTCCAGCAATAATATTTTAGCTCTCTCTGAGGATCGGGAAGGCAATATTTGGGTAGTCACAACGAACGGCCTCGACCGCTTCCGCGACTTCCCATTCCCCGCGATTAGTGTCAAGCAAGGTTTGTCCAATGCCGTCCTTGGGCCGGTCCTGGCAGACGTTGGTGGCGGTGTTTGGATTGGCTCTCCTACTGGCTTGAACAGATGGAACGGCAAGCAAGTTACGATTTACCGCAAGCGAGGCAGTGGACTGCCCGATGATAGGACGCAGTGCCTTTTTCAGGATCATCGCGGACGGACCTGGGTCGCCACGCCTCACGGGGTTGCCTACTTCGAGAAGGGCCGGTTTATCCCCATAAGCTCCGTGCCCGGCGGACAAATCCGTGCCATCGCTGGCGACAGTGCGGGGAATCTCTGGATCAGCCACCAGGACCAGGGGCTCTTTCATTTACGGGAAGGACGCTTAGTCGAACAGATTCCCTGGGCGAGGTTGGGACGGAAGGACTTCGCTTATGCTCTGTTGGCTGACCCTGTGCAGGGTGGCCTATGGCTTGGATACTTCAAAGGTGGTGTGGCCCATTTCAAAGATGGCCAGGTGCGCACATCGTACGCAGGCCTCGATGGTCTAGGGGAGGGCCGTGTCAACGGGCTGCGACTCGAGCGGGGCAATACACTCTGGGCCGCAACCGATGGGGGATTAAGCCTGGTACACAACGGCCGGATTGCCACACTTACGAGCAAGAACGGTTTGCCCTGCGATGCGGCTATCGGGGTGTTGGAAGACGACGACCATTCGTTCTGGCTATATATGACGGCGTGGTCCGCATTGTCCAGCCCGAGTTGGAAGCGTGGGTGACTGATTCGAGACGGACGGTACAGGTCACGGTCTTCGACAGTTCCGACGGGGTTAGGAGTCATCCGCTTACAAACGTCTTCAGCCCGCAGGTCGCCAAATCCGTGGATGGAAATTTGTGGTTCTTTTCTTTCGACGGCGTCACGGTCATCGATCCGCATCACCTTCCCATCAATAAAATCCCACCGCCGGTACACATCGAACAAATCACCGCCGACCGCAAGACTTACGATGCATCTTCGCGACTACGTCTGCCTCCGCTGGTTCGCGATCTCCAGATCGACTATACCGCTCTTAGCCTGGTAGCGCCGGAGAAGATCCGTTTTCGCGTCAAGCTGGAAGGCCGCGATCCTGACTGGAAGGACGTTGGCAATGAACGGAAGGCGTTCTATAACGATCTTCCTCCACGCAATTACCGCTTCCGCGTCGCCGCCTGCAATAACAGCGGCGTGTGGAACGAGGCCGGCGCGTCCTTCGATTTCTCCATCGATCCGGCGTATTATCAGACCGCCTGGTTCCGTGCATCGTGCGCGGCCGCTTTTCTGGCATTGCTGTGGGCGCTGTATCGGTTCCGTCTCCATCAGATCGCGCGGGAATTCAACGCGCGCCTGGACGAGCGTGTCAACGAGCGGACGCGCATCGCCCGCGAACTGCACGATACACTGTTGCAGTCCTTCCACGGATTGCTATTCCGATTTCAGGCGGTTAATAACCTGCTCCCTGCGCGTGCGGGCGAAGCCAAGCAAACACTCGATAGCGCTCTCGATGACGCCGCTCAAGCGATCACCGAAGCACGCGACGCTGTGCACGAGTTACGCTCGTCCACAGTCGTCACCAACGACCTGGCGGCGGCGCTTACAGCCCTGGGTGAGGAACTCGCAGCACATCATACACCCTCTTCCTCCAGCCAAGATTCAGCGACTTTCCTGGTCGAGGTGGAAGGCACGCCGCAGGAGCTTCATCCGATTCTGCGGGACGAGATCTACCGGATTGCAGGGGAAGCGCTGCGCAATGCATTTCGCCACGCACGGGCGCGGCGGATCGAAGTGGAAATCCACTATGACGAGCGGGAGCTTCGGGTACGGATCCGGGATGATGGAAGCGGCATTGACCCCAGCGTGCTTGGTCACGAAGGGCTCGCCGGACACTGGGGCTTGCCTGGGATGCGCGAGCGCGCCGAACGCATCGGCGGGAACATGGATCTCTGGAGCGAACTGGGAGCCGGTACGGAGGTGGAGTTGCGCATCCCCGCCTCCATCGCTTACCAGGCGCATGCCGCCAGAAGCTTCAAGCTGTTTCGTAAGAAGATGGGGACCAGCTCATGAGCATCGAGCGCGTGAGTAACGATCCGGCTCCGATCCGCATTCTCGCGGTTGACGACCACCCCTTAATCCGCGTAGGGATCGCCACGCTAGTCGCTCCGGAATCGGATATGAAGCTGGTCGGCGAAGCCTCCAACGGGCGTGAAGGCATCGCAAAGTTCCGGGAATGCCTTCCGGACGTGACACTGATGGACTTGCAGATGCCCGATATGAGCGGTATCGACGCGATGCTGGCCATTCGCGGCGAATTCCACGAAGCGCGCTTCATCGTCCTGACGACGTACACCGGCGATGTGCAGGTGTTCCGTGCCCTCAAAGCCGGGGCTCAGGCTTACGTGATGAAGAACCTCGTGCATAAGGAACTCTTGCAGACCATTCGGGCGGTTCATGCCGGGCGCAAGACTATGTCCCCCGAGGTGGCCGCCCAAGTTGCCGCACATGCCGGCGAGGAGGCTTTGACGCCACGAGAGATCGATGTGTTGCGGCTGGTTGCCGCGGGCAGCGCCAATAAAGAGATCGCCGCTCAGCTCTCGATTACGGAGGAAACGGTCAAGAGCCGGGTTAAGAACATCCTCCTCAAACTCGGCGCAAATGATCGAACCCACGCCGTCACGACAGCGCTAAAGCGCGGAATCATCGAACTATAATCACTCGAAAGAGTGACCCCGCAAACCTCGTTTTGGGGTTTCGATCGTCTGATGCACCTCTTAACCTAAAAACGGGGAACTGTACCTGCAGCGCTTATTTTCAACTTTCGCTAAGGGGTGGCCCGGGATGGGGCTGATCTGCCTACGGTTAGGCGCCGCGATCGCCTTATTCCACGACGGGGCCGCGGGATGGGTAGGATCACCCCACCACTTCCTAAGGCTCCTGATTGACGCCGCCGCCGGACTGTTCTTATCGGCCGGCTTGTGGACACCCATCGCGGGCGGGGTAGCGGCGATGGTTGGGCTGTGGGGCGCCTTTTGGCGTTCCGGGGATCCTTGGAGCTACATACTATTGGCAATATTGGGCGTTGGGCTGGCTATGCTCGGACCTGGCGCCTGGTCCGTCGATGCCCACCTCTTTGGAAGAAAGCGCATAAGAATTCCGGACCGGTAGACTCGTCCTCATCACTCTCACCCGAAAGTAGTATTCCAAGGTCTCTCTATCCAGTGAATCCAGGCCTCTCCATCCAGTGAGCCAACACGCCTCGATTAGGGGTTGGGCGGAGGCGGGAATAGGTCCACAATCAGTTCATAAGAAGGAGGAGGAACCAAATGACCAAGAATGACGTGGGCCGATTTCGAGCCGTTCTTACAGCAAGGGTGGATGAACTGGAGCGTGTGACCCGCCACCGCGACGCGATCACGGTTGAAAGAAGCGCCGATCAACTGGACGAAATCCAGGCGGCTTCACAACGCGCCCTGGCGGTTTGTAATCTCGACCGGGAATTTAACCAACTTCGAACTGCCCGTGCAGCCCTGCGTCGTATCGAGGAAGACAGCTTCGGGATATGCCAGGAGTGCGATCAAGACATCCACCCGAAGCGGCTTGCCGCGGTGCCGTGGGCACCATATTGTATACGGTGCCAGGAAATCATAGACAGCAATGTTGAAGAGATTCAAGCGCCAAGCAACGACTTCATGGGTCGCGCCGCCTGAGGCGTTGGAAGGAGAAGTAACATGTCGAAGCTCGTATTATTAGATCCCACTAAGACGGGAAAGCAGGCGGAAGATCTGGAGAACCAACTCCACCACTTTGTCGTTGGACAAGACGAAGCAATTCATCAAATCGTGAGGGCTTACCAGACTCACGTGGCGGGACTGTCCCCGATCGGCCGGCCGATCGGAAATTTTCTCTTCCTGGGGCCGACCGGCTCCGGAAAAACTCGCATCGTAGAGGCAACCGCCGAGTCCGTGCTTCAGGATTCTCGGGCAGTAATCAAGATCGATTGCGCAGAGTTTCAACACAGTCATGAGATCGCGAAGCTAATCGGCTCGCCCCCTGGATACCTGGGACACCGCGAAACGCATGCTCTGCTGTCGCAGGAAGCGCTGAATCAGCACCACACGGAAAAGGTCAAGCTCAGTTTCGTGCTCTTCGATGAGATCGAAAAGGCGTCCGACTCCTTGTGGAATCTTCTCCTGGGCATCCTGGACAAAGCAACATTGACATTGGGCGACAATCGCAAAGTCGATTTCTCGGCGGCCATGGTCTTCCTCACCAGCAACCTCGGCGCAGCAGAAATGAGTTCTCTGGTGAGTCCGCGGCTGGGGTTCCAGGTTCCTTCGTTTGAGGATCCTCGTTGCAATGCGCAGCTAAGGAGCCGAATTTCAGGCGCCGGTATTGCAGCTGCTCGACGGAAGTTCACGCCGGAATTCATCAACCGTCTGGACAAGATCGTAGTCTTCAAGTCGCTGGGTAATGAGGAACTGCGCAGGATCGTTGATATTGAGCTTGAGATGCTGCAACAGCGCATCCAGATTGCTGCGGCAAACAAACCGTTCCTGGTGAATGTCACCGATAGCGCCAAGGAGTTTTTGCTGGTGCAGGGCACCGATTTCAGGTATGGCGCGCGGCACTTGAAGCGCGCTATCGAGCGCCTGCTCGTACAACCATTGTCGAACCTAATGGCCAGCGGCCAGATTCACCGCGGCGATTGCATCCGCGTGAGTCACCAGGAGGGGTCGGCTGCTCTCCTGTTTGGCCGGGAGCGAGAAGCCGCACAAGCGTGGGGAATGGCAAGCCGCGCGGCATAGAGACGTTGGAGAAGCGCACTACTTAGATTGGCGTAGTGGACGAACGAAAGGAGTTGAGAATGGCGGCACAAGCAACTTGGATAATTGAACTGCCCGAAGTCAAAAATAGGGCATCCTTTGAAAACGATGATGCCACGTCGGCAGTCGCGCTGGACAGCGGCGAACTCCGTGGCCGCGGATCACCCCGCATTATCGGTAAGAGCGCTGCTCTCCGGCGCGTACTCGACATGGTGCGGGTCGTAGCGCCGACTGACGCCACGGTGTTGATCAACGGGGAGACCGGAACTGGCAAGGAACTGATTGCTGAAGCTATTCACAAGTGCAGTGACCGATCGAATGGGCCGCTTGTGAAGGTGAATTGCGCCGCAATCCCTGCAGGCTTGCTGGAAAGCGAGCTGTTCGGTCACGAGCGTGGCGCCTACACCGGGGCGGTCGCGCGCGGTATTGGGAGGTTCGAGCGGGCTAACCGGGGCACCTTGTTCTTGGACGAAATAGGTGACCTTCCGCTGGAGCTGCAGCCCAAGATTCTGCGGGTCATACAGGAAAGGCAATTCGAGCGTTTAGGCGGTACCGCCACGATTCACACCGATGTGCGCGTGATTTGCGCCACACACCGAAATCTCGTTGAGATGGTCGACGAACGTGAATTCCGCGCCGACCTCTTCTATCGGCTTAGCGTATTCCCCATTGAACTACCGCCGCTGCGTGAGCGATCGGAAGATATCCCTTTGTTAGTCCGAAATTTTGCAATGGATTACGCTGCTCGCATGAACAAGCGAATCACGGCCATTTCAGAGGAATTCATGACCGCTCTGGTACGTCATTCCTGGCCGGGCAACGTCCGGGAATTACAAAACTTCGTCGAGCGTTCGGTGATCCTCTCGACCGGTTCAGTGCTGCGTGGTTCGCTGCCCGAAGTCACTGGCACATTGAAGTTGTCCGCGGCTGTGACGCTCGAACAGGCCGAGCGCTCGCACATTCTTCAGACTCTCCAGCAGACAGAGGGTGTGGTGGGCGGTCGGAAGGGCGCGGCCGCCCGGCTGGGGCTGCGACGGACCACTTTGATCTCTAAGATGAAGCGACTGGGAATTAATGCTTTTCGAGGCTCGCGAGCCCTCGCGGGAGCAATAGCGTCGGGGGCATGAGCTAGATTCAGGTAAAGAGGCGAATCTCGTCAAGCAGAATAAGAAGAATTTGTTTTAGATACAGAACCTATTAACCCGAGTTCGAATCCATGGTGGCCAACATCGGCCCCCCAGGAGTGCTATGTTCCAACTCCTGCCGCTTCGCGCCGGCGAAGGCCTCGGACCGGCGGAAGAAGTTCGTGGCTGCTCAGGAATTGGCACACAAGCGATATGGGAAGGCGTTCCGGAAATTAGCCAATTGAGTTTTGGGACCAACGGCTTGGAACCCCTATTCCTGCCACTCTGTGAGGTCTTGGAAATCGATGAACAACAGATCGAGCTATACGGCGGTTCGCCGGGACTCCGGGATGCCGCTGGCCTGGAATCGGCCGTAGCCACACCGCAAGCGACGTTCGGCGGCGAATTTCTGCATAACACGATTCCGGCCATAGCGGCGGCTTACCTATTTCATCTCTGCCAGAACCACCCATTCATCGACGGCAACAAGCGAGTTGGTGCAAACGCTGCCGTCACGTTCCTGCTAATGAACAACTGGAACCAACGTTCGACAATGAAGAACTCGTGGACTTGGTCCTTTCGGTGGCGTCAGGCGGACTGAGGAAACCGGCGCTGATCGAGATCTTCGAAACCCATTGCAAGCCTCTCTAAAACGGCTGAAACAGTCCCAGAAAATGGAGAGGTAGTTGGAAACCACGTTTTTTGGGGAGGCACCGAGCGACAGTTCGATTTGGTCGAATTGTCCTTCTGAGCCTTTGTAGGCGTAGAATTGAGGAACGGAACGCGAACTATAGTTTACGCGGCACGACAGTCTTTCGCCGCAGAAAGGAAGTGTTTATGGAGAATATGAGCAAACGAGAATTCCTCGCCACGACTATGGGGGTCGGCATGGGCCTAGGTGCCGTCCGCAAAGCGCTCGCGCAGGAAGGTCCGGCCGTCCCGGCGCGAACTGACCGTGGGGCATCCGCAGAGAATCGCAAAGTTCCCTCGCGAATGGCGAAAACAACGAAGCTGTTTAAGAGCCCCGACGGATATCCTAACGCGATTGCCGTCACACCCGAAGGCCTGTGGATTGGCGAGCAAAAGGAAACCGGGCAGGCCGCCGCCCAGTATCACTTGCCTGAGCCGAAGGACCTGACCGAGCACGCTTGGTTGGTGGATTGGAAGGGGAAAGTGCTGAAGACGGTGGCGACCCAGTCCCGGAACACCAGCGGAATGGCCGTCGGCGGCGGGTACGTTTGGATGTGCGCCAATGCCGCACCGGAAGGCATTTTCCAGGTGGACATGAACTCCAAGCAGGTGAGCCACCACCAGATTCCTCTCGGTCCGCCTGACAACGGAGGTGGCTGCCATGGCGCGCTGTGGCAGGACGGTAAGCTCTGGATTGCGTCACTCCGGCTGCGTGCAATTCTGCGTGTCGATCCGAATTCCTGGGAACCGGAATTTATGATTCCGTTCTACCAAGCTCCGGAGAAGCCGAGGTATCACGCGATTGCCTGGGACAACGGCAGCATCTGGCAGATCATCGGTAACGATTGTAAGCACTATTCCGATTACCGGCCCGGGCTCGTCAAGTACGATGCTGCAACCGGGCGCGTGCTGGAGACGGCGGATTTTGAACCAAACTCTTGCGATCCTCACGGGCTCGCAATGCACGACGGGGCGCTGGTCAGTTGCGATGCCGGCATCCATCCCAACTGGCCTGTGAGCGACAGCCCGACGGCGGGTTGGATTTTCCGGATCGATCTCGTTTGAGGCCTTGACAAATCGCTAATGTCCGGCAGCAACCCGCAGTGATGAAGATGTTCAGTCTCGCTGATGCGCGTCCCACAATCGGACGGTCGCGGGCGATTGGGTGAAAGGCAGACCCGCTAAGTGGTGCGCCAGCAATTCCCTAGCAGGCTCCTTAGGATGGGCGAAGACATGCTGTTAGTCATCTAGTATCTACTTTGAGGCGCGCCGATGACTTCGCTCTGGCAAGACGTTCGTTATAGCCTGCGGGTGATCGCGAAGACACCGGGGTTTGCGGCGATCGCTATCCTAACGCTTGCGCTGGGTATCGGCGCGAACACCACGATTTTCAGCTGGATCAATTCGGCATTGCTGAATCCAGTTCCCGGACTTGGCAGGCCGAGCGAGGTTGTGTCGCTGACGCTGAGCAAGCCCGGGGACAATCCCTTCCCGTTTACATATCCTGATCTCGAAGCCATGCGCGACGGGCAGCAGAGTTTTACGGGCATCACTGCGTGCGGCTTCGCTCAGTTGAGCCTGGCGGGCAAAAGTAAACCGGAGCGCATCTGGGGCATGGTAGCATCAGCGAATTATTTCGATGTACTGGGCGTGCGGCCGATCCTTGGGCGTGGCTTTCTGCCGGCGGAGGATGAGAAGCCTGGAGGCGCGCCGGTGGCGGTGATCAGCTACCGTCTTTGGGAATCGCATTTCGGCGCGAGTCCAGACATTGTGGGCCAGACTATTGAAATCAACCAGCACCCCTACACCATTGTGGGCGTAACGCCGGCCGTGTTTCAGGGAAGCCAGACGGGCGTGCGAACCGAGATTTGGGTTCCGATCATGATGGAAGCGCAATTGAATCCACTGGGCGACCTGCTTCATGATCATCACCAGTTCTGGTTACTTGCGTTTGGACGGTTGAAGCCGGGCGTCGTGCTGAAGCAGGCGCAGGAGGAAATGACGCTGCGGCTGAAGCGGGAGGCGAAGAATTATCCGGAGGAGCACAAAGGGCACGACAGCGTCACGGTGTACCCGCTGTGGCGGAACCCATTTGGCTTGAATTATTTTCTCTCGACGATGCTCCCGGCACTGATGTGCATCGCGGGCGTGGTGCTGCTGCTGGCATGCGTCAACGTTGCGAATTTGATGCTGGTTCGGTCGGTGGGGCGGCGGCGTGAAATCGCCATTCGAATGTCGCTGGGTGCGAGCCGATGGGCGCTGGTGCGGCAACTGCTGGTGGAAAGCCTGATCCTGGCGCTCGCGGGTGGCGCAGTCGCTCTGCTGATCACGTCCTGGACTGCGGGAACACTCATGAAATTCCTGCCTGTGACCGAGGATATCCCACTCTCGCTCAGCATCCAGGCGGATCGCACGGTGCTGCTGGCGGCCCTGGTAATTTCGTTGCTCACAGGCGTGATCTTCGGAATTTTGCCGGCGCTGCGGTCCTCGGGAGCGGCGCCGGTGGCGGTATTAAAAGAAAACACCGGGAGCACGTCGGGTGGACGCACGAAGGCTCGCCTCGCGAACGGGTTGGTAGTGGCGCAAATTTCACTGTCGCTGCTGCTGCTGATCTGCGCGGGTTTGTTCATTCGCAGTTTTCTGAGCGCGCAGCAAATCAATCCGGGATTCAATCCCCACAATGTACTGATCGCATCCTACGATCTGTTTACGGCGCGATATTCGGATGCGAGCGGGGCGGAATTCGATCGCCAGCTTGTGGCGAAACTGGAAGCGCTGCCGGGCATGCAATCGGTGGCCCTATCGGACCGCGTGCCGCTCGGATTTGGCGGAGGCTCCACGAGCGTGAAGCCCGTAGGATACGTTTCGCAGGCGAATGAATCGATGGAGACGCAGGTGTCGATCATCACGCCGAATTATTTCCAGACCATGCAGGTTCCCATTCTGAAGGGGCGCGACTTCACGCTGCAGGACACGAAGAGTTCACAACGCGCGGTGATCGTCAACGAAACGTTCGTGAATCGCTACTGGCCGCATCAGGAAGCCCTCGGCAAGCAGCTCTACTCCGACTTGCCGAAAGAATGGTTCACCGTGGTCGGTGTGGCGCGGGACATAAACGTGACCAGCCTGAATGAAAAGCCAACCCCATTCCTGTATTTGCCGTTGTACCAGGTTTACAAGGCCACCATGATTATCAATGCGCGGGTGGCCGGGGATCCGTTGACTTTCGGCAAGACGGTCGACAAAACGATCCATGAACTGAATGCCGATCTGGTAGTGTTCGATGTGACCACGCTCGAATTGCGCGAACAGTTTGCCAGCTTCGGCCAGCGCGTTGCTGGAACCTTTGTTGGCGCATTCGGGTTGCTCGCTCTGGTTCTGGCCGCAGTCGGAATTTACGGCGTCACGGCCTACACTACACGGCAGCGTACACATGAAATCGGGCTCCTCATGGCATTGGGCGCAAGCAGAGATGATGTTCTGCGGCTGGTTCTCGGCCACGGGCTTCGGTTGACGCTGGTAGGAGTGGGCCTCGGATTGGCAGCCTCTTTCGCGCTGACGCGCTATTTGCGAAGCATGTTGCTGGGCGTGACCAGCACCGATGCACTGACGTTTTCGTGCGTGGCGATCTTGCTCTGCGCCGTGGCGCTCTTCGCCTCGTTCATTCCCGCGCGCCGAGCCATGCGCGTGGACCCGATGGTTGCCCTGCGCCACGAGTAAAGCCACCGGGGCCAATTTCTCTCCCCGCGGTATCTGTTCGGCAACGACGTCGGCGCCGCTCTTATATAGCCAATAAGCGCGCTCCTGAGGCAAATCAAAGAACTTGTTGGACGTTTCTCTAGTGAGCCGCGAGAACCGCGCCGGCAAGCACGGCATGTCCTACAAACGTGGGATGGACGTCGCAAGTGTCGCCCGTTTGTGGATTGAAACGGTTCAACTTGATGCGCAGCCCCGCAGCGCAGGTATCGCCGCCGAACCGAGCACTCACCAGTCCGAACGCCTTGAACGCGTCGGCCACCTTGACGTTAGACGAAGCGGCTGCAACTGCGGCGATCGTCTCGGCCAGCGCGCCGAACGCGCCGGTCTGCGTCACGTTCGTGTAGTTGAAGGCATAGTAATTCACAAGAACAATCGGACCGCTATAGCCGGTGTGGCGAATACGGGCTACGGTCATGCCAAGATTTATCCCAACCTGGGTCAATGTGCCAGTTAAACCAGCCAGCTCGCATGCTAAAGCGCCCCCGCAGGTGAGCTCCAAATCGCCCAGATCGTTGCCTCCGAGCTGAATCGTGACGATATGCGTATTCGGATGGGATTGCAGGAATGATGTGGCATAGTCTATCTGCGGGCCGGAATAGGAAACGAACAGCGGGTTCTGGAGACCGCTCGTCGCTCGCCAGACGTCGCATCCGAAGAACTTGTCAGTAGTAGTTCCTCCGGACAGAAACGTGCCGGTGGTTTCGAACGGGCACGAGGCATTTGTCAGGTTCTTCTGAGTGATTGCGGAGATGATCGAGGGATATCCGAAGTAATCGGAGAGATCAGGGGGTTGGATCAGCGGATTATACCCAAACGGCAGCGAATCGCCGAGCGCCAAGTAGCCGTTGTTTGATTCGGCATGGGAGACATTTTGCGCCATCGCTGGACCGATGATCAATGACCATGCGATTGAATTCAAAAGTGTGAAGATGAGGGTTTTACGTGACATCGAATTGCCTTTCTCGAAATTCAGAATTAAGCGCCCAAGAGGCCTTAGATTTTCGCGCTTCGGGTAAAGTATATCAGCATTACCCGCGAACTCTTCGGGCAGGCGATAGTAGAATGGGAGCTGATCGCGATCAATGTGAACACGAGCGACATCGCGTGGCGCGAACCGTTCGGCCGGGTCGACGATCTGGAGGCCAAGGGTGTCATGAACACCGGGTCGTTGAATCTCGGCGGATCGGTTGCCACGGCCGCGGGGCTCCTGTTCATCGGCGCCACCACCGACCAGCATTTTCACGCCTACGATTCAAAGACCGGAAAGCTGCTGTGGGAGACGAAACTCGCGGCCACGGCGGAGGCGAATCCGATCACCTACATGGGGAAGAACGGCAAGCAATACGTGGTAGTGAACGCGGGCGATTTCGTGGTGGCTTTCAGCTTGCCATAGCATGGAAACGCCGGCCTCGGTCAACCTCTCAGAAGTAATCGACAACAGCAGGCTTGGGCCATTTCAGGTTGGCATCTGCATTTTATGCGGGCTATGTCTGATCATGGATGGGTTCGACGTGCAGGCCATGGGCTACGTAGCTCCGGCTATCATCCGCGAATGGAAAATTCCCAATGCGGAATTGGGTCCGGTGTTCGGCGCGGGCCTTTTAGGAGTTTTGATTGGATCATTATTGTTCAGCATGTTGGCGGATAAGATCGGCCGGCGCCCGGTGCTGATCGGGGTGACGCTGTTCTTCTCGGCCATGACATTTGTGACGGCCCGTGCCGGTTCGGTCCACCAGATGCTCGCGATCCGGTTCATCGCTGGGATGGGGCTGGGCGGCATCATGCCCAATGCGGTAGCGCTGTGCGGCGAATATAGCTCGCGCGCCATGCGCGTGACGGTGATGACTATCGTGGGGAACGGCTTCACCGCGGGCGCTGCGATCGGTGGATTTATTTCGGCCTGGCTGATTCCGAATTTCGGATGGCGTTCGGTCTTCTATTTCGGCGCTGTGATGCCGCTCGTCATTGCATTGGCGATGTTCTTCTGGCTTCCCGAATCGCTGCAGTTCTTGGTCCTGCGCGAGAAGGATCTGAATAAAGATCTCGGGAAAGTTCAAAAGTGGCTGCGAAAAGTCGAGCCGGGAGCGGTCACGAGCGGCGTGGTTCAATACGTTGTGGCGGAGCGGAAGCGCGAAGGAGTGCCCGTCTTCCATCTGTTTCGCGACGGGCGGGCAATGGGCACGGTATTGCTTTGGATCGTCAATTTCATGAACCTGCTCAACCTGTATTTCTTGTCGAGCTGGCTGCCGACCGTCGTGAGAGACGCCGGCCGCTCGACCTCCACGGCGGTGCTGGTTGGGACCGCGGTGCAGGTGGGCGGCACCATTGCGGCGCTGGGCCTGGGGTGGTTCATCGAAAGATTCGGATTTGTTCCGGTGCTGGCGACATGCTTTGCAGTCGCATGCGTGAATATCGCGATCATCGGATTTCCGGGCCTGTCGCTGGCGCTTTTGTTCGCGGTCGTCTTCCTGGCCGGCATGGGCATTGTGGGAGGGCAGGCGGCGGTGAATGCGCTGGCGGCCACCTTCTATCCGACCTCGCTGCGCTCCACCGGCATCGGTTGGAGCCTGGGGATCGGACGAATCGGCGCGATCGTCGGTCCGGTGCTGGCCGGTGAGCTGATGGCGCTGCAATGGTCGAACGAACGATTGTTCATCGCAGCGGCCGTGCCCGCCCTAATTTCGGCCGTGGTTATGTTGGGGATAAAACCGAGCCGTGACCGTCAGGGAGCGTTTATTTAATATGATGCTCCTCGATTTCCTTGTTGTTCTCGGTGCAGACGTATTCCAGAATCTCTTCATCCGGCGGCATCAAGACCCAGGTCCGGACGTTCTTCCAAGGCTTGGTGAATGCTTTCGGATCTTCAATCGTGACTTCGTATCCCAGGTGCGTGGCGTCGATGCGCTGGAATCGTTCCACCACGTGCAGCTCGTCGCTCATCGCGTGACCGCGCGTGTCCAACAACTGCTTGGGCGATCCAAAGAACGGGCCGACGGTATCGATCACCATCGTGTCGTCTTCCCAGTGCCCGACCGAGTGCCCATACCAGGTCGTCTCCGCGGCCTCGTCCGGCGTCGGATGCTTGCGCCCGTCCAGGTAAACGACATGAAACGCAAACATGGACTCGTGCAGGAATACGATCTGCTTGGGAGTCTGGACAATCTGGGTAGGAACCGGGGCGTTCATCGATCGCGTGTAGCCCATGGGATTGCAATGACCGGTGGCATCGAAATTGGCGGGGTCGAATTTCTTGATCCAATCCTCAGCCCAGGGCGTCATGGGAAGCTCGCCGCCGGGCCCTTTCTGGCTGCAGCCCTTCACGCGCGCGCCGCAATTGTCGTTGCGTCCATCTTTGCTCATGTCGATGACGAAGGGGTGGTCCCAGATGCCGCTGAGATCGGGCTTGCCGTCGGGCATCCGAGGTATGGTCGCGGCACTTGCGCCCAGAGCAAAGACTATCAAAAACATTTTCACTTGAAACTTCTAGCTCCCATACCAATCCAGCAGCCGGACATCGATCCCCGAGCCGTCCAGCGCCTTCTTGAAAGCCATGGTATCGGAACCCTGGTAATGGTAGGGATAAACGATCGCCGGATGGAATGCGCGTACCGCGTCTGCGGCCTCTTCGGGCGTCATGGTGTAGGGCAGATTCATACAGACGAAGGCGACATCGATATTCTTGAGCGCCTTCATTTCGGGGGTGCCTTCGGTGTCGCCCGAAAAATAAAACCGCTTTCCGCCGTAAGTAACGATATAGCCGCAGCCTCGGCCCTTGTCATGAAACAGCTTGCCGGATGAGGGCCCGCGGGTCAGGTTGTAGGCTGGGACGGCTTCCACAATGAAGGGTCCCAGCGTCTTCATTTGGCCATAGGAAATGACGTTGGAGCCGAACACCTTCTCGGCGACGGCCTGAGGAGCGACAACTTCCGTACCCGTGCCGGACTTTTTCAGCTTGCTAACGATATCGGGCGCCATGTGGTCGCCATGAATATCGGTGATAAGGATGTAGTCGGCAGCAGGCAGCTTATCGAAGGAGCCTTGCGCGGGATCGATATACAGGACCTTGCCACCGGCCTGGATCATCAGGCTGGCGTGCTGGATGGGTGTGATCCTGACGGTTCCGGCAGAGGTGGAGAACTCCTGAACGGGCGCGGCCAAGGCAGAGCCCGCAACAAAAATTGAAAAGATAGCAAGACTTTTCATGGAGGCGATTGTATCACTCTCCGCAAGCCCTGTTACTTTGTGGACGTCTCGATCTTCTTTAGAGTGACGACCGGCGCCGGATACCGGGAGCCCACCGGACCTGTGAACTCCTCCTTCATGCCGTCTTCGTAGTACTGGATGAACTTCCAGGTGAGGTTCGCGCCCTCTTTGGGATTCAAACCGATCATGCCGAACTCGACGAATTCGTATGGAGCGATTTTGCCGGTCCAGGTGGCGCCAGTGATTTTGCCCTTGTCGTCTTTCTTGAAGTCGATCTTCCAGCCGGGCTTGAATTCGAAATCGTAGACGTTCAGATCCGCCGGAAAATCGCCTTCGATCCGAACGGTGGCGACTTGCTTCTCGTTCGGCACACGCATGGTGTATCGTTCGCGTGCGCCAGGAGCCGATTCCTTCGGCCAGATGGTGATGTGGGCAACGAGAAGGGTACTGGGCACGAACGCTAGGATCGTGCCCAGGATTAGATGCTTTGAGGCCACTTGGCGTTAGAACGTCACACGAATCGCGAGCTGCATTTGTCGGGCGAAGTTCGCCTGGCTGTTAATCTGCCCGAAGGACCCGCTCGAAATATTCGTGTTCGGCGAATAGAAGTAAGGAGTGTTGAAGGCGTTGAGCGCTTCAGCCCGGAACTGCGCTTTGGCCCGTTCTCCGAACGCGAAGTTCTTGAAGATGGACACGTCCCAATTCGCCTCGGTGGGTCCGCGCAGATTCCCCAACGTACGAGGCGTGTTGCCGAAGGTGGCCGCCGGCGCCAAAGAGAAAGCCGCGGGGTTGATGTAGTTGTACAGGCGTTGCTCGAGGCTGCCGCTGGTCACAGGCGACGTGCTGGTCATATTCGGGCGTTGCTCTCCGTAACCGTATGCCGAGTTGCCGTTATTCTGGATGATCTGGAGCGGGAAACCGCTTTGAAAGACGGAAACGGTGTTGATGACCCATCCACCAATGATATAGTCGGCTGCCCGATTGACGTTGCCTGCAAAGGGCTGGCCCTTACCGAACGGAAGGTTATAGGAAATCGAAGTCGCCCAACGGAACGGGGCGTCCACGGTCGAGTAGCTATACTCGCCGGCGAACGTATAGGGATTCTGAGGTGCCTGTACGGGCTGCACATTGAGATTGCTCCCGACGCCTCCAAAACTCGCATCCATATTCTTGGACCATGTAAAGTTGCTCAGAAACACCAGGCCATGACTGAACCGCTTGGTGGCGTGGATAACCAATGAGTTATAGTTTGCGTAGTCGGCGGACGCTCCGCTCGCCGTATGCGTACCGAATATTTCTTTTACTGAAGTGTAGGCTGCGTAAGGCAGCAGGAGACGGAAGGCCTGTATCGTGGGGCCCGACAACGTGCCTCCTACCGAGTTGATATAAGCCGAATTTGCGAAGGGGTTCGGGACCGACGCGTTGAGGGCAGTCGCTCCCATGCTCAGGTAACTGGGGTTGAGGGCGTCGATGTTGACTCCCGGGCTCCCGATACCCAATGTGAGATCGGATGTATGGGAACCGACATAGCCGACTTCGAGAGCTACGCCGCCGCCCAACTCGCGCTGCACGTCTACGGAATACTGATGCACGCGGGGCGCGCTGGTTTTCGGATCGACCAAGCTCAGGGGACCTCCGACCTGGACGAGCCCACCCAGCGTGTTGCCCACAGGGGCTTGCAGCCCGGTCGGAAACGGATTTGCCAATTGGTTGGTTGTGAAGTTGCCGGTGTATTCCGTCGTATTAGCATAACCTGGCGTGCCAAGTGGCCCACCCAGGTAGATCTGCGGAGCCCAGAACAAGCCATAGCCGCCGCGGATCACGGTCTTGCTATTAAGCTGATATGCTACTCCGACGCGCGGGCCCCACTTTGAGCCTGGGTATTTGCCAACCGACGTGGGCGCTCCGCCGACGCCTGCATATTGCGCGACGCCTACCAAATTCAGGCCGGACACCTGCGAGGCGATCGGGTTCGCTGCGGTTGTATTGAAACCCGTCAGTAACCCGTTGTGGTCTTCGTAGATGCCGCCTTCATGCTCCCATCGGAGTCCCATGTTAATGGTCAGCTTACTGGTCCAGCGGAAATTGTCCTGGACGTACGCGCCGTAATAAGGGATGAGGTCAGTCAACGTTATAGCGTTGTCGGCGGTGCGGTCAAAGGGCCGCCCGAGCAGCAGATCAGCCAAATCGATGCCGGTCACACTATTGGTCGAGCTGGTGTTGAAAGTGTAGCAGCCTGTTGGGCAATTGAGGCCCGAACCCGACGTAGCAATTAACCGATAATCAAAGCCGAACTTAAGACTGTGGCGGCCCATGGATTTGTCCACGCTGGTCGAGAAGTTATGCGAGGCCTCGGAGTAGTAATCCCAGTCGCCGCTGTCGCCCAACGAGTAGAGGCTGGTCATGTTGATCTGGGGGAATTCGGCCGAGGCTGGATTCACAAAATTATTGTTCATGCCCAGACCGGCGATATTGAATCCCTGCGAGCTGTTGTAGTCGAAGTTCGGAAACCGGTTGTAGCCGTACCGGAGGGTGAGAACTGTCGTTGGATTGATGGTGAAAATACTATTCACCGCAGTCGCATCCACGCGGCGCAGGAGACGCCAACCGGAATTGGTTGACTCACCAAACCAAGTGTCGCCGGGCTCCAGCGAGTAGTATCGTGCATAGCTCAAGGTCATTCGCCACCAGCTAGTGAAATCCTCGTCGAGTTTAGCCGTATACTGAACCGCGCGAGCCTTGATGGAAGAGGACAGCGCGAGGTCATTGGCGCCATAATAGGCGGGCGCGCTGGTCGGAACCGGATAGGTAGCGGCGATAGCCAGGCCTTGAGGCGTGATCATGGAGGCGGGAATAATGTTGCCGGAGAATGGGGCTCCGGTCTGCGGGTTAATCACCTTTATCAGCGGTCCGCCAGCCGACACGAAGGAGTGTGAAAAATCGCCGCCGCGCTCCGCTAATGTGGGCAGGTTTAAATTTTCGGAGTCTGAGGACCGGTCGTCATAGTGCTCCACGCCCAGGTAGAAGAAGGTCTTGTTCCTTCCGTCATAAATGTGAGGAATCCAGATCCTGCCGCCGAAGCTCGCGCCCCAGGTCTTATTCGGCTGCTCGGCGATCGGAATACCGGCCGCGTTGCTGAAAAAGTTATTAGCATCCATACTGGTGCTCCGGATGTGTCCATACGCGCTGCCATGATAGGTGTTACCGCCGGATTTCATCAGCGTATTGAACATCCCGCCGCCGGTGCGCGCCATTTCGGCGTCGTAGGTGTTGGCTTGGATCTTCACGTCCTCCACGGTTTCCAGCGTGGGGATGATGATGGCTCGATTGTTGGAGTCAGTGATAGGAACTCCATCCAGCAGGTAGTTGTTACCGCGAACCGGGCCACCGGCAATGGAGATCATCGAAGATCCGCTTTGATCTTCCATGCGATTGTAGGCGGGAGGACCCACCTGAACGATGTTGTTTGCCAGCTTGGACATCATGAACGGGTTACGGCCCAGATTGGGAAGGTCGCTAAGTTTCTGGTTGTCGAGCTCCTGACCCTGGGAGGCATTGGAAGACTCTATCAGGGGAGTCACTTCCGTGACCTGAACGCTCTCAGTCACCTGACCCACCTCCAGTTTCGCATCGGCCGTGACCGCTGACTGTGTGGCGACGATAATGCCTTTCCGCTCGAATTTCTTAAATCCGGGGGTCTCGCAGTCCACTGAATATGTTCCAGGGACAACGTCGGGAAAATTGTACTCGCCGCTGCCGCTGGTGTTGGTGGCTCGCTGCTCGGATGTCCCTTCGTTAATGAGCGTAATTTTGGCGCCCGCGATAACACCTCCGTTGGGATCGGTTACCAACCCTCGTACCGTCCCATAGAAACCCTGACCGAACAGCGGCAGGCCAGCCAAACACGTCCACAGCAGCGCGAGCCCCGCAGTCCAGATAAGTCTTTTAGAAATTGACAGCATCTTCGTCCCCTTTCCTTTCCCAATCAGATTGCCGATGGCGGCACCCACTCGGGCGCATATAGTGTCCGACGCGAAAACACCCTTCGGGCCAGGGATCTGCCGACGTGGGCGGCGCTATAGACCGACTTCCCTCTAGCCCCGATGAAACGTCACGACCCTGGATAAAGACGTTAACGATAGCGTTGCCGAAATATATCACCCTTTGGGGGTCGAGTCAAGCGGTTGTTAACGGTTATGTAATATATGATCGCGACTGTACCAACAGTTCGCCGTTACTGTGCTTCTTCGCGCCCCGCCAAAGCAAGAACGAAAAAGTAGACCGGCAGGACGCGCCAATAGGTGAGCAAATCGGCCGAGAACATTTGCACCACTTGCCCGGCCCAGAAGCATGCCATCCATGTCCCGCAGAAGGAACGCAGGGGGCTAGCGGATCGGGCCGCGCGAAGTGCATAGACCAGAACCGCGCAGTTGAGTCCGATAACGGCTGCCAGGCCAACTACGCCTGTTTCCACCAGCAGCGTGAGATATGTATTGTCCCCGACGGCAGTGACGCCTATGAAATCCGAATATGGAAGTGTCTTGTAGCCTACACCCAAAAGCGCGTGCCAGGGATTCGAGGCCAGGAAGCTCAGTAGCGTTTGCCAACTAGCGACCCGGCCGGAAAGTACCGCGTTGGGCGATTCGGAGAAGTACTGCAGCGCGTTGAAGAGTCGCAGCCAAGCCATTCCAGTGAAGGCGGGGAAGGCTGCCAGGAGAATAGCGCCCGCGCTGGCGCCAAACAATCCGACGGTGATCACCAGGCGGGACCAGCGGATTTGCTTGCGGTGCAGCCAGAAGAGAACGACCAAGGCGACTGCCAGATTCACCAGCGATGCCCGCGAAAATGACAAAACCAGAGCGGTTGCAAGGACCGCGCCGCCGGAGAATAGCGCCAGGCGCGAAAAAGGCTGGTCTGACCTTACTGTAAACGCTGCGCGGGGACGGAACATTGCGACGGCGATCATCTCCAAAAAGAACGCACACAGATTGCCGAGCGTGCTGGCTTCATAAAATACGCCTTGCGCGCGGCGGTACACACCGGTGTCGAGCCAGATGAACTGCTGCTCGTAGCCGGCCGGAGCTGGAAACTGGAAGTAAAAGTCCACGCAGGCGAACAAGGCAGAGAGTACGCCCGCCCAGAACAAGAAGCGGAGGGCTCGAAATTCTTGTTCAGGCCGCGCCCAGAATGGGCCGTCGCGGACATAAAGAAAAACGTAGACGGAAATTCCAAACAGCAGCACGCGCGCCAGGCTCCCGGCCGCGACAATGGGGCCGGAATAAAGAGCGGCCATGCTCAGGCTGCAAGCGAATACGAACCCGATCCCGAGGAGCGATACGGCTAGTGGATCCAGTCGGAAACGCCACTCTGAAAGGCGTAGCAGACCGATAAACAAGCCCGCGCCTGCAATCAGGAGCGCGACGTGCGGTCCGGAATCGCCCAGCCGGATCGGAAGCGGCGGGGTCAATAGAGCGCAAGCGAAGAATAGCGTGAGCCAGGCGGTGGACGTCGCGAGCAATCGCCAGGCGAGTGGAATCAGGATGAGCGGCGCGCAAAGTTCGGCCTTAGGAGCGATTCCCGGAGTGAGAGCGACCGCCGCTGCGTACAGACCTAGCGCGAGGCCAACCAGCAGCTCTCGCCGATCTCGTGCGCCCGCGGCCGGTATCATCCGCGCATTCCGCGCGGTATTGCGGGTTCAAAAGCTGGGGACTTGCGGCGATACGCGAAGGCCAGGCTGAGGTAGGCTATCGAAGCAGCCAGCGCCAGAAATAGCGCAATCGCGACATTCAGCGCGATATTGGGAGAGCTAGGCCGCTGCGGCACGATGCCCGGATCGATGACACGGAGCTGCTCGGCATGTGAACCAGCGGTGACCTCCAGATCACGGAGACGATTGGAGAGCGCTTCGTAAGCCGATTGCGCGAGTTTGGTCTCGGTCTGCAGTTGTTCCCGTTTTGCAACCCGGCTTGCAAGAGACTTGCTCTTTTGTTGAATGTCGCGTGCCAAGTCGTCGGATCGCTTTTGAAGCAGGGCGGCTCGTGCGTGTGCGGCCTGCAGCTGCTCGCTTGCAAATTGTCCACCGGCTTGCGCTTGTTGCTGGTACTCGGCGAGATTGGCCTGGGCATCGACGAGTTGCTGTTGGACCTTGCCTTGTAATTCGACAGCGGCGTCGACTTCGGATTGGAGAGACTCAATAGGAGCATTCACTGCCACGTCAGCCGATTCCTTTTGAACTTGGTCTAGCCGCAGGTGCGCCTCATTGGTCTGCTTCTGCGCCTTCCCGACGAAGTCCGTGTCAGAGACCAGGCTCTCTACGCGGCTCGCGGTCACGGTCTCGTCGGCCAAATATTGCACCAGACTCTGGGCCGTTTTGGGATCAGACAGCGTGGCGCTGATCTCGAGGATTTTCGTGTCACGCAGTTTGGCAACCTTCAGAACCTGCCGTTTGAGCGATTCGATGGATTGTCCTGTTCCCAGCAGATGAAAGCGCTCGGCCGCGCGAGCGAACAAAGTATCGCTGGACGCGAAGCGCTCATAGGTCTTGAGAGATTCGAGGTACACCGGGCTGACCGCGGTGGAGAGGCGCACATCATTGCCGCCGGGGGGCTCGATGACGATGCTGGCCGTGGCTGTGTAGTGTTTGGGCAGCAGCAGACTGACTCCCAGCGATAAGAGCAGCGCGACGCCACAGGCGGCGGCGATCACTCGCCACCGGCGGCGCAGATAATCCACGTATTCGAAGGCATCAAAAGTCTGATACACGTGACCTCACAACGCGACCTGGGTTAGTCTGATCGTTATGCGCTTCCTCGTGCCGCTCGTGGCGGCGCTAGTGCCCTTGGTGATAACGCCCGGTCTGCTCTCTTACTTCGATATTACGCCGAAAATAGCCATCCTCCTATTCGGTTTGTCGCTAATTCTGTTATATCCGAGCGCAAACATATCCAATCTTCGCGTTCTACTCCGGGCGCCGGCCGGCCGGTGGTTTGCTTGCCTCATCGGCTTGACGTGGCTCGGGAGCGCGATCGCTACCGCTTTCTCCTCTTACCCGCTGCTTTCGCTGAACGGCGGCAACTGGCGCCGCTACGGATTCATCGTCGAGAGCGGACTCCTGTTATTCGTGCTGCTTTCGGCAGCCTGGCTGGCAGCGGACCAAAACAATATTCGCTCGCTGCTCAGGGCATCGGTCGCCAGTGGCGGGCTAGCTGCGCTGTACGGAATCGCTCAGTATTTCGGTTGGGACCCATGGCTGCCGGCTGCGGCATATCAAGCGGGCGAAGGACCGTTCACGATCGTCCGGCCGCCTGGCACACTCGGCCACGCTGACTACTTCGCGGCCTGGCTGGTAATCGTGACGTTCTTCGGGTTAGCTCTGGCGCGATTGGAGCAGGCGAGATGGGTAAGGCTGGCGGCGCAGGGCGTGTCTATTGTGAGCATCATCGCTATCGTGCTCGGCGGCACGCGGTCGGCGGCGCTAGGTCTGCTGGCCGGAGCGACGGTCCTCGTAATCTTGAACCGCCCGCGTATCCGAGCGCGCGCATTGATGATCGGCGTCGTGGTAGCGGCGCTTGGCGCCATTTTCTTTTTGTCGCCCGCGGGGACAAAATTGCGAGCGCGAGTGCATTGGTCGACCGAAGATGTCTGGGGCGGAGCGCGGCTGCTGCTATGGCGCGATTCGCTGCACATGGTGCTCCATCACCCTCTGCTGGGCTTCGGACCGGAAACGTTCGCGACCGAATTTCCACGCTATGAATCGGCAGAGTTGGCGCGGAGCTATCCGGATTTCTATCACGAGTCGCCACACAACATATTTCTCGATGCACTTACGACGCGTGGCGCCGCTGGTTTCCTGCTATCGCTTGGTTTTTGTGGTCTGGCAATTTGGGCTGTCAGGCGGCGCATGCTTGGCTCGAAATCACCGATACCGACCCGTGACATACTGAGCCGCGACCGTGAGGGAGCGGTCCCCGAACTCGCCGCCGCGCTAGTGGCGTTGCTGGTGTGCCAGCAGTTTGTGGTGTTCGTGGTCGCGACGGCCTTGTACTTTTATCTGCTGATCGCGCTGTTGGTAGCGGAGCCCGAGAACGCTATTCCCGAGAGAAGAAGCGCCCGTTGGCTGGTGCCCGTGGGTGTCGCCGCGAGTCTGCTGTTCGCCGCATTCGCAGTCCGCTTGCTGGTGGCCGACCGCGCCTTGGCCGTCGCCTATCAGCGAATTGAATCAAGCGATGCCCCGGGCGCGGCGAAAGAATATCAGCTCGTGTTGCGCTGGGAGCTGCCGGGGGCCGGCGCCGACCTTAACTATTCGCGGGCCATGGCGCAACTGGCGGCCCGCGCGCCCGTTGTATCTACGCGAGTGCAAGCCGCCCAGCAGGCCATGGAAGCCGCGATCCGCGCCACTCGGACCGCCGAGGATCGGCAAAATGCCTGGTACAATCTTGCAAAGCTGCTGGCCGGCCAAAACGATACGGCCGGAGTGGAACGCTCGCTGCGTAACGCCATCGCGTGGGCGCCGAACTGGTTCAAGCCGCATTGGGTGCTTGCTCAATTGTTAGAGGCAACCGGTCGTCACGAGCAAGCCTTGGCCGAAGCTGAAGTTGCGTTTGATCTCGACAACGCGCGCGATCCGGAAGTCTCGGAAACATGGCGGAAGCTGCAGCGGTCTTCCTATCCGCAACCCTGAGTTTTCACAAAACTTTTACGTGTAAGTTATTGAAGCAGGCCGCCGGCTGGCCTATAGTAAACGCAGGACTACTATGCGCATTCAAGTGTTTTTTCTGTTTCTGGCGATGAGCTGCGTGGCGTTCGCACAACCGCCCAGCATTGCCAATGGCGGCGTTTTGAACGGTGCGAGCTTTGCCACCGGCCAGCCGATAACAGCGGGTTCATTAGTCACGATTTTTGGAAGCAACTTGGCCTCGGCCATGGCGCAAGCGGACTCGATTCCCCTATCCACCAATCTGGGCGGCGTGACCGTTCAATGGGCCAACGGCAACACTACCGTCAATGCGCCCCTAACCTTTGTCGTCGGCTCACAGGTCAACGCACAGGTTCCTTGGGAGCTGGTGCCGCCCGGCGCGACGCAGAATGTCAGCGTGACGGTCAACGCGAATGGAGTCACTTCGGCGCCGGCGCAGGTCACGGTGGGTCCGTTCTCACCGGGCATTTTCACAGCCGGGCCGCCTACTTTTTACGCGATCGCACAGAATGTGGATGGAACTCTTGCGCAACCGGCGGGGAGCATCGCGGGCCTGACCACGCACCCGGTGAAGATCGGTGACGCGATTATTATTTATGCCACTGGCCTGGGCCCTGTCGACAATACGCCGGCCGATGGCGCGATTCTGCCCACGGGCCTGGCCAATACGCTAACCATGCCCACGGTGCTGGTGGGCGGCATTTCCGCCCAGGTCCTATTCTCTGGTCTGCAGCCGCAGTTCGTCGGCGTTAACCAAGTGAACATTATTATTCCGCCGAGCGCGCCGACAGGAAACGCGGTCCCGCTGCAGATCCAGATGGGCGGGATCACGAGTCCGAGCAATGTCACGATTGCGGTGAGCCAGTAAATGGCATTCACACGAGTGTGAATGCGGCACGCATGAGTGCGTGCGCTACCGGCTGGAGCGGATGCCTCCGATGGGTTGGCCGATGATGTCGCCCGATACCACCATCTCCACGCGGCGATTCTTCTGCCGGCCAGCCGCGTTGTCGTTGGAGGCCACCGGGTTCTCTTTTCCGAAGCCCTTGGAGACGACGATGTCAGAGGATAGGCCTTCACTGACCAGGTATGTTCGCACGCCGTCGGCGCGCTCTTCGGATAGTTTTTGATTGTAGGCCTCGGTGCCGATGCTGTCGGTGTAGCCATCCACTTCGAGCCGTAAACCCGGATGCGAAAGAATGATCCCCGAAATCTTGGCCAGCTTCTCGCGGGCGGCGGGCCGCAGCGTATATTTGTTGAAATCGAACAGAACGTCGGACATGTTGACGATCAGTCCGCGCGCGGTGTCGCGAGTTTCAAGGATTACGTTGAATTGCTGCAGCAACTGCTGCCGCAACTGTTGCTGTGCCTGCTCGGCCTGTAAACGCGCCTGATCGGAGGCTTGCGCTTGTTGTTGCGCTTGCTGAGCCTGCAGACGGGCTTGTTCGGCCTGGCGCTGTTGATCTTCGGCCGAGGCGCGCTCACGTTCAGCTCGCAAACGCTCGGCTTCCGCTTGGGCGCGAGCGGCGTCGGCGGTTGCTCTCTCGGCGGCAGCGCGTTCGGCGGAGGCTTGGGCCTGCGCATCGGACAGCGCTTTCTGGCGAGCGGACTCGGCAGCCTGACGAGCGGACTCGGCGGCCTGAGCGTCGGACAACTGTCTCTGGCGCGTTTGTTCGTCGGCTTGCGCGCGAGCGGCCGCTTCGCGATCGGCGGCCTCCTTTTTATCCTGTGCGATTCTCTCGTCTTCCTGCCGTTTCAGAGCCAGGAGGCGGGAGGTCTCGGCAGCCTGCACCGCTTCACGCGAGGTCATGATGACCGGCTTGGAGCCAGCGTTTCGCGCCTGATAGGCTTCGGCCTGTTTCACCAACTGCTGCGCGTTGTCGTAGGTATCCTTGGCGTATTGATCCGCATTCACCAACTGAGCGATTTGGACTGCGTTCTCGGCCTCTAGGAGCTGCAGCGGAATTCTCTTGTCGTTCTTTACCTGATGGTACCGGCCGGGCTGGGCGTTCATGGTGTAGGTGCCGCGCTTCAGCAGGTCATACTTGACGCTCATCTGCTCGATCTTGCCGACGGTATCCCCGCGAATGATGTTCTCCATGACCACCACGTCGCTCGGCTGGGTGACGCCGAAGTATGGCTCCGCGGTAACGATGAGCGCGAAGGCTTGCAAATCGGTAGTGACGTCGAGATGGGAACCGCCGTTGTCGAGCACCACCTCGCCTAGATTCTTCGCGCGTCCTTCGGGAGTGATGGCCCATAGTACATAGGTCATGTATTCGGGACCATACTGCGAAGCCGGCAGTAGACGGTGCATTTCGGCCTTGGCCTCGATGTAGCCAGGCCGGCTATTGACGTCGGCATGGCCGGTGGCGTCGGGGGCGAGTGGCGTGCCATGGAGATCCACCTTGGTCCAACCGCTGCGATGCCGATAGCTTACGGCGTTGGTGGTACGCTCCACCACGGTGACCCGAAAAATGGGTTGGTCCTCATTGGCCTGCGGCGCTGGGGTAGCTTGCGGCGCTGGGCGCGGGGGCGGGGTCCGCACTTGGGCGCTTAATGCGCCGGCGATTAGTACAAATAGACTCAGCTTTGACATCGACATCTGAAGGTCTCCTTTCCAGGCTCTATTGGGCGATTTCGAGCAACTCGATTTCCAACCTGCAACGGCCTTTGTTTTGTTCGGAGAAGTTCAGCGAGCCCGGCAGGCGGCACGTATTTTTTCCAGGGTCGCCGCGCAACGCTACAGTACTAAGAACTTTCAGGACCATTCTCCTGGAGCGGTGTTATACTGAAGGGGTTCGAGACCAAGGCGGTTGTAAAACGGTGGCGCAGACCTTTTCGAACCTCCCCGGATTCCGTGCCTCGTTCCCTCTGATTGCGGCATGCCTAGCGGGAATGACTGTACCTTCGGCCTTTCCGCAAGAAGGGCACTTGGACGACGCGAAGGTTTCCGTGGTCCCGCGTGTTAAGCCGACCGATAAAGATGCTAAACCTACGGAGCTGGAGCGGCGTTCGGCGAGCATTCGCATCGATACCACCCTGGTTCAGATTCCGGTGACTGTCACCGATCCGCTGAATCGCTTTGTCACGGGCTTGGAGAAGGAACACTTCAAAGTATTTGAAGATAAAGTCGAACAGACCATACTTCAGTTTTCGAGCGAGGACGCGCCGCTGTCGGTTGGGCTGGTGTTCGATACCAGCGGCAGCATGGGCCCCAAGCTGCAAAAATCCCGCCAAGCCGCGGTCCAATTCTTCAAGACTGCTAATCCGGAGGACGAGTTTTTCCTGATCGAATTCAACGATCGGCCGGAATTGGTGGTGCCATTCACCACCGACACCGAGGATATCCAGAGCCGGCTGACCTTTACACAGTCCAAGGGCAAGACGGCGCTTCTGGATGGCGTTTACATGGCCATGAACACCATGAAAAAGGCCCGTAATCCTCGCAAAGCGGTTTTGATTATTTCCGACGGAGGCGACAACAATAGCCGCTACACGGAGAGTGAAATAAAGAATGCTGTGCGGGAAGCCGATGTACAGATTTATGGCATTGGAATCTTTGAGTCGATGGGAGCGCGGGGGCGCACACCTGAAGAGATGGCCGGACCGGGCTTATTGAGTGAAGTCGCTGAACTGACTGGCGGACGGAGTTATAACGTGGAGAACGTCAACGAACTCGCCGATATTGCCGCCAAAATCGGCATTGAGCTGCGGAATCAGTACATGCTTTATTACACGCCCAAGAACCAGGTGCGGGATGGCAAATACCGTCACGTTCAGGTGAAACTGGTGCAGCCGCGCGGCCTACCGCCTCTTAAGCCTTTTTACCGCCTTGGATATTATGCGCCTTCTCAGTAGCCTCCTTACTATCCTCCTTCTTTTTTGCTGGATCGCCACCCCGCAGACCGGAAAACCGCCGGTCAATCCGTCCTCCGGCGACGACGTGACATTTCGTGCCGACACCCGGCTCGTGGTTTTGCCGATTAGCGTGGCGGACAAGAATGGCAAGCTGGTCACGGATCTCAAGCAAAGCTCATTCAAAGTCTTCGAAAACGGCATCGAGCAGCCCATCAAGGTTTTCAAGCGCGAGGATGTGCCGGTTTCGCTCGGGATCATCATTGACAATAGCGGCAGCATGAAGGAAAAGAGGCAGAAGGTGGAGATCGCCTCGCTGGACATGGTGAAGGCGTCCAATCCCCAAGACGAGGTCTTCATTGTCAATTTCAATGACGAGCCTTGGCTAGATGTTCCGATGACGAGTGATATTAAGGCTATGCAGGAGGGGATCGCGCGCATCGATTCGCGGGGCGGCACAGCCATGCGCGATGCCATCAGCGGGGGCATCGATTATCTGAAGAAGCAAGCAAAGCGCCAGAAGAAGGTTTTGCTGGTGATCACCGACGGTAACGACAATGCCAGCACGATCAACCTGGAGAGGCTGGTCAGCCGTTCGCAGCAGGATGAAATTCTGATTTTCTCGATTGGGTTGCTCAACGAGGAAGAGCGGCATGAGGCCAGGATTGCCAAACGCGCTCTGGACACACTAGCGCGAGAGACAGGCGGACTGGCCTTCTATCCCAAGGGTGTCGCCGATGTCGATCAGATCGCTCTGCAAGTGGCGCACGAGATTCGCAATCAATATACCCTTGCGTATTCGCCCACCAGTCCGCAAATGGACGGCAGCTTCCGCCAGATTAAAGTAACTGTGAACGGCCCCGGTCATCCGCTGGTTCGGACCCGCACGGGCTATTACGCCACGCCCGACGATTCCAGCAAGAAAACCGTTAGCCAGACCCTGTCGCGCTGATGCTGTGTTTCCTGTGGCGCGCCACCCGGGGCTACCGCCTACGGCCGTGGCGTAGTCCGTTTCTGCGCTGGCGCATGGAAACCTATTGGGGAACTCCGGCCGACGAGATCGGCTTCAAGGACTTCTGGCACTTCATGTGGCAGCGCCGCGACGATCTGGCGCGATTTCTAAAGTGGGCGGAGCGGATGGAGTAGTGTGGTATTGGAATGTCGATCCGATCAAATTCCGAGCTAAAGAAATTGCAGGTTATCGGCAGGATCGTGAGGGCGGCTTTGGATGAAATGTCCGAAGCGGTTCGCCCCGGTGTCACCACCCTAGAACTGGACCACGTCTGCGCGACCGTTTTGAGAAAGCATGGCGCGGAATCGGCGCCGCCTAAGATCTATGGTTTTCCCGGCGCGGCGTGCATTAGCGTGAACGACGAAGCGATACACGGCATTCCTGGAAAGCGCGTGATCGAAGAAGGCGACCTCGTTAAACTGGACGTCACGGCGGAGAAGGACGGCTTCTTTGCCGATGCCGCCATTACCGTGCGCGTTGGAAAGGTCTCTCAAACCGCGGACGACCTGGTGCGGTGCGCCGAAAGCTCATTTCGACAGGCGCTGACAGCCGCGCGCGCCGGTAATCGTGTCTACGAAATCGGACGATCGGTGGAGCGGGAAGTGCGGCGTTGTGGGTTTAACGTGATGCGCGAATTGTGCGGGCATGGCGTGGGCCGCGCAATTCACGAAGAACCAAGCATCCCGAACTATCACGATCCTCGGCGCCGCACCCGGTTGCATGAGGGGCTCGTCATCACCATTGAACCGATCATCGCCGCTGGGGACGGGCGTCCCGAGCTGCAGATGGACAGGTGGACAATTTGCACCGCGGATGGAAGCCTGACCGCTCATTATGAGCACACGATTGTGATCACAAAAGACCAGCCTGTCCTACTTACTGCGGCATGAGACCGACCGCGGCGTGAAAGCTACTTGCCGAAGTAGGCGTCGTCGAGGTTGACCTGGGCCTGCTTCTGAACGTTATCCAAAGCGTCACGGGTCAATTTCTGTCCCAATTGTTTCTCGAGGTCGGGCTTGGCTTCTTCGAACGTCTTGGATGTTCGTTCTTCCACCTTAATGATGTGATAGCCGAACGCCGATTTCACCGGCTCGCTGATCTGGTTCAACGGCAGCGAGAAAGCCGCCTGCTCGAAGGGAGCAACCATCTGACCATGCCCGAAGGTTCCGAGCGATCCGCCCTTGGCCCCGGAGCCCACATCATCCGACTCGGCTTTGGCGGTGACCGCGAAATCGGCGCCGCCCACCAGCTTCTTGCGTATATCCTGCGCCTTGGCAAGCGCTTCTTCATCGGTAAGATCCTTCTGGCCCGGCCGCGCGGGGGCGCTGGATCCTTTGAAGCGTATCAGAATATGACTGGCTTTGACGCGCTCGAACTCGGCCTTGTGCTGATCGAAATAGGCATGTATAGCCGCCTCGTCCGGCTTGGTCTCGTTGGAGATTTGCCGGGCTAACACGCCCGCGAGCACCTGATCGGTCTGCAGGGCGATCATCTGTTTCACCACAGGACTCTGATCTAGCTTTCGTTTGCGTGCCTCTTGCGCGATGGCTATAACTTCGGAGAGCTGTTCGGCGAGTTGGCGCCTGCCACGCGGGGTGGCGGCCGTCGACCGAACCTGGTCGGGTAGCGCCGCCACCAACTCCTCGAACTGGGCGCGCGTCAGTTTCTCGGCGCCAACGGTGATTACCACCGTATCGGGAGCCACCGCCGGCTGGGCTGCCGGGGTCGCCGGCGTTGGAGGAGGCGTGGCAGTTTGAGGGGTCGGAGCGTGCGGTGTGGCAGGCTGTTGCGCCATCGCAAGCAGCGCCATCGAAAATACAAATACGTATCGGGATGTTTGGAGGAAATTCATTTCTACTTTCATTGTAGCCCGTTATTTTTGGTCCCGCCTAATACCAACTAAACTGGGAAAAGTGTCGAGAGCCGGTGGCATCGAGGCGGGTGGGAGCAAGTTTGTTTGTGCCATTGGCAGCGGCCCGGCGGACCTGGATTCAGTCGAGATTCCGACCACCACGCCCGCGGAAACCGTGGGCCGCGTGATCGAGTTCTTTGCAGAGCGCGGACGCGTCGAAGCCGTGGGCATCGGATCGTTTGGGCCAATCGATCCCGACCCGCAATCGGCTACTTTTGGCTACATCACGTCCACGCCTAAGCAGGCGTGGAGAAATTTCGACCTGCTGGGTGCGATTCGCGAGGCATTGCGCGTGAAGGTTGCATTCGACACCGACGTCAATGCAGCGGCGCTCGGTGAATTTCGGTGGGGAGCGGCTCAGGGGCTCCATACATTCCTATATTTGACGGTGGGGACCGGCGTGGGGGGCGGCGGCATGCTGAACGGCCGTCTGCTGCACGGGCGCAGGCATCCGGAGATGGGACACATGTGCGTGCCGCACGATTGCGAACGCGACCCGTTTCCCGGTAACTGTCCGTACCACGGAGATTGCCTGGAGGGACTGGCGGCGGCGCCGGCCATTGAAGCGCGCTGGGGGCAGCATCCACAGGCGCTGCCCGCGGATCATCCGGCGTGGGAGCTGGAGGCGCATTACCTCGCGCTAGGCATCGCGAACCTGACCTGTGCTCTGTCGCCGCAGCGCATCATCCTGGGAGGCGGCATCATGCGGCGCGAGGAGCTTTATTCCTTGGTGCGCGCGAAAGTGTCGGCGTTGCTCAACGGCTATATCGAGGCTCCGGAGATTGTGGCGCCCGGACTGGGTGCGCGGGCAGGGGTGTTGGGCGCGATTGCGCTGGCGCAGACGGCCTTGCAGTAGCAAAAACTGGATGGATTCGCGCCCTGCCTCTCAATCCGTCCTTTCCCGCCCAGAGGGCGTCATCAGCAGCATTTTCAAGATCGATCGCTGGCAGGCTTTTCTCCCCACATGACCATGTTCCAGGCCAACCGCCGTACCAACGGAAGCCTGGTTAACCAGCGGTCCGCCAGCTCAAGGGGTGTCCACCACCAGAGCGTCCGCGGGGTTTCGAGCAGAATCTTTTTCCAGTACCGCTCGCTGTTCGGATGCACGCGATCGATCAGATAATACTTCAAAAACAGCGCGAGCGTGAGTATCCAGAACTCGCGATGCTGTAAGTTTGGGAAGTACTTGCGTGCGATCTCCACATCGCCGAAGGTGAGCGGAGCCTCGTTTTCGGTGCGTACCTTAGTCGCCATCCGCCGATAGATCTCGATGACTGGGTTGTAGGCAATGGGATCGTAGGAGAAAAAGCGTCCGCCCGGCTTCAGGGCTCTGTGGATCTGTCGGAACAAGAGGTCTTTGTCGGTGACGTGATGAATGGTATTTGCGACGTATACAATGTCGAAATGTTCTTCAGGAACTTCTAGCCGTTCCCCGGATTGCACCACTCCACGGATGGAAACGCCGTGCGCCCTACCCAGCGCCATCGCGCAATCCACCATCCCAGGTGAGAGATCGAGAGCCGTGACATCGGCTCCAAGCAGGGCGAAATACACAGACGATTCGCCCAATCCCGCGCCGACGTCGAGCAGATACTTGCCTCTCAGATCGCCCATCAGCGCCAGAATGGTCCGGTTCTCCACCGCAGTCGGAGCCTCAAAGGCCTCGGGCACCGCAATCTTGGCGAGCGGCGTCTCCTGAGCCCATTGGTCGTGAAAATCACTTTCGCTGCTGTGTACCGTCGCGCTATTTTTCATGGCTCACTCCAACCGGCATTCTTTCCGGGAGCTGTCGCGACGAGACGACCGCAAGTTGCGCCGGAACCGGATCGGACTCAGACTGCGTCTCCAAATTGGTTGGCTCAACGCGATCGATCTTAGAGGCAATTACGTAGAGCGGCCGCTCCTTAACCGCTTCGAAGATACGGCCGACATACTCTCCGAGCATGCCGATACTGATTAGAATTGCGCCCCCGATCAGGCAGGTCACAACGATCTGGGAGCTCCAACCCGGCACGACATAGAGTCCCAGAAAGCTGCGTACAACTGCGTTGACGGCTTGCAGCATGCCAATAGCCGCGATCAGGAATCCGAGCACAAAACTAAGGCGCAAAGGAGTGGGAGAGAAGGAGAACGCGGCAGTCCAGGCCAGCCAGAGCATTTTGCGGAGTGAATATGTGGTCTTCCCGGCTACTCTACGGTCGCGCCCGTAAGACACTGCGGTCTGAGGAAATCCCACCCAAGCGATCATGCCCCTCAGGAAGCGGTGCGTCTCGCGCATGCGACACACAGCGTCCAGGCACGCGCGCGAAACCAGACGAAAGTCTCCCACATCGGCGGGCAGATCGGAGTGGACCAGCAGGCGTATCGTCCTATAAAAGAGCCATGCGCTAAGCCGCTTGAAACGGGTTTCGCCCGCTCGGGAGATCCGGCGTCCGTAGATCACGTCGTACCCGAGGCGATATTCCTCGAGCATCTCCAAAATGACTTCCGGCGGATCCTGGAGGTCGGCGTCCATCAGGACAACCGCTTGGCCGGTAGCTTGATCCAGCCCCGCTGTGGCCGCCATTTGGTGGCCGAAGTTGCGCGCCAAGTTGAATACTTTCACCCTGCCGTCGGCCTCTGCCCACTTCACCAGCAGGTCGATCGACCCGTCAGAGCTCCCGTCATTAACCAGCACAATTTCCACAGCGCAAGGCAGATCATTCGCGAGGCCCGTCAGCCGTTCCCGCAAGAAGGGTAAGGATTGTTCCTCGTTATAGATGGGGATAACGATCGAGAGCAGGCCCGGGTAGCCGCGCGGCTGCAACAGGTGGCGGGTCACCGGCCGGTGTTGCACGTTCATCAGCGTCGCGCGAATAGCGCGTATTGCTTGTCGCTGTCGACCAAGACCCAGTCCGCAGCCGTTTTTACCAACGACGTGATGGGGGCATTCGTCTCAGCCAGCACGACATCGATCCGGTACTGGTCCAGGAGATTGCGCCACATAGATCCGCCCGAGGCAATATTAATGTAGTCGTTGCCAATTTTGTCGCCGTAGTAGTTATGGCGGCTATCGATAAATACTTTCTGGCGCGCATTGCGGAAAATGAGATAGTCCGCAATTTGATCGGAGGCGAATAACCGCCCGCTCGACAGCAGGCCGAGATGCTTTTCCACCAACTTCATCGGGACCGCTTCGGCGGCGAACCCCTGGGGCCATGGAACCCCGGATATAAAGACCAACACCACCATGAACGCAGGTATAAACGCACTCGTGCCACGCAACCTGGTCGAGAACTTCTGGGTTATGTCATCCAGCAGCCCCAGCAGTGACGCTCGAGACCGGCCACCTGCCACGCTGGCCCACCACTGCGATGCTTCCAGCGCGATAACTGGGGTGGCCACCAGGACGAAAATCGTAGCGTGCCGGACTGAAGTCAGCGAGGCATACGCAAGAAACACGATCCAAAGCGGTTCAACGAGGTGCCGTGTTCGGATGAGCGAGACCACGGAGAACAGCCCGGCGAACAGCAGGATCATGAAATAGTACATCTCCTCCGACCGGAACGTCGGGGACATGAACTCCGACACGTTGGTCCTGATCCATGTGGATCGGAGCGTATCGAAGATGTGCAGGTGCAGATAGATTCCGTAGGGATTTGCCAGCGATGCCAGAGCGCACGCCGATCCTACTTTTGCCAGTTGCAGGGCCTCCTTAAGCCGTTCTTGCGAGGGCTGCGGCCAGAGCCACGCTTCGGCGGCACATCCGGCGCAGCGCAGTGCCAGCAGGACGAGAAAAATCATAAAACCTGCGTGTAGGTTCGCCCACAGAGCCGTAAGAGCCACCAGCGTCCAAATCAGACGCCCGCCGGCGCGCCGGTTGTACTCCAGTATCCAGATGGCGCAAGTGAGGAACAAAAGTGTGAATAGGTGAGGCCGCGCGTGGAAGTGAATAGTGCTTGCAGTGGCCGTCAGCAGCACGACGAACAGTGCAATCATGCCGTTCGCGCCTCGCCAGATGGCGTACTTCAACAGTAGAGTAAGGTACAACGCGATCAACATGCCCGCTAAGAACACAACGCCCTTGAAGCTTGCCAGATTATAGGCGGAGGCGAGCACTACTTCAGACAGCCATTCGAAGGCATACCATGTTGCTCCTGGTTTCGAGAATGATAACCAGTCGGTGGTGGGGATGGAGCCGCTAGAAAGAATCTGTTGGCCGATCCGAATGTGCAGTGTGGTGTCCGCGTCTTTCAGCAATCTTTGCCAACCTAATGGATTGGCGAGAAACATCCAGACAGTGATGAAGAGAAAGAACAGGTCGGACAGTGAAGGCAACAGCAACTTCGTCCAACCCTTCGAGGCCCTGACCGATTGGGATGCACCCGCCATTTCAATTTGTTGGACCTGGGTGGGCATCGGCATTAGTACCTTTCTAAGTAATCGGTTGGGCGCTTGCCCGGCTTTAGCCAAAACCCGGCTTTAGCCAAAATGCGGATAAGCGCCTAAACCTCGAGGTTTCCGGAAGCACATGACCCCCAACTCTACGATGGTCAGCGAAGTTAGCATTCCTGGCTTGGTTGAAGGCCCGTTCGTCAGCGAACCCTTGCAGGACTTTCTTCTTAAGAGCCGCAAGTAACGCACGTGATGGATCGCTCCGCGTGTGGCTCAGGGCTATGTAATTGGTGCGCCTATCTGATTTTGTAAGCAAAAGTCGGGCAACGTTCACTGATGGCTACTGGTCGTGTAGGCGGCGCTGCGAAGAAGCAGGACGGAGACCCTGAGGAATTGAATCGACAAAGCGTCGCTTACAAATTTCGGCGCGACGTTGGGCGGCGCGAGCGATGTTTCTGAATGATTACCGCCAGGGCGCGCAGCGCCTCATTGGCCTCTCCTGAACTTGGGAAGGCCGCGGCCACATCGGGCTCCAGCACCACTACAGCACTTCCCGCAGCATACCGTGATGCGTACTTGTTGCGAGCTGCACGACTGAAATCGTATTCCGGAAGAATCTCGTCGGCATCAGCCCGATCGCTCTGCTCTCGTTTACTGGATGATCGCTTCATAATTCCTTCGTTCACGCCGTGTGTCCCGTCGCGCGCTGATAATGGGAATAACTTCGCCACGGTCAACGTACATGACTGCAAGCAAACGCTGGTGGTTTGAAGCGCCCAGCAGCACGAAACGCTCCTCCTCTGACGAATGGCGCGGATCCGCTACAGTACGGCCCAACGGATCGCCGAAGACCGTCGCCGCCTCCTCGAACGAGACTTTGTGTTTGACCAGATTTGCCGCTGCTTTTTGCGGGTTCCACTCGAACTCCAGCGCCAAGTCTCATTATACTTGCACCGCCCAAGTGGTTCCGTCACAGATCGGCGCCGTGTGCTCGCGGCCTTTGTGCTTCTCAGTGACTCAGGGGCCATCGCCGCTCTTACTCCTCTTTTCAATGCGTTACAGCAGTCAGTGGCGCGACTGATCCGCCAATGCGCTAGATTGGAATTGACGCGTCTGCGCGTCCAATTTCCGTCCATGCCACACACCCCACCGTCCCCCCTACTTCTGCGTCACCAGCGTCACCCGATCACTGTAAGTCCAAGAAAACACATAACCGGACCACTAACAGCCGACCGTTCACTCCCGCGTCACCGTCACCCCATTTCCTATGCTATGATCTCCACCGTTATGAGAACTCTCGCCACTCTAGCCGTTTCCGCGCTGCTGCTCAGCGCCCAGCCGGACTTCAACTCTCTTAAAGAACTCAAGTATCGAAACATCGGTCCGTTCCGCGGCGGGCGCGCGGTGGCGGTCAGTGGCGTTACCTCACAGCCGAGCGTTTATTACTTCGGCGGCACGGGCGGCGGAATCTGGAAGACCACCGACGGCGGAGTAAACTGGGCGCCTGTCTCGGACGGCCAACTCAAGAGCGGCTCGGTGGGGTCGATCGTGGTCGCGGAATCGGATCCGAACATCGTCTATGCGGGCATGGGCGAGCCGGATATTCGCGGCAATGCGGCGGCGGGCGATGGTGTGTATAAGTCTACCGACGCGGGGAAGACGTGGAAAAACGTGGGGCTTCAGGACACATTTCACATCGGCGCGGTTCGCATTCATCCGAAGAATCCGGACATCGTTTACGTCGCTGCACTCGGCCATCAATTTGCACCGAACGACCAGCGCGGAGTCTACCGCACCACCGACGGCGGCAAGACCTGGAAGCAGATTTACACGCGCGGCCCGAAGGCCGGCGCGATCGATCTCATCATCGATCCGAATAGTCCGAACGTGATTTACGCCGCGTTCTGGGATGTGCACCGCACGCCCTGGGATCTCGAGAGCGGCGGTCCGGGCAGCGGGCTGTTTAAGTCCACCGATGGCGGCGATACCTGGACCGATTTGAGCCGCAATCCTGGGATGCCAAAAGGCATTCTCGGGCGCATCGGCATCACCGTTTCGCCGCAACTGTCCGATCGCATCTGGGCGATTGTGGAAGCCGAAGACGGCGGCGTGTTTCGCTCCGACAACGGCGGCCGCACATGGACCAAAGTCAACGAGCAGCGCAACCTGCGGCAGCGCGCTTGGTATTACTCGCGCATCTTTGCGGATCCGATGAAGGAAGACACCGTGTACGTTGTCAACACTGGTTTCTATCGATCCGACGACGGCGGCAAGATCTACACGTCCATCCGAACGCCGCACGGCGACAATCACTACCTCTGGATCGCGCCCAACGATTCCAACCGCATGATCGAGTGCAACGACGGGGGCGCCAACGTCAGCACCAATGGCGGCCGGACTTGGACGACTCAAGACCAGCAGCCCACCGCCCAGTTTTACCGCGTCGCGCTGGACAACGATTTTCCGTATCACGCCTACGGCGCGCAGCAGGATAACAGCACAGTTCGCATCGCCACTCGCAGCGACGATGGCAGCATCAGCCAGCGCGACTGGTACGATGTCGGCGGCGGCGAAAGTGGCTGGCTGGCGCCCGATCCCAAGGATTCGCAGATCGTCTACGCGGGCTCCTATGATGGCCTGCTCACGCGCTACAATCACCGCACCGGCCAGCTTCGCAACGTCACCGTTTGGCCCGATAATCCGATGGGCGCGGGCGCTGAAGTGATGAAATACCGCTTTCAGTGGAACTATCCGATTGTGTTTTCTCCCAACGATCCCAACACGCTTTACTGCGCGGGTGACCATGTATTTAAGACCACCAACGGCGGCACCAATTGGGAAGTGATCAGCGGCGATCTTACTCGCAACGACAAATCCAAACAAGGATCATCCGGCGGGCCGATCACCAAGGACAATACCAGCATCGAATATTACGATACGATCTTCACGCTGGCTGAATCGACGGTGAAGAAAGGAATGATCTGGTCGGGCTCCGATGACGGGCTGGTGCAGGTGACGCAGGACGGCGGCAAGCATTGGGACAACGTGACGCCCAAGAATATGCCGGAGTGGATTCAAATCAACTCAATCGAGCCGTCGCCGTTCGATGCGGGCACCGCCTATTTCGCGGCCACGATGTACAAGTTTGACGACTTCCATCCGTTCCTCTACAAGACCACGGACTACGGCAAGAGTTGGACGCGCATCGACTCGGGTATTCCGGCCAATGCGTTCACGCGCGTAATTCGCGAGGATCCGAACCATCGCGACCTGCTGGTGGCCGGTACTGAAACCGGCATGTATATTTCATTGAACGGCGGACAATCCTGGCAGTCGTTTCAGCTTAATCTGCCGGTGGTGCCGATCACGGATCTCGCGTTCCAAAAGCGCGACAAGGAATTGGTGGTAGCGACGCAGGGCCGGGCGTTTTGGATTCTAGATGATCTCCCGCTGGTGTATCAACTTGCTGATTCAAATGTAAAGGAAGACATAAAGCTGTTCCAGCCTAAGGACACGCTCCGGACCTTACGCGGCGGGTTCCGTTTGCCGGCGAATGGAGCGTTGGGACAGAACCCTCCAGCGGGAGCTGTGGTGTATTATTCCTTCAAAGAAAAGCCGCAGGGCGAGGTCGCTCTGGAGTTTCTCGACAACTCGGGAAAGCTGATCCGCAAATATTCGAGCAAGCAGGTCGCAAGAAGAACTGAGTCATCGGAAGGCGGTGAAGAAGAGGAGGAAGCTCCTCGTCGTCCGCCCGGCGCAGATCGTGTTCCAGCCGAGGCCGGCTTGAACCGCTTCGTCTGGGACCTGCATTATCCGGATGCTGCGACGTTTCCGGGCTTGATCATGTGGGCGGGCAATGTGCGCGGTCCGGCCATCGTTCCGGGAAACTACAAGGTCCGGCTCACCGCCGACGGAAAGTCGCAGACGCAAACTTTCGAAATCAGGAAAGACCCGCGCCTCAACGCCACTCCGCAAGATTACGAGCGTCAGCTAGAGGTGGCGTTGCAGATCCACAACAAGCTCAGCCAGACCAACGAAGCGGTAATCGAGATCCGCGATATCCGAAAGCAGCTTGACGCTTATACGGAACGGGTGAAAGATGCGAAGGTGGTGGACGCAGCCAAGGCGCTGAACCAGAAGCTGACGACGGTCGAAGAAGCGCTATACCAGACCAGGAACCGGGCCAGCGAGGACCCGCTCAATTTTCCGATCAAGCTGAACAACAAGCTGGCTGCCCTGGAGGGGACCGTGGAAAGTTCCGACGATCCGCCCACCACTCAAACCACGGAGGTCTATGAGGGCTTGGCCAGCCAGGTAAACGCGCAACTGGAAACATTGAAAAAGCTGGTAATTGCAGATTTGGCGGCATTTAACCGTTTGGTGCACGATCAGAACGTTCCGGCGGTAATAGTATCCGAGCCGAAGCCCGCGGACACGGGTGCACGCTGAACTATGATTTCGCGTCATAATTAGTGTCATGGAACAGTCGCGTTCAAGGCGCCGCCGTTCACTCGGCTTCTCACTGATCGAGTTGTTGATCGTCATCGCGATCATCTTGATCATTCTTACGATTGCGGTTCCCAAGATGGGTGTCGCCCAGATGAACGCGCGCGAGATGGCGGTGGTTCGGGAGATTCAGACCATCAATACGGCCCAAGCCCAGTTCATGTCGCAATTCGGCAGGTTTGCGACCACTTTGGCGGAGCTTGGCCCGCCGGCCAGCGGAGGACCCGGACCTTCGGCCGCCGATCTTATTCCCGGCAGTCTTGCATCCGGCGACAAGGATGGGTACACCTTCGTCCTGTCAGCCACTCCCTCGGGTTATGCGCTGAATGTCAATCCGAAGGTGTACAACAGTACTGGACGGCGCTCCTTCTACTCAGACCAGAACATGATCACCCACCAGAACTGGACGGCCGAGCCCGCCAATGCCAGCAGCCCGGAAATGAAGTAATCCGACTTAAAGTACCGGGTGCAGCGAATTCCGCACCTGAATTCCTAAAGCGCGCACGGATGCCTTTTCAGCGCCGGCATAGTCATTCACTCTTCGCAGCACGGCGGCATACGCTTCCAGGTCGGCGATGAGCGGAGAACAATTCGGACCAAGCGCGGCCTCATGAGTATCTATGGCGCGCTTATAGTATTCCAATGCATCGGAATTTCGTCCTTCGGCCAGGTACACCATGCCGAGGTTTCGTAGCGTGTCGCCCAATAGCACCTGGTTTGGCGAACTCGATACCTTCCAGTTAGAGAGCGCTCGCTGGAAAAGCGTCTCCGCTCCCGCGTAATCGTGAAGGTGAAATGAGGCGGCGGCGAGATTGTTGAGGCTGGTGGCAATCACAGGATGTGCCGGACCGAAGATGGCTTCATTAATCTTCAGCGCGCGGCGATCGAGTTCCATGGCCTTTTTGTATTTGTGGCGATCGAAACAAATGGTGGCGAGATTAATCAAGGCTGCGGCCAGATCGGGATGATTCGGTCCAGCGGTCTGCTCAAAAATAGTGATGGCCCGTTGGATCGATTTTTCAGCCTCTTGGTATTTATGTTGACGTACATAGACCGCGGACAGATTGTTCAAGTTCAGGGCCGCACGATGACTCATGGGACCAAACGCTTTCTCGACGATGCCGAGTGCACGCTCGAGTAGTTGCTGAGCGGCTTCGTTTTTCCCCTGTTTCGTATAAAGGTCAGCTAGCAGCCCGTGGCAGAATACCTCTATCCCGAAACTGCTCGCGACGCTGGCGTGAACCTAATTTCCGGGAAGAATTGCGAGCGGAAGTGCTCGGCCCCATTCCAAAGCGCTCTCCACGCGCTGTG
>Ga0185299_10000820_pt1 | contig 73742 bp, 65 predicted proteins | sample PaiPotPPA55metaG_FD_128002 | JGI IMG/M metagenome (GOLD analysis project Ga0185299, IMG submission 128002) | Iron sulfur acid spring bacterial and archeal communities from Banff, Canada, to study Microbial Dark Matter (Phase II) - Paint Pots PPA... ...
TCCATCTTCTCGTCCATGGGACAGACCTCTCGCCACGGCATCGCATCCACCTCCTGCCGTGTCTGTTTAATCTGTTACCCATGTTGCCGGTCTATTCTGTTACCGATCCTGCCGGTCTGTACCCTCTCTGAGCCTCTCCTTAACCAAGGAGAGGCCGCCGCGAGCATCGCGAGCGGCGGGAGAGGTCAGTCTGAATTTCGCTGGGGCACAGGCACTTCGAGCTGCTCACGAAAATCAGATATCGGACCTCTCCCTAACCCTCTCCTTGACCTTGTCCAAGGAGAGGGCCAAGAAGGATCATTGCCAGTTACGCAAAAAGCTCTCTTGGACAAGGAGGGGGAACAGAAGGGATCGGCGTCAACTATGCAAAGCTCTCCTAGTGTGGCGTCCCGCAAATAACTTTCTTAAAGCCGGTGGAGTCATGAGTCTTAGTTTTTCAGGGCAAAAGCAGCAAATAAGCCGAGCAAAATAGTAAAGTTATTTGCGGGACGGGATACTAGCGCTGCACGAATTCGGCGAGTGCGGCTGCGAGATTGTGGCTCACCTCGGCGCCGCCGCCGAGCTTGATCAGCGCGTAGCGTTCATCGGCGTCGAGTCGTTCCCACTCCGCCTGGTCGAGCATCACGCCCGCCGCGCGAGCGCGCTCCGCCAGTTGCGCGGGCAGCCTCATCGGCGGGTCGGCGACGGCGCGTTGCGCCTCGGCGAGCGAGCGCGGCTCTTCGCCGCAGACGCGCCGCACGGCCTGGTTGATGAACAGCCTTAGCGCTTCGCGTTCGTCATGGCGTTCGACCGGCAGATGACAAATCGCCAGCCGCTCGCCGCGCGCGAGCGCCTTCCATTGCTCGAGCCCGATTTTGACTCCGACCCGGTCGAGCTTACGCCGCACCGCCATCGGCACGCACGCGAGCGTCGTATGCATCTCGTCCTCGAACTTGAACTCGCGAATCATGGTTGTTCTTCTCCGAGGTTCGCCTTCAGCGAGCTTCGCCTTCAAATCTGATCATAGCAGCCGCATGTCTAACGCGGGAGCCTTCTCCGCGAGAGCCTTCTCCCGCATGATTATCGCGCCGTGACCGTACTCTTGACGAAAGCGCCGCCGCTGGCGGAACCTTAACGCAGACGGCTCGCAATTACCCATGGAACAGAATCAAAACGGCTTCGACCCCGCAGCGATCGAAGCGATCGCAGCGCGGCTGAAAGAGCGGCCCGGCGCGCTGATGCTCATCCTGCACGAGGTCCAAGACCGTTTCGGCCACGTGGCGCGCGAGAGCGTGCCGATAATCGGTCACGCGCTCAATCTCTCGCGCGCCGAGGTCCACGGGGTCGTCACTTTCTATCACGATTTTCGCAATCAGCCGTCGGGACGCAACGTGATTCGGCTCTGCCGCGCCGAGTCGTGTCAGGCGATGGGCGCGGTCGCGCTTGCCGAGCACGTGCGCGGGCGCTTAGGCGTCGGATTCGGCGAGACCACGAGCGACGGCGACTTCACGCTGGAGGCGGTGTATTGCCTGGGGAATTGCGGATGCTCGCCCGCGATGGTGATCAACGACGAGCTTTACGGACGCGTCAGCCCGGCGCGTTTCGATGAACTGTTAGCTGAGCGCAAAGAGGACCGCCGATGAGCGCGACAGTCTATGTCCCGCGCGACTCCTCGGCGCTCTCACTCGGCGCGGGCAAAGTTGCTGGCGCGATTGCGGCGGAGGCGGCCCGGCGCAATATCGATCTACGCGTGGTGCGCAATGGATCGCGCGGGATGTTCTGGCTGGAGCCGATGGTCGAGGTCTTAACCGCGCGCGGCCGCGTCGCCTATGGGCCGGTCACCCCGGCAGACGTCGCGCCGCTTTTCGATTCCGGTTTCCTCACCGGCGGAGAGCATCGCCTGGGCCTCGGCTTGACGGAGGAGATCGCCTATCTCAAACGCCAGGAGCGGCTGACGTTCGCGCGCGTGGGAATTATCGATCCCGTTTCGATTGACGATTACCTCGCGCACGGCGGCTATCGCGGATTGGAGCGTGCGCTTTCGATCTCGGCGGAAAAGATCGTCGAGGAAATCACCGAATCGGGACTGCGCGGGCGCGGCGGCGCGGGCTTTCCCGCGGGGATCAAATGGCGCACCACGCGGCAGGCCTCCGCGAGTCAGAAATACGTCGTCTGTAACGCTGACGAGGGCGACTCGGGTACTTTTTCCGACCGCATGATCATGGAGGGCGACCCGTTCGTTCTGATCGAGGGTATGACGATCGCCGCGGTGTGCGCAGGCGCGACACAAGGCTACATATACCTGCGCTCGGAATATCCGCATGCGCTGCGCACGCTCAACGAGGCGATCGGCGCGGCCTACAAGCGCGGATACCTGGGCGAGAAAATCGCCGGCACTGCGCACACCTTCAATCTCGAAGTGCGGCTCGGCGCCGGCGCATACATTTGCGGCGAGGAGACCGCGATGCTCGAGAGCCTCGAGGGCAAGCGCGGGATGGTGCGTTACAAGCCGCCGGTGCCCGCGATTGCCGGGTTGTTCGGGCAGCCGACGATCGTGAACAATGTCGTCTCGCTCGCCACCGTGCCGGTAATCCTCGAGCGCGGCGGCGCCTTCTACAAGGACTACGGGATGGGCCGCTCGCGCGGCACTTTGCCGATTCAACTTGCGGGCAACGTCAAGCATCCGGGGCTGGTCGAGAAAGCTTTCGGCGTCACCCTGCGCGATTTGGTGGAGGACTACGGCGGCGGCACCTGGAGCGGACGTCCGCTGCGCGCGGTGCAGGTCGGCGGCCCGCTCGGCGCCTATTTTCCCGCGAGCATGCTCGACCTGCCGATGGACTACGAGGCGTTCGCCGCCAAAAAAGGTATCGTCGGCCACGGCGGAATCGTGGTCTTCGACGACACGGTCGATCTCGCGCGCCAGGCGCGCTGGGCTTTCGAATTCTGCGCGATCGAGTCGTGCGGCAAATGCACGCCGTGCCGGATCGGATCGACGCGCGGCGCCGAGGTCCTAGATCGGATCTCGCGAGTCGCGCGCACCAGCGACCGCGAGACCACGATGGGGTTGCTGCGCGACCTCTGCGATACAATGACCTACGGATCGTTGTGCGCGCTGGGCGGCCTGACGCCGTTGCCGGTGCTGAGCGCGCTGCGCCATTTTCCCGAGGACTTTGGCCTTTCGCGGAGCGACGTGGCATGGACAGGCTGAACGCGCTAAACTTAATCAACTGGTTGAAGTTGCCCGGCGCGCCGAAATCGCGTCTGCCGGACTCGCTCGACTCGTTTGGCCGGGGCGCATCCGCATTGCGAGGAGATTGAGCCGTGCTATCGAAAACCGATCGCGACTACGGGACGCCGCCAAAGTCTTCCGCCAAACTTGTTACGCTCGAAGTTGACGGCCGCGAGGTCAGGGTGCCCGAGGGAACGTCGGTGCTGCGCGCCGCGGCGCTCGCCGACGTCGCGATTCCTAAGCTCTGCGCGACCGACTCGCTCGAGGCGTTCGGCTCGTGCCGCCTCTGCCTCATCCAGGTCGAAGGGCGCAACGGCTATCCCGCCTCGTGCACCACGCCGGTTGAGTCCGGGATGAAGGTGCGCACGAAGTCCGAGATGCTGGAGCGGCTGCGGCGCGGCGTGATGGAACTCTACATGTCGGATCATCCACCGGATCGCACGGCGTGCGCCGGCAACGGCAACTGCGAGCTGCATGCGATGGCCGACGCGGTGGGGCTCGGCGAGATGCGCTATGGCGTCGAGGGCAAAAATCATCTCGACACCGCGCGTGACGCCTCCAATCCGTACTTCACGTTCGATCCCGCGCGATGCATCGTATGCTCGCGATGCGTGCGCGCGTGCGAGGAGGTCCAGGGCACCTTCGCGCTGACGATTGACGGACGCGGTTTCAATTCAGTCGTCTCGCCAAGCCAGCATCAACCGTTTTTCGAATCCGAGTGTGTTTCCTGCGGCGCTTGCGTGCAAGCCTGCCCCACCGACGCGCTGGTCGAGAAATCGATGCTCGAAAAGGGCAGCCCCGAGCGCTCCGTCACCACGACCTGCGGTTATTGCGGCGTCGGATGCTCGTTCAAGGCGGAAGTGAAAGGCGACGAAGTCGTTCGCATGCTGCCGAACAAGGACGGGATGCCGAATCACGGCCATTCCTGCGTCAAGGGACGTTTCGCGTGGGGCTACGCAACGCATCCGGACCGCGTGCTGGCGCCGATGGTGCGCGAGAAGATCAGCGACGCGTGGCGCACGGTGTCGTGGGACGAAGCGATCGGTTATGCGGCGAAACGCCTCAAGGAAATCCAGTCGAAGTACGGCTCCGGCTCGATCGGCGGCATCACTTCATCGCGCTGCACCAACGAGGAAACTTACCTGGTGCAGAAAATGGTGCGCGCGGCGTTCGGCAACAACAACGTCGATACCTGCGCGCGCGTATGCCATTCGCCCACCGGTTACGGCCTCAAGACCACGCTTGGAACCTCGGCCGGCACCCAGGACTTCGACTCCGTGCTCAAGGCCGACGTGATCCTGGTCATCGGATGCAATCCCACCGACGGCCATCCGGTGTTCGCCTCGCTGATGAAGCGGCGGCTCCGCCAGGGTGCGAAACTGATCGTCGCCGACCCGCGCACGATCGATCTCGTGCGCACCCCGCATATCGAGGCCATGTATCATCTGCCGCTTCTGCCGGGCACCAACGTCGCGCTGATCAATGCGTTCGCGCACGTGGCGCTGAGCGAAGGGCTCGCCAGGGAAGATTTCGTGCGCGAGCGTTGCGAGTGGTCCGAGTACGAATTGTGGAAGAAATTCATCCTCGAAGAGCGCAACTCGCCCGAGGCGGCCGCGAAAGTGACCGGAGTGCGGGCGGAAAAAATCCGCGCCGCCGCGCGCCTGTACGCAAGCGGCGGCAACGCGGTCATCTATTATGGCCTCGGCGTGACCGAACATAGCCAGGGAAGCACGATGGTGCTCGGGATGGCGAACCTGGCGATGGCGACCGGCAATCTTGGGCGCGAGGGTGTCGGCGTCAACCCGCTGCGTGGACAGAACAACGTGCAGGGATCGTGCGACATGGGATCGTTCCCGCACGAGCTCACCGGGTATCGGCATATCTCGGACGCCGCGATGCGCACCAGCTTCGAGGCCGCCTGGGGCGTCAAACTCGATCCGGAGCCGGGACTGCGCATCCCGAACATGTTCGATGCGGCGCTGGACGGCAGCTTCAGAGGGCTCTACGTGGAGGGCGAGGACATCGCGCAATCCGACCCGAACACGCATCACGTGACTGCGGCGTTGAGTGCGATGGACTGCGTCATCGTGCACGACATCTTTTTCAACGAGACCGGGAAGTACGCGCACGTTTTTCTGCCCGGCTCGTCGTTCCTGGAAAAGGACGGGACCTTCACCAATTCCGAGCGGCGCATCTCGCCCGTGCGCAAGGTGATGCCGCCGCTGGCAGGCAAGGCCGACTGGGAGGTCACCTGCGAGCTTTCGACCGCGTTCGGCTATCCGATGCACTATGCGCATCCGTCCGAGGTCATGGATGAGATCGCGCGGCTGACGCCGACGTTCGCGGGGGTCAACTACGAAAAGCTCGACCGCCTCGGCTCCGTGCAATGGCCGTGCAATGACAACGCGCCCGAGGGCACGCCAGTGATGCACGTCGGGCATTTCGTGCGTGGCAAGGGCCGCTTCGTGATCACCGAATACATCCCGACCGACGAGAAGATTGGTCCGCGCTTCCCGCTCATCCTCACCACCGGGCGCATCCTCTCGCAGTACAACGTCGGCACTCAGACCCGCCGCACCGCCAACGTCGTATGGCATCACGAGGACGTGCTCGAAATCCATCCGCACGACGCCGAGGAGCGCGGCGTGCGCGACGGCGCGTGGGTCAAGATCAGCAGCCGCGCAGGCGAGACCACGATCCGCGCACAGGTGACCGAGCGCGTGCCGCCCGGCGTTGTCTACACGACCTTCCATTATCAGTCTTCCGGCACCAACATCGTAACCACAGAGAACTCCGACTGGGCGACCAATTGCCCCGAGTACAAGGTGACCGCAGTGCAGGTGATGCCCGCGGCTGAGCCGGGCTCGCGGCGCGCGGCGGTCCAGAGCGCGGACGCGCATCCGGCGGCGGGCCGCTAGCGCAAACTGGTGCCGATTGAGGACGCGTCGCGATGGACATCCATCACCTGGTCACAATGGCGAATCAGATCGCGGATTTCTTCAAGACCTCGAATCCAGATCGTGCCGAGGCGGTGGTCGGGACCGCGCACCATCTCCGCAGTTTCTGGGATCCGCGGATGCGCCGCGAAATTGTCGCGCACTTGTCCGGCAAAGACGGCGAGGGACTCAACGAGATCGCGCGCGACGCGGTCCGCACGCTCGAAAGCGAGGCCTCCGCCAAGGCGGCCGGATAAATCGGGCGCGGCTGCGGTAAAGATGCCTGACGATACAAATCGAATCGCGGAGAGTGCCGAGCGCGCGGCGACGTCCGAGAGCATCCGGCATCATCCGGCGCGCAAATTCCGCGACGGGCGTTTCGATATCGAAGAGGATCGGCTCGCGGTCGAGGAGCCGCTCGAAATCCGGCTCGGCGGACGCCGCTTCACGCTCACGATGCGCACGCCAGGCAGCGACGAGGAGCTCGTCGCCGGTTTCCTACTCGCCGAGGGCTTCATCGAATCCCGCGCCGATCTGGGCGAGATTCGCCGCTTGCGCGGTCCCAAGGGAGCACTGGATCCCAATGCGGTCGACGTCATCCTCAACGTTCCAGCGGCTAGCCTGCGCGAGCGCCTCAAGCGCAACTTCACGATCTCGTCGAGCTGCGGCGTATGCGGCAAGACCAGTATCGAGGCGACCCAACGCCGGATCGCGCCGATCACTTCGCGAATGACCGTCGCGGCAGGCGCGATCCTCGAACTCGCGCCGATGATGCGCCGTGCGCAGGAGGTCTTCGCCGCAACCGGCGGATTGCATGCCGCCGGGCTGTTCGTTCCGTCCGGCATCCCGGCGCGAACTAACGGCGTGCGCAGGAACGGCCGCGCGGCGACGCCGGTCACAACGATGGAGCTCAAAGTGTTGCGCGAGGACGTTGGCCGCCACAACGCGGTCGACAAGGTGGTCGGCTACGCGCTGATGAATGGGATGCTGCCGCTTGGCGCGGCGCTGATGGCGGTGAGCGGGCGGCTCAGCTTCGAGATCGTGCAGAAGGCGGCGGCCGCCGGCGTGCCCGTCCTCACCGCGGTCTCGGCACCGTCGTCGCTCGCGGTCGAGCTGGCCGAGGAAGTTGGCATCACGCTGGTTGGATTCCTGCGCAATGGCACCTTCAATTTGTATTGCCATCCGGACCGTATCGTCGCGTAACCTCATCCCACGGATGAAAGATTCAGGTTCGTGACGCCGGTTTGCACTTTGCCCTGGCGCAGTACCCACTTGAGCCGGCGCCTCATAGGCGTTAACTCTATGGGGCCGCAAGGCCTTATCGATGTTCCTTAGAAAGCGCGCGCTCGAACGTATCGCCAGCGAAAAAGTGCTCTTCGAGCGCCACCGCGGCGGCGACATCCGGCTCTGCGTCGTCTATCCCAACGTCTACCGACTCGGGATGGCGAATCTCGGCTTCCAGGCCGTCTACCACATTTTCGAGTCCGACCCGCGTGTCGCCGCCGACCGCGCCTTCCTGCCCGACCCTGACGAGCGCGCCTACATCCGCGCGCGCGGCGAGCGCCTGGTCTCTTTCGAGCGCGGCGAGCCGCTCGGCGGCTTCGACGTGATCGCCTTTTCGGTTTCGTTCGAAACCGACTATCTCAATATCCTGACGATGCTGCGAATGGCCGGGATCCCGCTCACTCGCGCCGAACGCAGCGGGCGCAACTATCCGCTGATCATCGCCGGCGGCTCGGCAGTGTTTCTCAACCCCGAGCCGATCGCCGATTTCGTCGATCTCTTTTTGATCGGCGAGGGCGAGGAGATGGTTCCCGAGTTCATCGCGCGCTTTCGCGAGACCGACGCTCTCGATGGCTCTGAGCGTCTGCGCGCGCTCGCATTGGTCGACGGCGCATATCTTCCCGATTACTTCACGCCGGTCTACGACGACGCCGGCCGCCTGGTGCGCGTCCATTACAGCGGGCCAGGCCTGCCGCGCGTCAGCCGGAGACTGATCCATGACCTCGACCGCTTCACCACCGCGTCGCTGATCCTCACCGAGGAATCGGTCTTCGGCGACATGTACCTGGTCGAGGCGAGCCGCGGATGCCAGTGGGGATGCCGTTTCTGCGCGGCCGGCTTCATGTATCGTCCGATTCGCTATCGCAGTGCCGACAAGCTGATCGCCGAGGCCCAACGCGGACTTTCCGAGCGCAGCGTAATCGGACTGGTCGGCGCCGAGATGGCGAGCGTGCCCGGCGTGGCCGAGATCGCGGGGGCGGTGGCCGACGGCGGCGGACGGCTCTCACCGTCGTCGCTCAAGGCGGATTGCATTTCCCCGGCGTTGGCCGCGGCGCTCGCGCGCAACGGCAATCGCAGCGTCACCGTCGCGCCCGAAGCCGGCAGCGAGCGGATGCGGAAGGTGATCAACAAGAACCTGACCGAGCCCGAGATTCTGCACGCCGCCGAACTGATGATGGGCGAGGGCGTCGAGAACCTAAAGTGTTACTTTATGGTCGGCCTGCCCGAAGAACGCGACGAGGACGTGGTCGCGATCGCCGAGCTGGTCGGCCGAATTGTCGCCCGCGCCCGCGAGCAGCGCCGCCACGTCGGCCGCGTGAGCGTCTCGCTCAATCCCTTCGTACCCAAGCCGTGGACGCCGTTTCAGTGGGACGCGATGCGCGATACGCAGGAGCTCAAGCGCAAGGTCGCGCTGGTGCGCTCGCATCTGATGCGCCTCGATGTCGGCGTCGAGCTCGACGCCGAGTCGCCGCGCGAAGCTTACTTCCAGACCCTGGTCTCGCGCGGCGACCGCCGAGTCGGCGCGATCCTGGCGCGGCTCAGCGCGGAGAATCGCGAGCTGCCCGGAGAAATCTGGCAGGGACTGAAAACCATCAAGCGCGAGGCCACCGCGCGCGAGAGCGCCGGCGCGCTCGTCGATCCTGATTTCTTCATCACCCGCGAGTACGCGCAGAATGAAATTCTGCCCTGGGACTTCATCGACCATCATATCGAGAAATGGTTCCTGGCATCCGAGCGCAAGAAAGCGCACCGGGAGCATCAGACCAAGCCGTGCGACGTTACGCGATGCACCGTGTGCGGCGCATGTTGAAGTCGTGTTGAAGTAAGGAGAAGTGAGGACGGCTGAAGTGAGCCGGCTGGCCGCCTGGGGGGAGGGGTGAAGATGAGGTTGCGAGCGCTTCGAGCTTGCGCGTGGCAGCGGACGATGGCGTTTTTTGCCGCGGCGGCGCTGTGGTTGATTCTGCCGGCGGCGACGCCGGCGCAGACCGGTTCGACGGGCCCAGACGAGTTGGGAATGCCCTCGACCACGATCGCGCCAGCCGAGGGTGAGGCGCCGGCGGAGACGCCGCTGCCTGAGACCCCCACGCATCATCGCCCGCCGGTGACGCATCGTACGCTCGCCTCGAAGGCTACGGCCGCTCCCATCAAGGCAGTTCCCGCCGAGCCCGCCCAGGCCAAGTTGCTGCTGAAAGAAGACACCTGGATCTACGCGCAGCCGAGCAACAGGAGCGCGCACGTCGAGCAGGGCGAGAAGGGCAAGTTCGTGATGGTGACCGGCACGACCCACTACTTTCTACGCGTCAAGCTCAAGAACGGGCAGGAGGGCTACGTGCAGTCCGCAGCGGTTCAGGTCACCACGCCCGCCGACAAGCTTTTCATGCTGACGCGCGACGCGCCGGTGCTCGACGCGCCCAATCACTGGGGCAAGAAAGTCGCCGAGGTTCATCAGGGACACGCGGTGCACGTCGTCGGTATCGCGCTCAGTTACATGAAGATCAGGATGAAGAGCGGGCTGGAAGGCTATATCCCGTCGTCCGCGCTCGAATAGCCACATCGGTCCGGTTTGCAACGGCTTGCGATGGTGCTATCGAGGCTGTTGGGAGAGCCGGCCAATGGAACGAATCAATTTCGGCATCTTCGACCACATCGAGCGCACCACCAGCGAAGGCACGCTGCGGCAGCTATTCGAGGAGCGGCTGCGGCTGGTCGAGGCCTACGAGCAGGCAGGCATCTGGGGCTACCACGTTGCCCAGCATCATGCCACGCCGCTCGGGATGGCGCCGTCGCCCAATCTGTTCCTCGCCGCCGCGGCCCAGCGCACGCGCAATCTCCGGCTGGGCACGCTGGTTTACCTCCTGCCGTTCTACAGCCCGCTGCGCCTGATCGAAGAGATCTGCATGCTCGACCACATGACCGGCGGGCGGCTCGAAATCGGCGTCGGACGCGGCGTATCTCCGTTCGAGCACGCGCAACATCGCATTCCGTTTTACGACGCGCGCGAGATCTACGAGGAATCGATGCAGGTGTTGATCAAGGGCCTGACCAGCGAGCGCCTAACGCATCACGGCCCGCATTTTCGCTACGACAATGTCCCGATGGAGCTGCGCCCGCTCCAGGAGCCGCATCCGGGCTTCTGGTACGGAACGATTTCCCCCGACAACGCCATCTACGCGGCGCGCCGCGGCATGAATATCGTGTCGATCGGCGCGCTGGATTCGGTCAAGCGGGTCACGGCCGCCTACCGCGAGCATCATCATGAAAGCGCGGGCAGCCCGCTGAACGTCAACCCGCATCTGACGCGGCCGGTCACCGGCGCGATTCGCCACATTTACGTCGCCGAGACCGATCGCGAGGCCGAGCAAGTCGCGCGCGAAGCCTATCGCGCTTTCTTCGACAACCTCCAGAAGCTGTGGCGCGATTACAATACGGTCGCGGTCGCATTTCCGAACGACTACGACCTGTTTCATCGAGTGGGCGCGAGCTTCAGCGGATCGGTCGCCTCGGTGCGCGATCAGGTCGCGCGGTTCTGCGAGGAATCGGGATGCGACTATCTGGTGCTGGCATTCGCGTGGGGCAACCTGACCGCGGCGCAGACGCGCCGCTCCTTCGATCTCTTCGCGAGCCGAATCATGCCGGATTTCGCCCGGCGCCCGGCCGCCGCATAGCGCGTAAGTCGCGCGCTGAGCTTTCGCCTCTCAACTTTTTGCGATTCCTCAAGGAGTTGCCCGATTCCTCAAGGAGTTGGCGTGGCGGCGTCTCCTTGACACGATGGTTATGTTGAAGGGCAAGGAGATCGATGCGATGACAACCGCTAACGAAAAGATTCGCTCAGTGACGAATATCGTCAACGCGTCGCGCCAACTCGAGGGCGCGGGCTTCGTCGTGAACCGGCCGTTCCCGAACCAGGAGATGGCGCTGTTCGATCCGTTCCTGCTGCTCGATGAGATGGGGCCGATGGAACTCGGTGCAGGAGAGGCCAAGGGCGCTCCCGACCATCCGCATCGCGGCTTCGAGACCGTCACCTATATGATCTCGGGCAAGATGGAGCATCGCGACTCGCACGGCAATGCCGGACGGCTGGGGCCAGGTGACGTGCAATGGATGACCGCCGGCGCCGGCGTGGTGCACTCCGAGATGCCGGCCGAGGATTTTCAGCGCCAGGGCGGACGGATGCACGGCTTTCAATTGTGGGTCAACCTGCCGCAGCGCGACAAGATGATCCGTCCGCACTACCAGGAGATTCCCGCGGCTGGAATTCCAGTCGCCACCAGCGCCGACGGCAAGGCAACCGTGCGGGTTATCGCGGGCGAGTCGCTGGGCAAAAAGGCGGTGATCAACACTCGCACCCCGATCGTCTATCTGCACTTCACGCTGAAGCCCGGCGCGCGCGTCGTGCAGCCGGTGCCCGCTGATTACAACGCCTTCGCTTACGTCTTCAGCGGCGAGGGCCGCGTGGGCCGTGACGAGAAGGGCGCGACGGAGCATCAGATGGTGATGTTCGCGGGTGACGGCGACGCGGTTTCGATCGCTGCGCCGGATAGCGCCCGCGAGCCGCTCGAAGTCCTGTTGATCGCCGGTGCACCGCTGCGCGAGCCGGTCGCGCGCTATGGTCCTTTCGTGATGAATACGAAGGAAGAGATCATCAAGGCGTTCGAGGACTATCGCGAAGGCCGGATGGGCGAGATCGCGGCGGCTTGACGATCGCGCCAGCTTGACGATCGGGCTTCGATGGGGCGCGGATCGAGACGGCGGGCCACTTGCCGCTGAGCACGACCGCGCTCGTTTCTTAGCGCGCGCGTGGGCTAAGCGAAGGCCGGCAGGACGTCCTCGGTCACGCGCCTGAATTGCGCGCGCTGATCGTAGCCCGTCAGGCGGAGCGTGATTGTGGTGGCGCCCGCTTCGACGAAGGCGCGGATGTTCTCGATACACTCGGCCGGCGATCCCATCGCGACCCACAACTTGAGCGCGTCGCGATGGTAGTCGACGCCGTAATAAGCGTCGAGGAAGCGTTTGGACTCCTCGAGCGCCGCCTCGCGATTCTCGTTCACATTGATGTTGTGGTAGACGCAAACCTCGAAGTGGTCGCCGAGCGTGCGGCCGTAGTCCCCGGCATAGCCTCGGATCATCTCGAGCGAGCGGCGGATGTCGGCCGGCGGCTTGAAGGTCGTCATCCAACCGTCGCCGAGGCGCGCCACACGCCGGTAGCCGCTCTCGACGTTGCGCGGCTTGTTCATCTGCGGATTCGAAACCACCCAGATCGGCAGTGGCTGCTGGACGGGACGCGGCAGCACGGTCAGGTTGCGGAACTTGTAATATTGCCCTTCGTAATCGGCGTTCTCGCGCGCCGAGGTCAGCCGCATGATCTCGATCGCCTCTTCCATCCGGCGCATGCGACTGGCGGGCGCGATGCCGAGGGCCTCGAACTCCTTGTCGAAGGCACCGCCGCCCGGCTCGGGCTGCCCCTGGCAGGCGACGAAGATGGTCCGCCCGCCCGACATGAGGTCGAGGCTCGCCCATTGGTAAGCGAGTATCAGCGCATTGCGGAGCGGCGTGCTTGCGAAACACGCGGGGCCAAGCCGCACGTGCTGGGTGCGTGCGGCGAGCGCGCCCAAAAGCGCGATCGCGTCGAGGCGCGGCTTGGCGAAAATCGAATCGCCGACCCACACCGAATCCCACGCGGCGCTGCCGTCGGCCCATTCGGCCATCTCGATCATCTCCGCCACCGTGGTCGCGCCGATCACTACGCCGCGATTCGGGAGCGTGAGTCCAAACTTCGGCTTTTGCGACGACATCGAAAGCACCTCCATCCGAAGCGCGGCGCGCGCGTCAGCGCGGCTCAAGGCCTTTGACGCGCTGGCTAGACCATCAACTCATAGAGGACCGCGAAGTCATCCTCGACCGGGAGTTTGCGGAAGTGCGTGAAGCCGGAGGCCGACGCCAGTTCGCGCGCCTTGGGTTCGCCCATCGCGGCGCCGATTCCCGCGCCGCCGTGCGCCAGTGAAGTCGTCATGCAGTAGAGCGTGCTGACCGAGTAGATCAGCTTGCCCATCGGCTTCACGTTTTCCTCGACCTTGGAAGAGACGTTGATCTCCTGTACGAGGTAAGTGCCGCCCGGCGTGAGCGAGCGGCCGATCGAGCGCATCAGTCCGACCGGGTCAACCGAGTCATGGACGACGTCGAAGGTGGTGACGAGATCGAACTTGCCAGCCGGGAGCCGCGCACCGTTGGCGACCTCGAAAGTCACGCGATCGGCGACGCCGGCCTCAGCCGCATTGCGACGCGCGCGGTCGATCGATTCGGCGTGGAGATCGAAGCCGAACACGCGCGAGTTCGGGAACGCCTTGGCCATCAGGATCGCCGCGCGTCCGCCGCCGCATCCGACGTCCGCCACGACGCCGCCGCGCTGCAGGCGCTCGACCACCTGCGGCATCGCGGGAATCCACTTGCGCGCGAGCTTGAACTGGTAGCGCGGCAACGAATTGCGCTCGGTCGCTTCGAACATCCACGGCGGATAGTCGGCCTGGGTGAGTCCGCCACCGGTGCGAAACGCCTCGGCCACCTTGGGCGCGACCGACATCGTGGCCTGCACGACCTGGAAATACGAACCCACGAAGTAGGGCGAGCCCTCCTCGGCCAGCGCCACCGCGTACTCCGGCGTGAGCAGGTAGGTTTGCGCGGCCGGATTGTATTCGAGGTACTGCGCCGCCGCCATCGAGTTCAGCCACTCCTGCAGGTAGCGCTGGTTGAGCCGGGTCCTGGCGGCGAGTTGCTCGACCGTGAGCGGTCCGGCGTCCTTCATCGCCTTGAACACGCCGAGCCGGTCGCCGATGAAAGTCATCGCGCTATGCAGCGCGCTTGCGACGTCGGCCATGATCTGTTGCGCGACCTGTTTGGCTTTTTCCCTGTCGATTTCGCCCGCTGATGCCATCGTGAGTGGTCTCCTCTTACTCTTGTGCTGCGATTGATTTCGGCGCCGCCGCTGCCGCGCTCGCTTAGACGACCGTCCATCCGCCGTCGACCACGAAGGGAGCGCCGGTTGCGAACGACGCGTCGTCGCTGGCCAGGAACAGCGCCATCTTGGCGATCTCCTCGGGCTCGGCCGCGCGGCCCAGCACCGACGCAGACGGGCCGAGCGCGCGTTGCGGCAACTCGCCCTCCGCGCCATGGATGCGCCGCACCATCGGCGTGTCGATCGTGCCGGGGCAGATGCAGTTGACGCGGATATTGTAGCGGCCGTATTCGAGCGCGGCGACGCGGGTGAGCGCGATCACGCCGGCCTTGGCCGCGCAGTAGGCAGTCGCGCCGCGGATCGCGACCATTCCCGCGATCGAGGCGGTGTTGATTATCGAGCCGCCGCCCTTCTTCACCATGTGCGGCAAGGCGTACTTCATCCCGAGCCATACGCCGCGCAGATTGACGGCGATCACCCGGTCGAAGGCGTCCTCGCTGAGCTGCGCCATGAATGCGCTCTCGCCCTCGATTCCGGCGTTGTTGTACACGATGTCCGGCACGCCCAGCTTCTCGACCGTCGCGGCGACCATCGCCCGTGCGTCTTCCTTTTTCGAGACGTCTGCACCGAGCGCGATCGCTTTGCCGCCGGCCGTCTCGATCTCGCGCGCGGTTTGGGCGGCGGCGCGCTGGTCGATATCGACGACAGCCACTTTTGCGCCCTCCAGCGCGAAAAGCAGCGCGCCCGCACGGCCCATCCCGGAGCCGGCGCCTGTTATCAGCGCAACCTTGTTGGCAAGCTTCATACAGATCTCCGGTGCAGTTCCTTGCGCAAACCCGTCCCGCACAATAGCGCATTCCGCCGCGTCGGCGTTAGGCACGCACGTCGGCCACGATGGCCGAGTGCGCGGGGGCACGGCGTACTCGAAACAAAACAGCAGAGGAGGGAAACGGCGCTCACAGCGCCGCGGCCAGCGCTTCGAGTTCCTTCTCTCCCAGCCCATGCAGCAACAGCGCCTGCGCATGCGCGGCCGAGACGTGCCAATGCGCGGTGAGGCCGCGAACCTCGTCCTCGGAGGGCATCAGGCCCTTGCGGTAGGCGATACCAATCGCTTTGCGCACGCCAAGGTCGCCGGCGACGACACGCGGCCGTCCCAGCGTGCGCGCCAGAATCCACTCCGCGGTCCACACGCCAATTCCGCGGAGCGCCACCAGCTCTTCGATAACCGCGGCATCGGAGAGCGTCGCGAGCCGCTCCACGTTTACCTGGCCGGACGCGACCGCCTGCGCCACGGCGACGATATATTCGGCCTTGCGATTAGTGAACTGGAGCGCGCGAATTTCGGCGGGCACAGCGCTGGCCAGACGCTGTGCGCTCAGGCTGTAGACGATAGCGCCGTCAACAAGGTGTTTGTCGCCGAAGCGCTCCGCAAGCCGCCGCCGCGTCTCGGACGCCCATCGCAAATTGACTTGTTGCGCGCTGATACATCGCACGAGCGCTCCCAGCAGATTGAGCTGCAGCACCGGCCTGAAGCCGCGGTAACGTACCTCCAGGCGCGCGAGGAGCGGGTCGGCGCGGCGCAATTCCGCAAAGTGCCGCGGCGGCGTTACGAAGGTCGCGCGTACGGCGGCGATGACCTCCGCGGCGTAGTCATCATCGTCGACCGTAACGCGAATTGCGGGGCAGGCTCGGGTTCCAGCAAACGCGATAGCGAAGGCGACCGTGCGTCCGTCGATCGCGATCGTGCGCACGAAAGTCGTGCCGTCCCATCGATCGAGCAGGTCGTCGCCGGAGCGGCGAAACATCTCGAGCGACGCCGCCGGGTCGAGCGGGCCCGGCAACTCGAGCTCAAACGACGCCTCGCGGCGCGACGATACACTCGGCGCCTTGCGGATTGATTTTCCAGCCACACGCGTCAGGCTTGTTCTTTAGCCCACAGTTAGCTCGATGAAAAGCTCCGGGTATGACAAGGTCGACGTGGCGAGCGTCTGAGCGTTGCCACTGCGGGAGAGGCTATGAAGGTCCAAGTGATCGCGATTGCAAATGACCGGGACTACCGTGCGGCAAAGGCTCTGACGGAGTCCTTGATGGGCGCTGAGACTGATCCGGAAATATCGCGTCTGCGCGCACAGGCGCTATTGATCGCAGCGTGGGAGCAGGCCAAATCGCCAACGGTACCTCCTGATCCGTTTGAGGCAATCAAGTTTCGAATGGAGCAGATGGGTCTTAGACCCCGCGATCTGGTGCGGACGTTTGGGACGCGATCCCGCGTTTCGGAAGTATTAGCCGGCAAGCGACGGATGTCATTGCCAATGATTCGACGGGCTTGTCGGGATCTTGGACTCCCGGCGGAAGTGCTGATCAGATCTGAAGTGACGCGCCGGCGCATAGACAGAGGCGTCAGCGGAAATCGTGTGAAGGGGGCAGGGGGGCGCCCAGGCGCAACTCCTTAAAACGGCGCGCGCGGATCGCGACCACTCCGTCCTGCTTCTGCAACACGCCCTCGACCATCAGGATCGCCGCATTGTGGAGCAGCGTGCGGTTGGCCTGAAACAGATCGGGAATGACTATCGCATTGGATATTCCGGTTTCGTCCTCCAGCGTGAGAAAGAAAAATCCCTTGGCCGTGCCGGGACGCTGACGCACGATCACGACCCCCGCCGTTTTCACCCATGTGTCGTGTGTCGCCTCCGCAAGCTCGGCGGCGGCGAGCACGCCGCTTGAGCGCAACTTCTCGCGCATGTGCGCCATCAGATGAGGCCCGATAGTCAATCCGGTGGCCGCGTAATCGGCGCGGGTCTCCGACACCGCGTCCATCCCGGCCAGCGGCACGGCGCCCGCCGCCGGCTCGACGCCGGCAAAAAGCCCGCGCGGATCGCGCTCGACCGCCGCCGCCTGCCATAGCGCCGCCCGCCGGCCCATCCCGAAAGCCGCGAAGGCTCCCGCGTACGCGAGCGCATCGAGTTCGCGGCGGTTGGGCGCGGCGCGCGCGGTGAAGTCGGCGATCGAAACGAACGGACGAATCGCGCGCTCGCGCTCGATTCGCGCTCCGGTTTCCGCGCGCAATCCCGTGACGTACTTGAGGCCGAGACGCAAAGCGAACGTCCCCTCACCCTGACCCTCTCCCCCTGAAGGGGGCGAGGGCATTGAAATCGTGCAGCGCCAGGCCGAGCGGGTCACGTCGATCGGCGCCATCACCACGCCGTGGCGCTCGGCATCCTTGACCAGGGTCGAAGGATGGTAAAAGCCCATCGGATAGCAGTTGAGCATCGCGGCGAAGAACGCCGCCGGATAATGGCACTTGAGCCAGGCCGAGGCGTAGGCGATGAGCGCGAAGCTGGCGGCGTGCGATTCTGGAAAACCATAGAGCGCGAACGAGGTGATCGATTGCACAATCCGGTCGGCGGTCGCACCTGTGATCCCGTTGCGTGCCATCCCTTCGCGCATCCGCAGCTCGATCTTCTCCATCCGCGCGCCCGAGCGCTTGAAGCCCATCGCGCGCCGCAACTCCTCGGCTTCGCCGCCGCTGAAGCCCGCCACCGCCATCGCCATCCGCAACAACTGCTCCTGGAACAGCGGCACGCCGAGCGTGCGGCGCAGGATCGGCTCGAGCGCGGGATGATCGTAAACGACGGGCGCGCGGCCGGCGCGCCGGTCGAGATAAGGATGAACCATTTTTCCGACGATCGGCCCAGGCCGGATGATCGCGACTTCGACCACCAGGTCATAGAACGTGCGCGGCTTCATCCGCGGCAGCGTCGCCATCTGCGCGCGGCTCTCGACCTGGAAAATTCCGACCGTGTCGGCGCGCGATAGCATCGCGTACACCTCGGGATCGCCGGCCGGCAGATGGGCGAGGTCGACTTCGACGCCTTCGCTCTGGCGCACCAGCGGAATCGCCTCCTCCAGCACCGCCATCATCCCGAGCCCGAGCAGATCGATCTTGATGATCCCGAGGTCGGCGCAATCTTCCTTGTCCCACTGGATCACCACCCGCCCCGGCATCGAGGCCGGCTCCAGCGGCACGACTTCGTCGAGCGGCCCCGCGCCAATCACCATCCCGCCGCTATGCTGCCCGAGATGGCGCGGCAGGTCCTGGATCTGACGCACCAGCGTGACCAGCCGGGCAAGGCGCGGAGTCTCGACGTCGACGCCGCCGCGCTTGAGCAGTGCCGCCAGTTCGTCGTTGCTGTCGCGGAATTCGTAGACGTAGTTAAGTCGCGCCAGGCGGTCGACATGTTCGGGCGTGAAGCCCAGCACTTTGCCGATCTCGCGCACGGCGCTGCGCGTGCGGTAGGTGATCACGTTGGCGGTCATCGCGGCGCCCCGTTCGCCGTAGCGGCGATAGACGTACTGGATAACCTTCTCGCGCTGGTCGCCGCTCGGCAGATCGATATCGATGTCGGGCCACTCGCCGCGCTCCTCGGAGAGGAAACGCTCGAACAGGAGTTCCATCTTGACCGCGTCGACCGCCGTGATCCCGAGCGCGTAGCAGACCGCGCTGTTGGCCGCCGAGCCGCGCCCCTGCGCTATGATCGCGTTCTCGCGGCAGAACTGCACGATGTCCCAGACGATGAGGAAGTAGCCGGCAAGCTTAAGCCGCGCGATTACTTCGAGCTCGTGCGCGAGCTGGCCGAGCACTCGCGCACCGGGCGCCGCGCCCCATCGCTCGCGCGCCCCAGCCTCGACCAGCAGTCGCAGGTAGCTGTCGGGCGTCTCGCCGGGCGGCAGCGGATAGCTCGGAAAGCGGTAGCCGAGGTCGCAGAGCTTGAACCCGCAGCGCTCGGCGATCGCACCCGTGGCGGCGACCGCGCCGGGCAGATCGCGAAACAGCGCCGCCATCTCCGACGGCGATTTGAGCCGGCGCTCGGCGTTGGCCCATAATGCCCGCCCCGCCTCCTCCAGCGTGAGACCGAGCCGGATGCAGGTGAGCGCGTCGAGCAGCGCACGGTCGGCGCTGGTATGGCATACGTCGTTGGTCGCGACGAGCGGGACGCCGGATGTCGCGGCGAGCGCGGCGAGCCGCCGATTGAGCCGCTCCTCGGCGGGATCGAGATGGCGTCCAAGATCGATATAAAAATTGCCGCGGCCGAAGATCGCGCCAAGCCGGTCGCACAGCGCGCGCGGATCGTCGCCGCGGGTGAGCACGAGCGCAAGCGGACTGCGCGCGCCGCCGGCCAGACAGATCAATCCCGCGCCGTAGCGCTCGAGATCATCAAGCGTGATGCGGCTCTCTCCCTTGGCGGGATATTTTGGCGCACGCCCTTGCTCAATTTCGACGGGATTAAGCGGCCGCATCTTCGAGGCGGTGATCATCCGGCAGAGATTGCGATAGTGCTCGCGATCCGGCACCAGGACGTAAAGCCGCTGGTCGCCCGGATCGCCGATGGACGGTGCGCCGGCTGAAGACAGATCGAGCGTCAATTCCGCGCCGACGATCGCGCGTATCCCGGCGCGTTCGGCGCCATGGTAAAAGCGCGGGGCGCCGTACAATCCGTCGCGATCGCCCATCGCCAGCGCCGGGTAGCCGAATTCCGCGGCGCGCTCGACCAGGTCCTCGGGCAGAGCCGAGCCTTCGAGAAAACTGAACGCGCTGCGCGTCCGCAGCTCTATATAATTCATTGACATGAGGGCTCGCCGCGTTCAGTTCAGCGACGGTTAGTCGTAAATTCCATCGACGTACCATTCGCCCGAGCGCAGGTCGCATAACAGCCGGTACACACCGCCGTCCTCCAGCGCGACGTCGTAGTAATCGCGCGCCGCGCCGGGCGCTCCTTGATGATGGTCGCCGCCGCCATTGTTGAGATGCGACGGCGCCGCCGCGATCCGCCATGGCCCGGCGCACGAGACCACGCGCCCGCCGAAGTCTGCGCCGCGGACGAATTCCGGCGCGTCGCCGCGAGTGCATAGCACCTCGACCTGATGCGGCGGCCGAATCGCTCGTATCGCTAGTTGCGCCACGGCGGCGCCGGCTGCCGGGCTCCTCGCGGTGTCGCGATCCGCCATCGCCACCGTGCCGTTTTGTGCCAGCGCCGGCGCCGGCGCGACGACCGGACGCGGTGCGAATGGACCAAGCTCGATCGCGTCCGGCAGATGAGAGTTGCGCGGCATCAGCGTGCCCACTTTCCCCGGACCGCAGAGCGCGGCCAGCCGCGCCAGCGTGACGTGCAGCCGCTCGGGCGCAGGGCAGGGCGGGACAAACATGTCGGCCTGCGCGGCGCGCGGCGCGCGCGGCTCGACCGTGATACGGATGGCTTCCACCGCCGCGGCCGGCGGCGCGGACTCCAGGTTGAGCAGGATGAGCGCGAGCAGCGTGCGTGCTTCGTTGGTCGGCGCGGGCAGCGCGACGCTGCGGACGTCGCGGCGGCGGCCGTCGAGTTCGAGCGCGAGCGCAATTTCGCCGGCCGCCATCCCGCGCAACTTGAGCCGCTCGACTACCCGCTCGATCATCGCGCGCATCACGAAGCCCATCGCCTCGAGGCTGTCCACGCCCCATTCGAGTTCGACCGCCTCGGCGAAATTTTCGGCCGCCCGGCGCGCGATCAGCGGCGTGCGGCACTCGCCGCGCGCGATCCGCATCAGCTCGACCGCGCGAGCGCCGAGCCGGCTGCCGACCGCGCGAATATCCAGCCGCGCCAATTCGCCCAGCCGCCGGATTCCCCATCGCGCGAGCGTTTGCTCCAGTTCCGCGCCGTCGCGGCTGCCGCCGCCCGGGGCGCCGTCAAGCTTGAGCAGGTCGAGCGGCAGCCAGTTGAGGAACTCCTCTTCGCGGCCCGCCGCAATCGCCCGCGCCCCACCGCATCGCGCCGCCAGCAGCGCGACTTCCTTGCTCGACGCGATTCCGACCGCCGCGTCCATTCCGAGCCGCGCCACGCGCCCCAGCGCTTCCTGCGCAAGCCCAGTCTCGATCGTCTCGGCATCCGTCATCTCCATCGGCAATTCCGTCATCTCCGATGGTGATGACGATGCGCTCGTACTTGCACGCGCGCCTTCGCGATGAGAATTGGCACGGAGCCGCTGATGGAGCCGCTCGAGACCGCCGAGGTCGAGATAAACTTCGCCGTCGGCGCCGGCCTCGACCAGCGGCGAGAACGAAAGGGCGACATCGACGAGCGCCTCAGCGGCGGACGCTTCTGCCGCTGGCGAGCGGCTCATCACGGCCAACCCCGCGGCGGCCGCGCGCGCCCTCGCGACCGTCATCCCGGTTTGCACGCCCATCGCCCGCGCGTGCGCCGACACGAAGCGGCATTCCATGTTGGCGACGCCGACCGTATCGCGCCGCCCGGCGGACTCAATCAGCACCAGCGGCCGGTCGCGCAGCTCGGGGCTTTGGCGTATCGCCGCGGCAAGCGGAAAATCCGCGACCAAAATGCATGCGATTCGGGGGCCTGTCGCGGATGCGATGGTATTGGCTAAGGCGCTGTACGGCGGCGGCGGCAAACGCGTATCGCGCGCCGCTTGGGCGGCGGCGGTAACACTGGTTTTCGGCGATAGGCGTCGTTCGATCATTCGGCCACTGCAAAAAAATCACAGGTGCCGGCATTCCATGCCGGTTAAGCAATCACCGGCATTCCATGCCGGTTAAGCAATCACCGGCATTCCATGCCGGTTAAGCAATCACCGGCATTCCATGCCGGTTAAGCAATCACCGGCATTCCATGCCGGTTAAGACGGACATCACCTGGCGTATTCATAAGCCCCGCCTCGGCGCGGTCTCCTTAACGATTGCGCCTGTGGGCGATCGCTATACGATGCGACCGCCGCGGGATCGGCGATTCGAGTTGGTTGCGCTGAGACGGGTGCGCCAATCGGCATCGCGGAAAACGTTGATGCGGGAGAAGTCGACGCGAGAGAAGTCACATCGACGAGCGCGCGCCATGCCGCCGCCTGACCCGAGCCGCCAAGCTTGTTGCGCGCCACGTACGCCTCGACCCGCATCCCGTCGAACAACACCGGAGCGCCCGGCGCCGTGCGGCTGAAGAAGGGGCGGATACGGCCGAGCACGAGGCTGAGCGCGGCGAAGGTTCCGCACGTCCGGCGCTCGGCCATGACGATCACGGCGGCGCCACTGCGTTCGGCCGCGCGCGCCAGCCTAAGCGCCGCGCTCAACGTGAGCGTTCGCGCATGGCCGCCCATATCGATTACGACCAGGCCGAAACCTCCCGCGCCCAAAACCATCTCGGCCGCCAACAGCACCGGTTTAATCCCCGACTTCGACGACGCGTTGGATCTCGTTGGCGCAAATTCAGCGGCCGGCGATTCGGCCGAATCGCGCGCGCGCACCGCCGCGTCGGCGCCGACCCAGAGAATCCGCGAAAGGTCCGCGCCCACCGCGGCGATACTGCGCGGGTCGAACGCAGCCGACGAATCGATCCATGCCGCGACCTCGCCGCGCCGAGTGGCGATAGCGGCGAAAGAGGCGGCGAGTGAAGTTCGCCCAAACCCGGGCCGCCCGACGATTTCGCTCACCCGGCCGCGGACAATGCCGCCGTCCAGGATGGTGTCGAGCGCGGCAATACCGGAGCTCAGGCGGCGATTCTTACGGGTAAGCTCGCGGCCGCGAAAAACTCCTGAAAATTCAGTTATTTGCCGATCGGTAAGAGTGCGAAGAGGCGCGATTGCGGGAGCCTGCGCGACGGTTTCGATCAAGGCGGTGGGAGAGGCGGCCATGATCTGATTTTCGCTTTTTATTCGTATTTGTCAAACGCAACGCCAAAACTGCGGCGGCGTATACTTCCTCATCGGGAAAGCATACGGTTGGAGGTGTCCCCCACGGAACACTTTCTCCATTTCGCCTGCCGGCTGACGATGGAGTCGTCGCGAAGGCGGCCGTTAAGGGCAATCATGCCCGGGTGTGTTTGAGCAACCTGTTCGCGGTACGACGCGAGACATCTGGCTGCGGCAGGCAAAGGGAATTATCGATGACCGGATCGTCCGTGTTACGAGAAAAAATGTACCGCGCATACCTCGAATTTTTCGAGGTCGCCGAGACCAAGCGGCGCTGGAACATGTTCAACGACGTGCCGTGGGAGGCGCTGGATAGTTCCATCGGGAGCGAGCAAAAAGCGGCCCGGATCGAAGTTTTCTGCGCCGAGGAGCTCTACCTGCCGGACTACAGTGCGGGCGGCGTCGAGTTGACCCGCTCTATATTCGGAGCGGCGTGGTTCCAGGCCTGCTGGAGCTACGAGGAATCCAAGCACGGACTGGTGTTCCGCGAGTATCTGACGCGCTCGGGCCGGCGCTCGGAGGCCGAGATGGCGGCCTTCGAGGATCGTGTCCTGTCGAAGCTCTGGCGTCTGCCTTTCCAGACCCGCCGACAGATGGCTTGCTACGGCGCGCTGCAGGAGGCCGCGACCTTTCTCGCCTACAAGGCGCAGAAGGATAGGGCGGGGAGCGAGGGCGACAAGGTGCTGGAGGCGATTTTCTTTTTCCTCAGCCGCGACGAAGCCGCGCACGCGGGCTTCTACCGCGCGGCGGTCGCGCTTGAACTTGACGAAGACCGTAACGGCACGCTGGCCGACCTTGCTTTCGTGATCGCGAATTTCAAAATGCCGGGCGACGGCCTGATTCCTGATTACCAGGAGCGATTGCGCACCACGGGTGCGGGGATCAGCGCACGCACATTCCTGGAGCGCGGGCTGCTGCCGACGCTGCGCACGCTCGGCACCACTCGCGCGGAACTCAAGGACGCGATGGCGCGGCTCGGCGCCGCGAGTGTCGAAACCGCTTCCACGCTCGCGAAATAATTTCCGCCTTCCGAGACCGGCGGCGCGCTATCTCCGGCGGCCGCTTTCATCGACTACATCGTCATTCCCCGCGCATACGTATTTCATGCTATCGATGCATCTATGAAGATCACCAGGTTCCATGCCACCGATGACGGCGAGTCGCGCTTCCAGGAAATCGAACTTCCAGTGAACCAGGAACGGCGTGACCCGTTCGGCAACATCATGCATCAGTCAAACGCGTTCAACTCGCCCAGCGTAAGGTTCGTCGAGCTTCCGTCCAATCTGGACCAGAGCTGGCATCACGCTCCCGCGCGGCAGATCGTGTTCGTGCTGCACGGTGTGGTCGAGGTCGGCACCAGCGACAATGAGAAGCGGCGATGGGGCGCCGGCTCGGCATTCATCCCCGACGATCTCAGCGGCAAGGGCCATCTCACACGCGTGATCGAAGGTCCCGCGATGCTGGCGTTCATCGAGTTGCCGCCGGGATTCGATTTCGATCGATGGTCGAGTTAGCCGCGTTCTACTCTGTATAAAGAGCCTCTATAGGCGGTGCGGGCGTTGACGGTCGCACCCGCTTTCATTTCTGTTTTATTTTTTTCTTTTTTGAATTTTTTGCGCAGACGTCGTGCGTAACGAAACCTTAAACGGCGCGGAGAAGTTCCTGCGCGAAATGTGGAACCTGGCGCTCCTCATCTCCGTTATTTGTCGATGGGCGTACTCCCCCATGGTGGGGAGTCCTCCCATCTAAGGATATCAAGGAGGAGTCCAGATAGATGAATTACAAGGGTTTTTTCTCGAAGCGTTTTTTAACAATGATGGCGGCCGCGGGCGTCATCGCATTGGCGCCGCTATCGCGCGCCGGCGCGGTGGGCTATAAGCAGACAAATCTCGTTTCAGATGAGGCCAGTCTGGCGCCGAAAACGGTCGATCCAAATCTCGTGAACCCCTGGGGAGTCGCGTTCTTCCCGGATGGCCCGTTCTGGGTTTCGGATAACGGCAAGGGTGTTTCCACGCTCTACGATGGGATAGGAGACAACCTTTCGCTGGCGATTCCACTCACGGTCACCATACCCACTCCTAGCGGTGACACGAACCCCGGAGCACCTGGGCCCTCTGGCATGGTGTGGAACGGCAACCCAATGGCGTTTTTGGTCCACGGGGCACCGGCGCTTTTCATGTGGGCGACCGAAGACGGAACGATTGCCGCGTGGCAGGGAGCCCTGAGTCCGATAACGGAAGCGGTGACCGTCGTCCCCAACCCAGACTTTGTAAACGGCGGCACCGGCACCGATCCGGTGTACAAAGGGCTCGCGATCGGCAACAACAGCAGGGGACTTTTCCTGTACGCCACAAATTTCCGGACAGGCAAGATCGCGGTGTGGAACAGCACGTTTGGTGCTGACGCCACGCTCAACGCGAAGTTTATCGACAACACCATCCCCAGTACGTTCGCTCCGTTCGGGATTCAAAACATCAACGGTCAGCTCTGGGTCACCTATGCCAAACAGGACGCCGCCAAGCATGATCCTGTGACTGGCGCGGGCCGCGGCTTCGTTGACGTCTTCGATACAGACGGCAACTTGCTCCGGCGTTTCGCACAGCGTGGCGTGCTCAATGCGCCTTGGGGCGTGGTGTTGGCGCCGGCGCACTTCGGCCTGCTCGGCAATGCCATACTGATCGGAAACTTCGGCGATGGAGAGATCAGCGCCTGGAATCTCCGGAACCGCGACTTCATTGACTGGATACGGGACGGTCAGGGTAAGATTATAAAGCTCGGCACATTATGGACGTTGGTTTTCGGTGGCGGCCTGACTTCCACCCCGCAGACGCTGTACTTCACCACCGGCCTCGTCAATGAGCAGGACGGTCTGTTCGGTACACTGACACCCAATTAATATCTCACCGGATGCAAAGCAGGGGCGCGCGCCGCGACGGCACGCGCCCCTGTAGCTATTCTCGCCCTGGTGCCGCGGCGCGCTCGCTGCGCGGCGGCGTATACACGCGCGCCTGCTACAAGTGACCCGGGTCTGGACCCAAGGCGTTCAAAAGATCTTCTGGCTAAAGCAGCCGGGAATATTTTGCGCCAGATGTCAGTCTGGACTACTGAGAGCGGCACTCATTACATACAGTGCCGGGCGAAAGCGGAAACCATCTCCGCCGGCGCACGTCATTGATATATCCGCAAAACGGCGAAACCACTCGAGAGATAAGGAATTTCGAAAGGGAGTAACCATGAAGATTTTCACAACCACAGCAATAGCTTTGGTTTCCGGTTTGCTCATAGGCGCCGCATTGATGCCGGCAAGATCCGCCACGGTCAAAGACAAGGTGATGGCAGTTGAGAAGATGCCGACAAAAGGCCGAGCGCCGTCGTCGCTCGGCGTCCGGAGCCCGGTTGAGGAGGCTCGAACTGCTTTCGTCTCTCCACGCAGCCAACCGAATTGCAAGCCTTCGAACCTTTACTCAAACGGCGTCGTGGGTGACCCGGAAAGCTGCATCATGGGCGATCTTCTGAGTATCGGGGGCGCGCGTGGCGGCGTAGCCGGTAGATAGTTTTGATACAGCAAGAGGAGAATGCAAGTTGAATTCAGTAAGTATCGTGTCTCACGTGGCAGACCGCCACGCTCAAGATAGTCTAAACATCTACGACCAAGGCGCCACCCTTCGGCGCTTTGAGACGCTACGCAACAAGATCGCTCCGCTGCATGACGCACTACTAAACCACCCCATCTATGCCGAAGTGGATTCGCTGAGCAGACTGCGCGAGTTCATGCAAATCCACGTGTTTGCGGTGTGGGATTTCATGTCATTGGTGAAACGTCTTCAGCGTGAACTCACGTCGACCAGTTTGCCGTGGATGCCACCGGTGAGGTCTCGAATCGCCCGATTTGCGAACGAAGTTGTGCTGGGCGAAGAAAGCGATCTGGGCCCGGATGGGAAGCCGATCAGCCATTTCGAGTTGTACTTGCGGGCGATGGACGAGATCGGCGCCGACACTACCCTGATCAAGGCCTTCATGGCGCAAATAGACCTCGGGGCGCACTACGCAGACGCGCTCGAGGAAATGAATGTTCCACCGGGCGTGGCGGAGTTCGTGAACGAGACGCTACGCTGCGCAATTCAAGGTTCGCTGGTGGAGGTGGCGTCCTTTTTCTTCTTCGGACGCGAAGATGTAATACCGGAAATGTTCGAAAGGCTGCTCAAATCATGGGGCAATGCGAAGGCCGAAGTCCCGCACTTCGCTTACTACCTTCAACGGCATATCGAGTTGGACGGCGACAGTCATGGTCCGTGGGCGCGGGAGATGCTAACGGCGCTGGCCGGGCAGAGCGAGAGCAATTGGAAAGAGGCGGCCAGCGCTGCCGAGCGCGCCATCACCAGCCGCATCAAGCTCTGGGACAGTGTCCTGGCGCACCTCAGGAATATGGAAAGAAAAGGGGCAGCGATCTGCTCGCCGATTGTGGCGCGTAACGGGATGCCGCGGCTGTGATGGAATAGAACCTGTCGTTGGGGCACGTGAACGTACGGTCGTGGCGGACGCCCCGATATCTATTCGCGCCGCCGCCGCCCCCGCGGCGGCGGCGGCGTTTAGACTTCGCGGCGGAGTTGTTCGTCGATCAGCGCGGCGAGGCCCTCGCGATAGACCGATGGTGCGAGTTCGCCCAGCGCGGCCATCGCGATTCGTCCCTGCTCGGCCGCCATCGCGCGCGCCTCGGCGACGAGTTTCGGGTCGCGCAGCATCTTGAGCGCGCGCTCGAGCGCGGGGCCTTCCAGCCGCGTGCCGTTGCCAATGATCGCCTTCAATTCCGGATTCGCCGTCACGCCCAGCACCACCGGTAGCGAGGGAATTCCCGCGCGCAAATCCGTTCCGACGGGTTTGCCAATCTTTTCCTCGGGACCGAGGATGTCGAGCAGGTCGTCGATCATCTGGAAGGCCATCCCGACCGCGTTGCCGAGATGCTGCATCGTGTCGATGGTCCGCTTGGGCGCGCCCGCGAGGTCGGCTGCGACCTTGCCGCCGGCGGCGAACAGCGAGGCGGTCTTGCGCGCGATCACTGCGAGGTAATCCTTGAGGCTGGTGGACGCGTTGTGCCGCAGCCGCCCCTCCATCACCTCGCCCTCGGTCAACTGGATACAGGCCTGCGCCGCCGTGCGCACGAGGTTTTCTTCAAAGCGGCCGCACAGCTCGAAGGCGCGGCAGAACAGGTAGTCGCCCGCGACCAGCGTCGCCGCCGAGCCGTAGCGCGCGAGCGCCGACGGCTTGCCCCGCCGCAGCATCCCGCCGTCGATGATGTCGTCGTGCAGGAGCGTGGCGGAATGGATCAGTTCGATCGCGATCGCGGCGTCGACCGCGTCGAGCGCGGTGGCGTCGGTGCCGCCGCAAGCGCGATGAACAAGCAAGACGAACGCCGGACGCAGCCGCTTACCCGCGCCGTCGATCAGGTAGTGGCAGATTTCCGAGATCAGGGCTTCGTTGGAATCGAGCAACGCGCCGAGCTTGGCCTCGGCGTTGTATAAATCGGCCTCGACCACGTGCGCGGGATTCGCCGTGGCGGCGGCCGGCGCGATCGAGGCGGCGGCGCCGCCCATCTTGTTTCGGTCCACGATCCTCACATCCCCCGGGTCATCGGAACAGATCGAGCTCGGCTGGGCGAATCAGCCCTTTCGCGTTACCCTCGCTGGGCGCATAGGCGTAGCCGCGCACCAGCACGGCCGGGATTGCGCCCGCCTTGGGCATCAGCAGACCCGCGCCCGCCGCGATTTCGTCGGCGATCGCGATCACCGTGTGATGCAATTCGCGGCCGCTTAAGTCGCTTGAGCCGCGCAGATCGAGCATCGGGTTCATCCCCGCGATTCCCAGGCAAACTTCGGTCAGGCCGTCGCGCCACGGACGCCCAAACGTGTCGGTCACCAGCACCGCGATCTCAATCCCGGTGATTTTGCGAATCTCCTCACGGATGCGTGCGGCGGAGCGGTCGGCGTCCTCCGGCAACAGAATCGCGCGTCCGTCGGCCATGCTGTTGGACTCGTCGATCCCGGCATTGGCGCAGACCCATCCGGGGCCGGTTTCGACGATCAACACGCCGTTATCCATGCGGACGATACGGCTGGTCTGTCTCAGCACCAGTTCGACCGCGCGCGGATCCTTCTGCCAGCGCGCCGCATATGCAGTGGCCAGCGCGGAAGGTTCGATGTCGCTGAGCTCGCAGGTGCGTCCCTCGGCCTTCGAGATTACCTTCTGGCACACGACCAGGATATCGCCGCGCGCCGCTATCAGGCCGCTCGCGGCCATCGCCGAGCAAATCAGCCCGCCCAGGTTGTCGCCCTGGTTGACCAGCGGTATGCCCTCGATTGCGGTGAAGGTCACCGATCGCATTGCCCCTTCTCGCGTTGCTCCTTCTCGGACTGACGGTCCAGCCTACTACACCTCAAGCGCGCGCAGAACCACGCCCGCGAGCCGCGCCGAACGCGTTTCGTCCGCCATGATGGTGTCTGTGACGACCGCGCGCATCCCGAGTTTTTCGATCGCGGCGGCGGTGCGCCGGTCGGCATTGTCGAGCACGAAGACCGCGCACAAGTCGCGATAAAGCCGCGCCACGCCGAGCGCGGACGCCTGATGCCCCAACGCGCGCAACATCTTCGCCGCCGGGCCCTTTATCGCTTTGCCGCCGACGATCGGACTTATTGCGGCGACGCGCGGGCGCGCGCGGCGCATCGCCTCGCGCATCCCATGAAGAGCGAGAATCGGCCCGATCGAGACGAACGGATTGGAGGGCGCGATAATCACCGCCTCCGAGTCGCGAATCGCGCCGAGCGCCGCGCCGAGTGGCCGCGCGCGTTCCGCGCCGCGCAGTTCGATTCGCTCGACTGTGCCGCGAAAGCGCCGGCGCACGAAGTACTCCTGAAACGGCATCGCGGCGCGCCCGCGCACTTTTACGAAAGTGCGCACGCGCTCGTCGCTCATCGGCATCACCTGCGCGCGCATGCCGTAACTCCGCGCGATCTCGGCGGTGATACGGCTGAGCGGCTGGCCGGCGCGCATCCGTTCGGTGCGAAACAGATGCGTTGCGAGGTCGCGATCGCCAAGGTTGAACCAGGCCTGGCCGTAGAAACGGACCAGCGCGCCCAGCGTGTTGAAGGTCTCGCCCTCAAGGCCCCATCCGGTCGTCGGATTGGAGGCGCCGGCGAGCGTGTAGACGATCGTGTCGAGGTCGGGTGAGACGTGAAGTCCGTAGAACTCCTCGTCGTCGCCGGTGTTGACGATTACGCGCAGGCGCGGCTGGCCGGTCACGCGCACCAGGCCGCGCAGGAACTTAGCCGCCCCCACTCCCCCCGCAAGCGTGGTGATCGGCCTGATGGACTGGTGAGGGAGACGTGGTGATCGGCCGCGCGCCATTGGGAGCCTTCTTCCCGTAGAGCTTCTTGTAGAGCGTGCTGCGTTCGACCGCAACCCGGCCCATCGCGCGCGCCTTCTCTTCGATTACGTCGACCGGGACGAACTCGCCCGAATCTCCGCCGGCCTGGGCCGTGATACTTTCCTCCATCAGCGTGCCCGAGAAATCGTTGCACCCGGCCTTCAGCGTGAGCGCGGCAAGTTCGACGCCAAGCTTGACCCACGAGGTTTGCAGGTTGTCGATCTGCCCGCGCAGGAACAGGCGCGAAGTAGCATACATCTGAAAGTCGAGCGTTCCCTTGGGCGGCGGCTCGGAGACCAGGCCTTTGCGGAAGAGCACCGTGTTCTCGTGGATGAAGCGCAGCGGCACGAACTCGGTGAAGCCGTGGGTCTGTTTCTGGATGTCGCGCAGGAGGTTGAGATGGTTGACGACGTGGCGCGGGCTCTCGACGTGACCGTACATCACGGTCGAGGTGGTCCGCACGCCGAGGGCGTGCGCTGTGGTGATGATATCGACCCAGGTGGCGACGTCGACCTTCTTGTGGCTCAGGATCTCGCGCACGCTGTCATCCAGAATTTCTGCTGCGGTGCCGGGAATCGATCCCAGCCCGGCCTCGCGGAGCATCGCGATATACTCCGGGTATTCCATCCGCACGCGGCGCGCGCCGAACATGATCTCCATCGGCGAGAACGCGTGGACGTGAATTTCAGGATAACCGCCTTTGATCGTGCGGAGCAGGTCGCGGTACTTGAAGTCGGGCATCTCGGGATTGATTCCGCCCTGCATGCAAATTTCGGTTGCGCCGCGCGCCACCGCGTCGCCGACCTTGTTGAGGATGGTCTCGTCGGAGTGATCGTAGGCGTCGGACTCCCAGCGCTGGCGCTTGAAGCCGCAAAACTGGCATCCGACGAAGCAGATGTTGGTGAAATTGATGTTGCGGTTGACGACGTAGGTGACTTCGTCGCCGACGTCCTCGGCGCGCGCCAGGTCGGCGCACTTGATCGCGGCCCGCAGATCGTCGCCCTCGGCGGTGTAAAGCAGCAGTCCTTCTTCGGCCGTCAGTTCCTGGCGCTCGCGGCTGCGTTTGAGCGCCGCGCGGACGGCGGGGCTGGCCTTATCCATCAGCGCGCCGAGCGGCGCCGCTTCGATCTCATCGACATAGTTGCGCAGCAGTTCCAGGTTCACGATGCACCTCCGCCGATCTCCGCGCCGTGCCGATTAAGCGCCAGGCGAAGCTTCGGGTCAACCCAATAATCATCGACGTATTCGGGATAAATTGCGAGCCGCTCGCGCAAATCGAACCCGGCCCGCGCGCAGCGCTCGGCCAGCCGCTCGATATGCGGCCAGGGCGCTTCGGGATTGACGTAATCCTTGCTAAGCGGCGAAATGCCGCCCCAGTCGTTGATGCCGGCCGCGAGGAACAGCTCGATCTCGTTGGGCGAGAGATTCGGCGGCGCCTGCACGTTCATCTTCGGCCCGAGCACGATCCGTGCGGTTGCGATCGCCCGCGCCATCTCCATCGCGTCGGGCTCCGGCGCGTCAGCCATCGCGATCTCCGGCTTGGCGCGGAAATTCTGGATGATCACTTCCTGAATATGGCCGTGGCGGTCGTTCAAATCGCGGATCGCGACCAGGCTCTGCGCGCGCTCGGCCGGCGTCTCGCCGATCCCGAGCAGAATTCCGGTGGTGAACGGGATTCGCGCTTCGCCGGCCTCCTCGATCATCCGCAGCCTGACCACGGGATCCTTGTCCGGGGCCCATTGATGCACCTGGCCGCGGCCGCGCAGCCTGGTCGAGACGTTTTCGAGCATCAGCCCCATACTGACGTTGAGCGGCCGCAGCATCACCATCTCGTCGAGGCTCATGATGCCGGCGTTGGTGTGCGGCAGCAGGCCTTCGCCAAGTGCGACCTCGCAGGCCCGCGCGACATAATCGATCGTGCTCTGCGCGCCGAGGCGCGCCAGTGTTTCGCGGTATTCCTTGAAGGCCAGTTCGGGCTTGTCGCCGAGGCACATCAGCGCCTCACGGCATCCGAGCGCGCGGCCACGCCGCGACCATTGTGCGATCTCGGCCGGGGTCATCGTCCATGCTCCCGGCTCGCCCGGGTCCTTGCGAAACGTGCAATAAGTGCAGCGGTCGCGGCAGAGGTTGGTGACCGGCAGAAAAACCTTGCGGGAGTACGTGACGACGCGCCCCTTGGCGCGATCGCGAAGGGTGCCCGCCGCCGCCAGCAGGGCCGGCAGTTCGTCCGCGGGACACTCGATCAGCGCGATTGCGTCGGCCTCGCCAAGGCGCGCGCCATCGCGCGCCCGGTCAAGGATTTCGCGTATTTGCGGGGATCCGGAGCGCCCCACAACCGATGAGTGCTGCGCGATCGTCATTCCTTCGAAGTCTATAGTTATTTCCCCAAACCCCGCAAACCGATTCCTTCTGCACCGCGCACGCGGAAGGTCGCTGTGTCGAGAGCGCGGCCGGAAGCATCGGCCAGCGCGAGCGTGTGAACGCCGGGCGAGGGCGTCCAGAGCATCACGCCATTCACGGAGCCCAGCGTCTTGTGATCGAGCATCCAGCGCGAACCGCCGGCGCCCGCGTTCGCGACAAACGCGACGCGCTGGCGGCCAACGGGTATATCGGGGTCGAATGTGATCACGGTGTCGGGTGCGGGCGAGAGGATTCGCGGCGTGTCGTCGAGGTTGGCGGCCCGGCGATTCGGCTCGGTCCCCGCGATGAACCATTCTTGGCGCGCGGGTTCGACCGCGCCGGGGAATTCGACTATCCGCGATGTCACGCCAGCCGGTCTCGCGATCGCGCTGCCGCCGAAACGCGGGTCGAGATAATTCATCACCTCCAGCCACACCGGCGCAGCACCGGTGATCCCGGTAACGTCATGCATCGAGGCGCCGGAGAAATTTCCCACCCACACGCCAACCGTGAAGCGGCCGGTATAGCCGACGCACCAGTTGTCGCGCATGTCCTTGCTGGTGCCGGTTTTTACCGCGCTCCAAAAGCGCGTGGCGAGCGCGTTCTCGAGTCCGAAAGTCGTGGCGCGGCTCGCGCGGTCGGCCAGAATGTCGGAGACGAGGAACGAGGTCGCCGGCGAGTAGATTTGCCGCGCGGGCTCCGGGGCGCCGCTGCTGGTAAGGCGCATCGCGGAGTAACGGCCGCCGTTGGCGAGGGCGCGGTAGGCGTTGACGAGGTCCCACAGCCGTACGTCCGCCGAGCCGAGCGCGAGCGCCGCACCATAGTAGTCGCCCTGCTCGACGATTCCCTCGAAGCCGAGCGCGCGCAGATGCCCGGTGAAGGCTTCGACGCCCACCATGTCGATTGTTCGCACGGCAGGGACGTTGAGCGACGACGCCAGCGCCACGCGCGTCGAGACCAGTCCGCGAAACTCGCGGTCGTAATCCAGCGGCCGGTAAAGCCCGCGCTGCTCGGGCAATTCGAGCGGCGTGTCTTCGAGCAACGAAGCCGGCGTGAGCAGGCGCCGCTCGAGCGCGAGCGCGTAGAGAAACGGCTTCAGTGCCGAGCCCGGCTGACGCATCGCGCGCACGCCGTCGACGTAAGGCGCGCTCGAAAGCGCGCCGGTCCCGCCGACGTAGGCCCAGACTTTGCCGGTGGAATTTTCAACGACCAACACCGCGCCGTCGTCGACGTTGCGATCATGGACCTCGGCCACGTGGCGGCGGAGCGCGTCGAGCGCGAAAGCCTGCAGGTCGCGATCGAGCGTGGATTGCGCGGTTAGGCGGCCGTCGCGCAGGAGTTGCTCGGCGACTCGTGGCGCCAGCGTGACGCGAGTGAAGTCACGTGCACGGGCCGCGAGCGCCCGGTCAGCGGCGCTCGATATCTGCGCACTAGAAATTTGCGCACTCGACGTTACGCGCTCGCCCGGCGCATCAGGCGAGCGCGCGCGGCGGCCCATCGCGATACGCAACGCTTCAGCCCTGCGCTCAAGCGCGGACGCGCGCGCATTGGGCGACTTGATGAGCGCGGCCAGCACGACTGCTTCCGCCGCGTCGATTCCATCCGGCGTCTTGCCGAACATCACTCGCGAGGCGGCGCTCACGCCCTCGATCTCGCCGCGGTAGGTCACGAGGTTGAGGTAGGCTTCGAGTATCTGCGGCTTCGACCATCGCCGCTCCAGCGCGAAGGCCGCGAGCATCTGGCGCAGCTTCTGCGTCGCAGTGCGCTGCCGCACACCGAAGCGCGCGATTCGCTGATCGAGCATCGCGGCGAGTTGCATCGTGAGCGTGCTTGCGCCGCGTCCTCGACGGCCCGCGAGCCGGCCGGCGGTGACCGCCGCAATCGCAGTGAAATCGACGCCATGATGGCGGAGGAAACGATGATCCTCGGAGGCGATGACGGCTTCCTTCAGGGCCGGCGAGATGGCGGCGAGCGGAGTCCACGCCAGCCGCCGGCCGTGCGAGTCGACGCGAAGCTCGTGGATCGGTTCGCCGTGACGGTCGAGCAATTGCGCGTCAGAAGGGCGCCATTGCTCGCGCACTGTGTCGAAGCTCGGCATGGCAGGCCAGCAGAGCGCGATAGCGGCCACCAATCCGACCGCAGCCAGAAATGCCGCCGTCGCGGCGAGCACGGCCACGCATGTGACTCGGCGGTTCATTCAGGGTGCGACCTCGAACGGCGCGTTCGGCAATTCACCCAGCATCTCGGGCTCGTAGAGCGCCTCCACGCGCGTGGTCGGGAGTTGGAATACGCCAGCCTGATTGAGCCGAATCGTGTATTCGACCTCGAACGTGCCCTTGGGGATGTATTGATAGTAGGCGCGAAAGGCGTCGAACGGACGCTCAACGAAGTCGGGCCAGTAATAGTTATTGCTGTTGAGATTTTCGATGTTGATATTTTCACCGCCGATATTCTCGCTAGCCGTCGCGATCGCCGAATCGCGGCGCAGGCCGGTGCCGAGATGCGAGGCGCCGGCCGGCAGCGGATCGTTCACCACCACCCACGTCATGTCGGTCTGCGCTTCGATCTTGAGATGCACGCGAACGATGTCGCCGCGGCGCCATCCGCCGCCATGGTTCGTGTCCACCGCACTGAGCGTCCGCGTGATCCGGTAGCCGCTGCTAAACGGCGACTTGAGCGGGATCGCCGCGCGCGCGCGAATCTGGACCCACGGATTTCCGCTGCCGTTGTGATCGATATCCAGGTCGGCTTGCGCCGGTGGCCACGCGAGGCTCAGATTGCCGCCTTTCGGATCGTGCGCCCAATCGATTTTTTCCGAGACCGTCGCGAGCGACGCCGTGGTCGTGCCCTTGACCGGCATTGACTCGAAGGCGTGCGCGAATTTCTCCACTGCGAGCGTACCCCACGCGTTGGCTAGCGTAGTCGTCCACGCGCCCCGCGATTGCAGTCTCACCGCACCCTGCATCACACGCGGCACCTCGTCATGCCAGAGATTATTGTCAACCAACAGCAGGTCGAGCCGCAGCATGTTGCTCTCCGTGTCGGTCATCAGGCACCAACACTGACCGCCAGAAAGATGCGCGCCGGTGCCTTGCCAGTTGAGCCGCGAGCGCACGATCTGCTCGGCCTCACCGAGACGGTGCGCGCGGTCGGGAACGTCGTGCATGCGGAGCAGGATGTTCCACCACTGGATAACCGTCGCGTCGGGCCACAAGTTGGGCTCGATTATGATACTGCCGAGCATCGCGGCGTTGGCCTGGCCGGCGCTGGAGAGCGCCTCGATCGCCGCGATTTTCCTAAGCGGGAGATCGGCGCCCGGCACCGCGCCGTAGCGCACCACGGTGCCCGCGATGAAGCCGCGCAGGCCGCGCTCCATCGCTTCTTCGGACTGCGGCGGAATTGTGAGGCCGGCCTCGTGCGCGATCGAGAAAACGTACGACGTCAGGATGTCGCTGCCGTCGTGCATTTCGGGAAAAAACTTGAGCAGACCGTCGCCGTCGAGGTACTGCGGCAGGTCCGTGGCGATGCTGTTCCACATCAGCGGATCGCCGAGCGCGACCGCGCGTGACACCCGCTGCTCCAGGCATGTATATGGATACGCGCGCATCCAGTCGCGCACGCCGTCGAGCCCCGCACTGAGCGAGGGGCTGAGCGCGACCTGCACGTCACCCTCGCCCGCGAGCGCGTCGGCGGGCAACGCGACCGGCTCGGCGATCGGCCTTTCCCATCGCATCAGCGTCGCCTGGTACGTCCTCACCGGGACCACCGGCAGCACGCGCTGCGTTATCTTTAGATGATCTGACGGCCCGCCGGCGATGGAGGTCGCGTCGACGCGGTAGCGCAGTTCACCGACGCCCATCGGCACCGCCACTTTCCAATCGATGGACTTTCCTTCGCCCGGCGCGAGTTCGAGGACCTGCGGTGCAGGCTGTGCCGCGACGCCTTCGATCTTTGCGTTGACGGTTGCGGTGAAGGGCTGCTCGGAGGCGTTGCGCACGGTGAACTCTGCGTCGAACGAGTCGCCGGCGCGGATTATTGGCGAGACTCCCGACAGGATCATGAGATCCTGCGTGGACTGGATCAGCGTGTCGCCGGTGCCGAACATGTTGATGCCGCCATTGGCGATCGCGACGATACGGAAGCTGGTCAACGAATCATTGAGCGGGACTTCGATCGACGCGTTGCCGGCCGCATCGAGCGGGACCGTCGCTTTCCAGAGCAGCAGCGTGTCGAACAGCTCCCGCGTGATCCGCCGGCCGCCACCTCCCCCAGGCGGCAGCGCCTTCAGTCCGTAGTGTCGCTTGCCGACGACCTCCATCTGCGCGGTCGACGTGTCCACCTGGTAGGGCCGCCGGCCCATCATCGCGTCGAGCAGCTTCCAGCTATCGTTATTGGCAAGCTCGAGCAGTCCCTGGTCGACCGCGGCGACCGCCACTTCGCTGCCCTTGGGCGGCGGAGCGCCCGTCGCGGTCCTGACCGCGATCGTAATCTTTGCCTTCTCGCGCACGCGGTAGACGCGATGCTCAGGGGTGACGGTTACGTTCAGCCGGTTAGCGCGCCATCCGACGCGAATCTCCGCAACCCCCAGCCTGAAGGCGGGTTTGGCGAGATCGAGCATGCCGGTGGGCTGCGGTGATCCGACACGGCCGCGAATCGCCAGCACCGACACGAACACGTTGGGGGCGTAGTCGCGCACAGGGAGCGTGATGACGGGGTTGTGCCCCGAGAGATGAATCACGGAGGCCGCGATAATTCCTTCGCGCTCCACGGCGACCAGCGCGGTGGCCTCAGCGAAGGGCATCCGCACCTGGAAGCGCGCGATGTCGCCCGGCTGGTATTGCGGATGCTCGGGCAACAGATCAATCCGATCCTCGTCGTTGCCCTCGAACCACAACCGCTCCGCGCCGGGGATAAACACTTCGGTGTACGCCTTGCTCGAGTTGCCGGCGTCGTCACGCACGGTAGCCTGCACCTCAACCGAGCCGGTGAGCGAGGTCTTCGCGTCGCACAGCAACAGTCCACGCTTATCGGTAACGCCGGAGCACAATTTGCCGGCGTGGCGCGTCTCGATCGTATTGTCGTAGGCGAAAAATCCGCCGACCAGGCGCTTGCGATACGAGAACGTCTTGCGCGTGAAGACATCGACGCTGACTGGAGCGCCGGCGACCGGCTTGCCGACCTCCGCTACCACCGCGACGCGAAAGCGCACGTGGCCGGGCGAGGAAACCCAATCGTCGGGACGGATTCCGACCAGCCATTTCGCGGACCAGATCGTGATCGAGTTGGAAACGGTCTGCGTCTCGCCGTTGGGGTCGCGGTATTCCATTTCCGCGCGCACGTCGGTCGGTGTGGTCGCGCGTGCGATATCGGTTATTTCGGTGTGCGCGCCGCCCGCGGCGTCGAGCGTCAGATCCTTGCGCTGATGGACTCCCGGGGGCTTCAATGTCTCGAAACCCTGGTACCATTGCTCGCTGGTTACGGTGCCTTCCTTGACCGCTCCATTGGCGAAGCTGAAGTCCTCGAAATCGGGAAAGGAAACGAACGCGTCGGGCTGAATCTGGCTGCGCAGTACGACCGGCAATCCGCTCGCCGCGCCACCCGAGAGATACTCCGCGCTGAGATCGACCGGAACACTGGTGACTCCGACCTGGACTTGCGCCGGCATCCGAATCACCGCCTTCATCAGCGGCAGGCGGAATTCCTCGACCCGGAAATCCGCGGTCTGGATCTCGTTGGGGTAGGTCTGCGGACCGACCTTAAGCGGCATGATGACGGAGTACTGGCCCAGCCGCGCACCTTTAGGGATCGGCCAGGTGGTCTCGGCGGTGCCCGCCGCGCTCCACTTGAGCGGGAAGTCATAGTGCTGATCGCCGCCGACGGCGCGGATCGTCACCGTGGCCGGACGCTCGGCCGCCGGGACCATCGCGAAACCCGCCACGGTTTTGTTGCGCAGGAAGTGCTTCATGTGGACCGTCTCGCCCGCCCGAAAGAGCGGCCGATCGAGCACGGAATGTGCCGCGAGGTCGCTCGGGCTCCATTCCTGTGGCAGATGGAAGCGCCACGACTCGATTCCGTAGCGCCAACTCGAATGGACGAAGCTGAAGTCGTTGCCGAGCCGCGCCGTCACCAACAGCCCCGACCCGAGCTCCTGCAGCGCCTGGGTCTGAGTCGTGTAGAAGTCATACTTGGCCGGCTTGATATCATCGCACTTCGGGGGATTGCTCACGGCGTATATCTTCGGCGCGAGCGCCAGTCCCTGACGATCGGTGGTGCCGGCCCAAAGCCGCCGGCCATGACAATCGTTGATCGCGACGGCCGCTCCGGCGACCGGACGCGCGTCCTCCAGCGTGGTCACCCAGACCATCGAATTGGCGGCGCCTTGCTTGAAGTGGACCGACAGGTTGGTGACCAGCGCCGCGGTCGGAACGTACATCGGCGCGTTTTTGCCCAGCAGTAAGCTCCCAAGGCGCGCGCTTTTGAGCTCCACGATATAGAGTCCGGGCTTGCCAAGCGGTATGCCGACAACCTCAAACGCCTTGGCGCCGTTGGGCTTCGGCATCGTGAAGGATTTAGGCGTGCCATCGGTCGCGGCGTCCGCGAAGACCGAGCCCTCGCGCTGAGCACTGGCGACTCGCCGGAGCCATGAGATCACGGTCGGCGCCTGTGGGGTTGAAAGTCCGAAGACCCGCGCGTCGATCCGGCTCAGAAAATCGCTTAGCGGAGCGCCGGTCGGCGCGGGCATCCCGCTCGTCTTAAGCCGCGCGCCGCGGAGTATCGGCTCGAGATTGCGCACTGTGACCGGCAGCACCGGATCCACATCCTCGATAATTCCGAAGCGCGCGGAGAACTTCGCCAGCGGCGGAAACACGTCGGTCTTCACCGTCAGCGGAAAGCGCGAGGCGTTGGAGAGCGGACGGCCGGTGTCGTCGGTGAGGCCAACCGGAATCTCGATCATATATTGCGCGGATTCGTTAAAGGGGCCGGGAAAGGTCAGGCTGCGGATGTCCGAGAGGTCCGCGCTGTCTGGGAGTTGCGCCGTCCGCCGTGTTCCGCCCGCGCCGACGATCGCGATTCGCTTCACGTTGTCTGCCGATATCGGCGCCGAAAACGAAAGCGTCATCGGCGTCACCGGGATGCACGCGGCTTGCGCATTCTCGCGTTCGCATCGGAATTGCGCCTCGAACTCGGGGCGCACTTTGAAATTGATCTCCTGGGCTTGCGAGGTCGCGATTCCGCTGATGGTCGCGATCCCCTTGCCCCAGATGAGCTTTACGTCGGCGTTGTCGGGAAACGCCTGACGGGCTTGGAGGATGATTGCCGGACGATGGCTGATGAAATCGTCGAAGCGCTTGAGCAGCAGGTCGCGGTCGGCGCCGCTAACGATACGCACGCCGACGCGCTGGGCCATCCCCCGCACCGCGAACTCAGCATGGTCCAGCACCGTTTGCTCAACCGGTTCGGCGTCGAGCACGAGGATGAAAGCCTGATTCTCGTCGACGCCGGTGCTGCCCATCCAGGGCCTGGTTTCGATCACGGCCGGGCCTCCGGTATCGAAGACGAATGGCGGATGGCTCTCGACTGCGGCGCCCTTGAGCGTTTTCAGCCCCGGGACGAGCGTGAAAGTGCATCGCACGCCGGCCGGCAGGTCATTGTCGAAGTCGTATGACCACTGGCGGCTATCTATCCATCGAGCCGTTCCGTGCCATCTCGCCGTTCCCTGTTGCGGGCAATCGATCTGAAACGGCGATTGTGTGACGCGCGGATCGCCCAGCGGAACCATCGGCTGTGAAAAGCGCGCCACCACCTGGCGCACGTTTTTGATCGTGCCCTGGGGCGAGAAGGTGACCGTCGCCGGCGGGGAATCAGCGCGAGCCGCGGCGGACGCGCCGGTCATGCACATCAATAAGATCAGAACGATCCGGCCGGTTGAAACGAAAAGCTGTCGGCTGGCCGCGCGGGGCTCACCGGCCTTGTCTGAAAATTGGACTCTGGCTGAAGTTCGGACTCTGGCTGAAGCTTGGGTTGAAATTCGGAATCTGGTTGAAATCGGATTGATCGCAGTCCCCCTCCCAACCTCGGCCCTCGACATTTGCGTAAACGACAGGTCTGGCCGAGCCGCACCTGACGCGAGATGATACCGGCGCCCCACCGCTGGAACAATCTCAGAAATCCACTTGTCGCAAGCGCGACAAAAAGGGCCTCGGCCTAAAGAAGGCACTTTTGCGAAGCATGCAAGGCTGCGATACTGCTAGTGTTTGATGCCGATCGGCGAGGTGAATGATGGCTGAGGTCGAAGGCGCGAGCGCGCCCGCTACAAGCGGCGCCACCCGCGTCGAATATGAACTACAACTTTACTATTGGATGAAGCTTATCCGCGGCTTCGAGGATCGCGTCTCGCGGCTTCATCGGCAGAACAAGATTCTCGGCGGCGTCTACTCGGGCGCCGGCCAGGAGGCGATCGTCACCGGCGTCTGCGCGCCCTTGCAGGAGGGCGACTTGGTGGCGCCGCTCCATCGCGACCTCGGAGTCTTCCTGATGCGCGGCGTCGACCCGGGACGCCTGATGGCGCAACTGATGGGCAAGGAAACGGGGCTCTCGCGCGGCAAGGATTCATTTCTGCACGGCGGCGACCTCGAGCACGCCGTCTTCGGCTCGACTTCGATGCTGGGGTCGTCGCTGCCGGTCGCGGTCGGCGCGGCCCTCAAGTATCACATTAAGAAAGAAAAGCATATCGCGGTGGCGTTCTTCGGCGAGGGCGCGGCCTCGCGCGGCGACGTGCACGAGGCGATGAACTTTGCCGGCGTGCACAAACTGCCGGTGGCTTTCGTCTGCGAAAATAATCGCTACGCCTACTCCACGCCGCTGGAAAAACAGATGGCGATCGAGGACGTGGCTGCGCGCGCCGCGGCCTACGGTTTCAAGGGGCACGTGGTCTCGGGCAACGACCTGCTCGCCGTGGTCGAGCTGAGCGAGCGCGTGCTGAACCGCACGCGCGAAGGCGCCGGCCCCGTGCTCATCGAATGTAAGACCTACCGCTACCGCGGCCATAGCGAGCACGACCCGGCGCTCTACCGCGACAAGGAAGAGCTGGTGGAATGGGAGAGCCGCGACCCGATCCCGCGCTACGAGTTCTTCCTGGAGAAAAAGGGCCACGACTTGAAACGCATCCGCGAAGAAGTGGATGAGCGAGTCCGCGCGGTGGTGCAGGCCGCGGTCGACTTCGCCGAGCAGAGCCCGATGCCCAAGCCCGAAGAGGCGCTCGAGGACCTATACGCGCCGTCCGGCTCCTCTTCAAGCACCTCCACTACCACCGGCAGCGGCAACCATCGCGGTTCGTGACCATCGTCACGCGGAATACCGATACTCGAATCTCAACTACTGGAGCACGATGGAAGTCACCTATCTGAAAGCGATTAACCAGGCGCTGCATGAAGAGATGCGGCGCGACGACAACGTCTTCGTGATGGGCGAAGACGTGGGCGAACTGGGCGGCGCGTTCAAGGTTACCGAGGGGCTGCTCGACGCCTTCGGCGAGGACCGCGTGATCGACACGCCGATCTCGGAGGCACTGATCGTCGGCGCCGGAATTGGCGCGGCGATCTTGGGGATGCGCCCGGTGCTGGAGATGCAGTTCGGCGACTTCATCTCCTGCGCCTTCGACCAGATCGTCAACACCGCGGCGACGCTGCGCTACCGCCATGGCGGAATGGCCTCGTGTCCGCTGGTGCTGCGCGCGCCCTCGGGCGCGGGCGTGCATGGCGCGCTCTTCCATTCGCAAAACCCCGAAGCGTGGTTCACCCGCGTCCCCGGACTCAAGGTGGTCGCGCCGGCGACGCCCTACGACGCCAAGGGTCTGCTGAAAAGCGCGGTGCGCGACGACAACCCGGTCATCTACTTCGAGCACAAGCGCCTCTATCGCAGTGTCAAGGAGGACCTGCCGGAAGGTGATTTCACGGTTCCGATCGGGCCGGCCGAATTGCGGTTGGAAGGCCGCGACCTGTCGCTCATTACTTATGGCGGCACGATGCATCAGGCGCTCGACGCGGCGCGAATCGTCGAGAAAGAAGACGGACTGAAGGTCGAGGTGCTCGATCTGCGCACGCTGCTGCCGCTCGACCGCGAGGCGATCCTCGCGACCGCGCGCAAAACCGGGAAGGTTCTGATCGCGCACGAGGACCGGCTGACCGGCGGTATCGGCGGCGAGGTCGCGGCGATCATCGCCGAGCACGCGTTCGATTTTCTCGACGGGCCGATCAAGCGCGTCGCCGCGCTCGATACCCATACCGCGTTCAGTCCGCCGCTGGAGGAGTACATCCTTCCTAACACCAACAAGATCGTCGAGGCGATCCGCGAGCTCGCGGCGTACTAGAGGCAGAGGGCCGGCATGTCGATCGAAGTAATGATGCCGCAGATGGGCGAGAGCGTGGTCGAAGGAACCGTCACCAAGTGGCTGGTCAAGGAGGGCGACCGCGTCCAGGAAGATCAGCCGCTATGCGAAATTTCGACCGACAAGGTCGATACGGAAATTCCGTCGCCGGGCGCGGGCGTGATCGCCAAGCTGATCGCGGCCGAGGGTGAGACGTTGCCGGTGGGCGCGCCGCTGGCGGTGATCGAAGCATCCGGCGCGGCAACCGGCGCGGCATCCGCCGCGCCGGTTGCCGCCGCCGCCCCGGCGGGAGTGCGGACGCAGCCCAAGGCTGCGCCCGCACTCCCGCCTGCGCCGGGCAAGGCGACTGCTGCGGGCGCGCCGCCCGCGGCGCGCCCGCAGCAGCCGCCGCCGACGCTGCGCGCCGTGCGGACTGAGCCGCGGCCGCAAGCGGCCGCGGCTCAGTCCGCATCGCAGGCGCCTGCGGGCGGCGCGAGCGCGCCGTCCGCAGGTGGGAGCGGCGGAGCGGCTGCGACGGCCGGCTCGGCCGCCGCAGCCGCTCCGCCGCGAGGCGCGCAGGCGCCGGGCGCGCCCGGCGGCGTCGCCGCCGGCGCGCATCGGCGCTACTCGCCCGTGGTGATACGCATCGCGGAGGAACACGGCATCGACCTGACTCGCGTGCCCGGCACCGGAATCGGCGGACGGGTCAGCAAGCGCGACGTACTCGCTTATCTCGACGCGCTACAGGCGGGCCAGATTCAGCCGCCGACGGCATCGAGCGGCGCGGCAAGCGGTGTGACAAACGGTGCGACAAATGCTGCGAACGCGCAGGAGGCGCCGCAGGGCGCGCCTGTGACGGCCGCGCAGCCATCGGCGGGGGGCGCGGCGCGGCCGAGTGCGGTGCCCGTCGTACTACCCGGTGCACCGGGCTATCGGCCGCCGGTCTATGAGCCACGCGAGGGCGACATCGTCGAGCCGTTTACGCGGCGGCGCAAGCTCATCGCCGAGCACATGGTCTACTCCAAGACCCACTCGCCGCATGTGGGCACGCTGGCCGAGGTTGATCTGACGCGCGTAATGCGTTTACGCGATCAGCACAAGGATGCGTTCTTTGCGCGGGAGGGATTCGCGCTGACCCTGCTGCCGCTGGCGGCAGCCGCGACCGTGCGCGCGCTCAAGGAATTTCGGCGCATGAATGCCTCGGTGGTGGGCGATTCGCTGATCGTGCGCCACCAGATAAACCTCGGCATCGCGATGGACACCGAAGAGGGGTTGCTGGTGCCGGTGATCAAAGCGGCCGAGGGATTGTCGGTGGTGGGCCTGGCGCGCGAGATCGAGCGGCTGCGGCGCAAGATCGCAGAGAAGAAGATCACCGCCGACGATCTTGCAGGCGGCAGCTTCACGCTGACTAATCCGGGACGCGAAGGAAATCTGTTCGGCTTCGCGATCATCAATCAGCCGCAGGTCGGGATTCTACGGATGGGCGAGATCAAAAAGCGGCCGGTGGTGGTTGAAGTCGACGGCGAGGACGCGATCGCGATCCGCACGATGATGTATCTGGCGCTCTCATACGATCATCGCGTGATCGACGGCGTACTCGGCAATCGCTTTTTGTACCGCGTCGCCCGCATCCTCGAGGAAGGCGATTTCGAATTGTAATCCTCGAGGCGCGGCGCTTCTCTCGCGCGATCGGGTCAGCGGCTCTCGTCGTCGTCCGGCGCGCGCTTGGCCTCCTGCCAGAGGTCTTCGAGCTGCTGCGAGTCGAGCTTCGCGAGTTCGAGCTTGCGGCTGGCAGCCACTCGCTCGACCTTCCTGAAGCGCTCGATAAACTTGTCGCAGGCGCGCCGCAGCGTCGTCTCCGCGTCATGGCCCACGAAACGCGGCGCGTTAGCCAGCGCGAGCATCGCGTCACCCATCTCCTCCGCGGCATGATCGCGGTCGCCGCGCGAAAGCGCCACGCGCGCCTCGCCGATCTCTTCGCCAACCTTGTCGAGCACCGCGGACGCCTCCTCCCAATCCATCCCGGCGCTCCGCGCCCGCTCGCCGAGTTTTTGCGCCCGCGTCAGCGCCGGCAACGCGCGCGCGATGCCGTCGAGAGCCGAGGTGGCACCGGCCGCCGCGCGCTCCTGCTGCTTGAGTTTGTCCCAGTTCTGGACGACTTCGGCCGAGTTCTCCGCGGCGACGCCGGCGTAAACGTGAGGATGGCGCCGCACGAGTTTCTCGCGCGCCCGCTGCAGCATCGCGGCGAGATTAAGGCTGCGATGCTCTTCGGCAATGTTCGCGGCGAACAGCACCTGCACCAGCAAGTCGCCTAGTTCGTCGTCGATTTCGCGATCGCCGCCGTGCTCGATCGCGTCGGCGGCTTCGTAGGCTTCCTCGATGAGATGGCGCGAAGCGGTCGCGAGAGTCTGTTCGCGGTCCCACGGGCATCGCTGCCTCAGTTCGCGAACCACCTCGAGCAGGGCGAGAAATTCCTCAGCCGGACCGCGCGTCGCCGCATCATCCATCACTGGAACTTGGACGGTCTACGCCGGGATCACCGGCTGGACGACTTTTTCCATCAGAAACGCCGACAGATCCTGGATCGCATCGGCCGTGATTTCGTGGGCGCCGTCGTATTCGCGATAGGTCAGCGGCATCTTGAAAGCGCGCAGCCGCTCGATCGATTGGCGCGCCTTGGTTATATCGATCATGTCGTCGGCGCGCCCGTGCTGGACCAGGGTCGGCAGTTGCGCGAGCGCGTCGCGATTGCCGGCGTACTCGGCAAGCTCCTCGGGAAACCAGGTCGAGATCGCGACCAGCGCGGCGAAGCGCTCGGGATAACGAATCGCCAGGTTGTAAGCCATCACGCCGCCCTGGCTGAAGCCCATCACGATAAGCTTGCGGCGGTCGACGGGATAGCGCTCGAGCGCGGCGTCCACGAAACGCATCAAGCGCTCGGCCGCGCGTCCCATCGCCTCCATGTCGGGCGGCGCGCCGACCCGCAACTGATACCATCCGTAGCCGTTGACCGCTCCGATCTCGACTTCGACCGGGCCCTGCGGACACAGCGTCATGCATCGTCCGTGCGCGATGTAGGGCGCCAGACCAATCAGGTCGAGCGCGTTGGAACCCCATCCGTGCATCGCAACGATGGTCGGATGCGGCCCGTCGCCGGCCGGCTCGAAAGCGGCGTGAACCAGGTCCATGCGCAAAGCCTCCTCGATTCGAGTTCCGTCATCATAGACCCGGTTGCTGCCGCCCCGCCAGTTGCGAACCGTGAAGCTGTCCGCTTAGCTGTGCGTTGCCGCGGGTATCTGGCCGCGAGTCGGGACTATGACGCGGGGTGTGGAAGACAGAGTGGTGACGCGCGATTGTGTCCTGCGCGAAAGCGCCGCGTTCGCGGCGCGGAGCAGTTCGCCCACGCGCCACGTCGCTTCGATTTGCTTTGTCGCATCGCTGATGCTTCTGGCGTTCACTGGCGTGTGCTCGGCGGCGGACGTGGCGGCACCGGCGGCGGCGCAGACCGGCAAGCTGCCCGGGATGATCTCGGGCCTGCTGCTGCTCGCGCTGCTTGGCTACTCGATTTACATTTACACAGCTCCGCTGCTGAAGGATCGCGACCGCTCGCTAGTGTCGGCGCTCACGATTCTGTGCACAGTCGCGATCGTCAAGCTCGCGCTACTCCCTTGGTTCGACGGCTACAAAAACGACATCTCCAGCTACGAATCGTGGGCGCTCCAGATGGCTTCCCAGGGCCCTGCCGGTATCTATCGCGCCGGTTACTTCCTCGACTACCCGCCCGGCTACCTCTACGCGCTGTGGCTCGCGGGGATTATCGCGAACGCGACCGGCGCGGGGGGCGTGATGCTCCGGATGATCGTCGAGGCGCCGGCGATGATGGCCGACTTCGTGCTCGCGCTGCTGATTTTTATTTTCGTGCGTCGCACCGCGCCCGCGCGGCGCACGGCGGCCTACGTCGCGATGCTGCTGGTGGCGTTAAATCCGGCGCTCGGCTTCGACACGATCATATGGGGCCAGAGCGATTCGGCGCTGACGGTCGTGATCATGCTAAGTGCGGCGCTGGCACTCGACGGCGAATTTGAGCTTGCCTGGGCGCTCGCGGCGCTGAGCGTGCTGGTGAAACCGCAGGCGCTGATGTACGTGCCGGTGCTCGGATTATGGACGCTGATCAAGCTGCCGCTCTCGCAATGGTGGCGTCCGGCGCTCGCCGCTGTGGTGGTGGCCGGGGTGGGAGTGCTTCCGTTTCAGCTCGGCCATCCCTGGTACTGGATTCTGGAGCTGTACCATTCGACCGCGGCGTATTATCACGAGACCTCCGTCAACGCCTTCAACCTGATGGCGCTGATTGGCGGCCTGCGCAAGCCGGACACCGACACCTTTGCGGGCTTGTCGTATTTCAGTCTCGGGATGGGGCTGCTCGTGCCGCTGTATACATTTATTGGATGGCGGCTTTGGAATGAGCGTTCACCGCGAGGGATGATGTTCGCGATCTTCGCTGCGGTGTTTGGATTCTTCATGCTCGCGCCGCGGATGCACGAGCGTTACCTTTACGCGGGGTTGGTCTTTGCCGCGCCGCTGGTGGTGGAGGGCGCGGAGATGGCGACCGTGTTTTCGATCCTCACGGCCACCTGCCTGTTCAATCTCGCCTACGTGCTGCATGTGCTCGGTACCACGATATTTCTCGATTCGCGCGACGGGCTCGCGATGCTCGCGTCGGCGATAAATGTCGTGGCGCTCGCGCTGGCGATTGACTACGGTCTCGGCCTGGCCGAAGGTGCGGGCCCGCTCTGGCGATGGCTCGCATCGCTCGGTAGACGGTTCGACGGCGACTCCGCGGAGGTACGCTCGCGCGCCGCCGCCGCGATCGAACGCGCACCCGAGCCGCTCGTCGCTATTCCATGGTTGCGCATCGACACGATCGTGCTGGCCGCGCTGGTCGCCGCCGCCGCCGCGACACGTCTTTGGCATCTCGGCCTTCCTGCCGAGATCGTCTTCGACGAAGTTCACTTCGTGGCGCAGGCACGGCACTACATCCGCGCTGAGCCTTTCCTCGATCCGCATCCGCCGCTCGCCAAGCTGGTGATCGCGGCCGGCATTTTGCTCTTCGGCGACCATCCGTGGAGCTGGCGGATAGGCAACGCGCTCCTTGGAATCCTGCTCGTCGCGCTGACTTACCTGTTGGGGCGGCGGATGTTCGCTTCGCGCCTGGCGGGCGCGCTCGCGGCTTCGTTCGTCATCTGCGACGGGATGTTCCTGGTGGATTCGCGCGTCGCAGTGATCGATATCGTCTACCTGACGCTCGCCGCGTGGTCGTACCTGCTGCTGTTCCGCTTCGCCGAGCCGAGCGACCATGGCGATCGCCGCCGCACGTTGGCCGCGATGGGTGTTACGCTGGGGCTTTGCCTCGGCTCCAAACTGCTTATCCCGGCGGTCACTTTTCTTTTGTGCGCGGGCTTCATAGTTTACTTCATCCTGCGCGCCGGGCGCGCCGGGCCGCGGGCGGCGCGGATTCGGCACGCGGCCGGCGCGCTGCTGATGATCGGATCGCTGAGTGCCGCATTTTACATCGCGGCGTTCCTGCCGCATTTCTTCCTTGGATGGTGGGCGGGAATTGCGGATCTGTTTCATTATTACGGCGACGTGAGGTGGTACGAGCACAGCGTCGAGGCCGCAACTCATCCGTACTCCTCGCAATGGTGGACGTGGCCGCTGATGCTGCGGCCGATCGCGTACTGGCAGAACTTTCCGCCGCAGGGCAAGGTCGCGACGATTTGGGGCGGCGGAAATCCGCTGCTGTGGTGGAGCGCGCTCACCGCGATCACGATCACCGCCGTGCGCGCGATGGAGCGGGCGAACCCGGCGCGCACGTTCCTGGTCGCCGGCTACCTCGGCTATCTCGCGATCTGGATGCCGGTCGGGCGCACGCTGTTCCTGTATCACTACATGCCGTCGGTCTACCTGGGCTACCTGGCGCTGGCGGCGATCGTCGCCGACGCGTGGCGGGGCGAGGCCGAGATGTGGGAATGTGCCGCGCTGCTCGTAACGATGATTCCGGCCTGCATGCTGGGACTCGGGTTTTGGGCGGGACTGTTCCCGAGTGCGGCCCTGACGCTACTGGCAATATATATGATCGCAGCCGAGATTGTTCCTAAGGCCATTCCCGATTTCGAGCCGCAGCGATGGGCGCCGCGGTTGGTCGCCGTATTATTTGTGATCGCGGTGGCGATCCTGTTCGTCTACTACTTTCCGATCTGGACCGGGATTTCGATCGATCGCGCGGGTTACTACAGTCGGATGTGGCTGCAGGGGCCCGGGCTGTGCAACTGGATATGAGTATAGGTGCGTGAAAGCCGCATTACTCCGTATAGCGATCGAATTCGCGATCGCAATCGCCGCGGTTCCGCTTGCGAGCACTGTGTGTCGCGGCGAGGCGACCGCGCCGGCCTCAAGCAGCGCTCAAGCCACTGGTGCCGCACCCGCGGCGAGCGCCGGCGCAATCGACGTTCCCCCCGGGCCCAATCTGCTTTCCAATGGCGACTTCGCAACCGGCTCCGGCAAATCGCCCGACAACTGGCGCATGGGCGGATGGAACGAGTCGCCGGCGTTCACCAGCTACGACTGGCTGCACGCGGCGGGCAGCGAGCCCGAATTGGTCGTCACCAATCTTCAGCCAAACGACGCGCGATGGCTCCAGTCGCTTACCCTCGGGCCGGGATGGTATTACATCGGCGCCGAGGTGCGCACAGAGGGGGTTCCGCCCAGCGCCGCCGGTGCGAGCGTGAGCCTCGACGAGGACAGTGTAAATTCACCGGATCTCCATGGCGCCGCCGACTGGCAGAGGCTCAGTCTCTATCTCAAAGTTGGCGCGCGTGGCGCCGACATCGACGTGGCGCTCAGGCTTGGCGGCTTCGGCAGCCTCAACACGGGACGCGCATTCTTCCGCAAGGCGCGCGTAGTGAAACTCGACGCGCTGCCCGCGAACGCGGCCCCCGTATTCGACCTCGGCGCAGTGAGACGGAGCTCGGTTGCGCCGCCGGTGGGCAAGCCCTGGACGCTGGTGGCGGCGTTTATGCTGCTGGCCATCACGGCAGTGGTCGGATGGACTGTCTATGGGTCCGACGATCCGGTGCCGGCTGCAGCGGCGATCAAAACCCAGCCTCCGCCCTCGTTGCCGCGAAGTGAGCGCCGCCGCCGCAAAGATGGCACTCGTCGCCGGCGGTGAGTGTGTGTCAGAAGGCCTTAAGCGCTCGCTGCGATCAGCAGTTCGGCAAGCTCTCCGGGCATGTCGAGCATCACGTCATGACCGCAAGGCACGTTGACGATGTGCCAGCCGCTGCTATCGTTCTTCAATCGCTCAGCGATCGACGTGAACGGAGATCCCGCTCCCGGACCATAGCCGGTGGCGAGGATATAGGTACGCCTGGGTACTCGCCCGATTCCGCCTGCAAGCTGAAGCTTCTGCTCGAAGCAGGCGAGCGGATGCTTGACGCACATCCGGTCCACCCAGGCGGCATCCTTCGCGTTTACGTTGAAATGCTCGGCTGACAAAGGTGTCACCAGATAACCCTCGCCATTGTGCCGCGCGTCGTCGCGCATCGTCGCCTGCATCTCGTCGGGCACCATATCGAGAAGCGAATGGCCGTCGGCTGGCACAAAGGCGTCGAGGTAAACGAGCGAGCGGATCTTCTCCGGGATTTTTTCCGCCACGCCAGAAATCACCATGCCGCCATACGAATGGCCGCAGAGCACGAAGTCTGAAAGCTCCTCGCAACGGATCACGCCAAGGATATCTTGCACGTGCGTGTCGAGGTTGATCGCACGGTTCATCAGATGCACTCGCTCGCCGACGCCGGTCAGGGTAGGCGTATAGACCTCGTGCCCGGCTTGTCGTAGCCGCTGCGCAACGCGCTTGTAGCACCATCCGCCGTGCCAGGCTCCATGCACCAGGACAAACGTAGCCATCGTGATCCTCCCTGGGCGCGGCGGCCGTCAGCCCTGCTGCGGCAGCAGTGCCGCGCGCGTCACCTCGCGCCGCTCGCTCTTGTCCAGCGCCTCGGCCGCCCTGGAGAGCGGAAAGGTCGCGTCGCACAACTCGCGATACGGATAACGGTCGATATGCATCGCGAGGAAATCGAGCGACTTCTTCAGATAGTTCGGCGGATACATCACCACGCCGATTATTTCGAGCGACTTGAACGTCACCCGCCACGGCGCGATCGGCGCGGTCAACGCGGGCGAGATGTTGCCGATTTCGATCACCCGGCCGCCGATCGAGGCGAGTTCGAGCGCGTCGATGAAGGCCTCGGGCACGCCGGCGACTTCGATCACGACGTCGGGTGCGTTGCCGATAAGCTCGCGAATCCGTTTCTGGCGCGCGTCGGCAGTTGCGTACTTGCGCAGATCGATCGTGGCGTCGGCGCCGAACTTTACCGCTTCGTCGAGCCGATGCTCGACCGCGTCGATCGCGATTACATACGCGCCGCGCGCCTTCGCGATCGCCATCGCATGCAACCCCAATCCGCCCGCGCCCAGCACCACCAGGCTCTCGCCGTAGCGCACGCGACCCTTGTCGAGGCCCCAATAGACTTGCGACATCGCGCAGTTGGCCGACGCCGCGACCAGGTCGGGCACGTTGTCGGGGATGCGATAGAAATTCTGATTGGCGCGCACGATGTAGTGCGTGGCGAAGGTCGAGGTGAAATGAGGCGCTTCGCTCGGATGGCGCACGCCGAAGCCCTTGTTGGTGCACGCGGCCTGGTTGCCCGCGACGCAATTCGAGCATCGGTTGCACACCGAGTAATACACCGGCGCGATCCGGTCGCCGGCCTTGACCGGCACGCCCGCCCAATCGGTCTTCACGCCGTCGCCGAGCGCGTGGATCCGTCCGGCCATCTCATGGCCCGGCATGATTCCGTGGCGGCCGCCGAACTCGCCCCGCCACATGTGCACCTCTGAGCCGCAGACGTTGCTCTGCGTGACCTCGGTGATAAGGCCGCCGGCGGGCGCGGTTGTTGGGACGTCGAATTCGTGGAATTCGATCTTATGCTCGCCGGGAATGAAGGCGACTTTTCCTTTCATCTCGATAGCTCCTCGATGGCGTTGGTCCGCGCGCCTGCTACATTGCGCCGGTCCGCGTGATTTCGATGTTGGGTTTCGCCCGCCGGGCGCGCAATGTCAAGGGCGCGCGGCTGATGGAGCTTTCTAGCGTGAGCGCAGGAGGTCGGCGCGAACGCATCTGGCGGCGAAAATCTGCGCTCTGCCAGCCGTGTTACGATCGTCGTATGGCCGGCCATATATGGGCTCGCCGCCGACGTATGACTTGTTCCGCTTGATTGCCTGTTCGCATGCCTCGGCAGAAGTGAAGGTCCCTTTTATTTTCCACTGAGACAGCGTCGATGAGAGGTCGGTTTTTATTCCCGCCGACTCGCCGACCATCGGAGGAACGACCATGTACCAGTCGCCGAACACAGGCTTTGCCGCGGATCGCGTGGAAAGCTTGTGGATTGCGATCCAGGCCAATGCCAGGGCCATCAGGGAAAAGAGCACGGTCGTGTAGATTCGGCCGATCCGTTGTTTGCGCCGTTGCTTCACGATACTAGCTCGCCGGTTTCACGAAGGTGGGGCGATGAATTGCGGCGGCCTCCTCGGCGACCTGCTTGAGGAGGCGCGCCTCGGCCTTGCCGCGCGAGACGCATTGCTCGTCGCGGGGCCTATGGAGCGGAATGTAGAGCGGCGCGCTGAAGGTCGCCTGCACGCTGACGATGCTCGCCTCGTGGCCCTTGGGCTTGACCTTGAAATAGTAGACCACGGTCGCAGCGCGGTCGGGCTCTGCGGCGTACTTGCCGCTGACTCCCTTGAGCTTGCCGCAATCGGCGTCGTCGAGGGTGAACCGGTTGGTCTCGGTCTCGATGATGCCCTGGTTGGGGTCGTCGGCATTGACGCGTAGCTTGTTCTCCCGGATGACGTTGTGCACAGCGTCCCAGACCAGGTCGTAAGGCTGCGCGAGCGTGACCTCGTCCTTGCTCGGAGCGGGAGGTTTCTGGGTCGGCGGATAGAAGCATGCGCTCGCCATCGAGGCCATCGCGAGCGCGACCGGGGCCCATCGTCGCACCAGCGTGATCGTTATGGTTGCGGTTGCGATCGCGCGGTTCATGGCGTTCTACTATTGCCTTGCAGCGAGCGCCCCATTTGAGCCGACGGGGCGGGTCCTGTGCAACGGTTTTGGCGGCGAGCGAATTACTGCTCCCACGAGATGTGCCGATGTGGTAGGCTCACGGCCGGGCGGACGGCCACGGCAGGCCGCGCCCGCGGGGCGTCATCAATGTCCGGTCATTCCAAGTGGAGTTCGATTAAGCACAAGAAGGCTGCGCGCGATTCCAAGCGCGGCAAGCTATTCACCAAGCTGATCAAGGAAATCACCATCGCGGCGCGCCTGGGCGGCGGCGATATCAACTCGAACCCGCGCCTGCGCACGGCGGTCACCACCGCGCGGGCGCAATCGATGCCCAACGACAATATCGATCGCGCGATCAAGAAAGGCACCGGCGAACTTGGCGGTGGCCAGCTCGACGAAGTTGTCTACGAGGGTTATGGACCGGGCGGCGTCGCGATCATCACCGACGTATTGACCGACAACCGCAATCGCGTGGTGGCCGAGCTGCGCTTCATCCTTTCGCGCCACGGCGGCAACCTCGGCGAGTCGAATTGCGTGGGCTGGATGTTCAAGAAGCGCGGCGTCATTACCGTCGAGCGCAGCGCGATCGACGAAGACCGCCTGATGGAGCTTGCGTTGGAGGCCGGCGCCGACGACGTCGTTGCCGACAGCGAAACTTATCAGGTGATGACCGCGCCGGAGCGGTTCAGCGCCGTGCGCGACGCGGTGGAGGCGGCCAAAATCCCGATGACCAGTGCCGAGGTGGTCAAGATTCCAGAGAATACGGTGCGGGTCTCCGGCCATACCGCCGAGCAGGTGCTGAAGCTGATGGAGGAGCTCGAGGATCACGAAGAGGTCCAGAGCGTCGCTTCCAACTTCGACATCAGCGACGAAGAGCTCGCGCAGTTCTCGGCGGCCTAGATTTTTCGCCTCGCGGGGGTAACGGCTCGCGAGGAGGTGGTGATGGGGGTGATAGGGCGGGTGATAGGAGTGGACCCGGGTAACGGGGTCACCGGGTTCGGCGTGATCGAGGGCAGCGTTGCCCATCCGGCCCATATTGCGGCAGGCACGATTCGTCCCGCGGCGGCATTGCGCGGCGGCGAGCGCCTCAAGACCATCCACGACCGCTTGCTCGAGATTATCGACCAATACGCGCCGGCCGCGATGAGCCTGGAGCGCAGCTTCGTCGCGGCCAACGTGCAGAGCGCGTTTCGCCTGGGCGAGGCGCGCGCGATGGCAATGCTGGCGGCGGCGGCGCGCGGGCTGGTGCTGTTCGAGTACACTCCCAACCAGGTCAAGATGACGGTCGCCGGCCATGGCCATGCCGACAAGGCGCAGGTCAAGTTCATGGTGCGCCGCGCGCTCGGCGTGGGCGAGGAAGTCGCGCTCGCCGACGACGCGTCCGACGCGCTGGCGATCGCGCTCTGCCATCTGTTCTGCGCGCGCGTGACGGCGGCGGCCGCCGCGAACGTCGAACATAAGCGCGACAGCCGCAAGCAGGACAGACACAAGGTGGATAGCCGGATGCGGGCGGGCGCGAAATGATCGCGAGCCTGAGCGGTAGACTGAAGCATCGCGATGCCGGCCGCGTCGTGATCGAGACCGGCGGCGTCGGTTACGAAGTCTCCATCCCGCTTGCCACCTACTATCGTCTGCCCGCGCTCGGCGCGCCGGTCGCGCTGGAGATTCGCCAGGTCGTGCGCGAGGACTCGCTCACGCTGTACGGGTTTTTCACGCGCGCCGAGAAGCAGGCCTTCGACCTCCTGATGCTGGTGCAGCACGTCGGCCCCAAGCTCGCGCTGGCGATACTCTCCGTGCTGTCGCCCGATGAGCTGGTGAGCGCGATCGCGCGCGAGGATGTCGAACGGCTCGACGCCGTCCCGGGCGTAGGCGCCAAAGTGGCCGAGCGCGTGGTGCGCGAGTTGCGCGACAAGACCGCCGAGCTGAAACTGGTCGCCTCCGAGCGCGTCGAGGAACTCGACGGCGCGGCGAACGGCGCTGAGGGCGGCGCCTCGGACCTCGATGACGCCGTTTCCGCGCTCGTCAACCTCGGCTACAAACCGATCCACGCGCGCCGAGCCGTCGACGCGGCGGCGGCGCGCGGCGGCGGCGCGAAGCGCGAGCTCGAAGTGATAATCCGCGAGTCGCTCGCAGTGCTGTCTGGTGAAAGATAAGCCGCAAATAGAGGAGGCCGAGGCCGTCGCCGAAGCGGCGCGGCTGGCGGCGGCGGGCCAGAGCGAGGAGGATCGCGCGCTCGACCTCTCGTTGCGCCCGCGCATGCTCGGCGAGTTCGTCGGACAGGAGCGCACGCGAAAAATCCTCGGCATGTCGATCGAGGCCGCGCGCCAGCGCGGTGAGGTCCTCGACCACGTGCTCTTCTCCGGTCCGCCGGGACTCGGCAAGACCTCGCTCGCCCATATCATCGCGCGCGAGCGCGGCGTCAGCATGCGTTCAACTTCGGGACCGGCGGTCGAGCGGGCCGGCGACCTCGCCGCGATCGTCAGCGGCCTCGATGAGGGCGACGTGCTGTTCATCGACGAGATACATCGTCTCGCCCGCCCGGTCGAAGAGGTGCTTTACCCGGCGATGGAGGATTTCGAGCTCAATATCGTGGTCGGCAAGGGGATGGGCGCGCGCACGATGCCGCTGGCGGTGAAGCCGTTCACGCTGGTCGGCGCGACCACGCGCTCGGGGCTGTTGAGCGCGCCGCTGCGCGACCGCTTCGGCCAGCATTTCCACCTGGATTTCTACGAGCGCGACGAGCTGACAGAGATTGTCGCGCGCTCGGCGCGGCTCCTCGGCGTCAGGATCGACGGCGACGGGGCAAGCGAGATCGCGAACCGTGCGCGCGGCACGCCGCGCGTCGCCAACCGTCTGCTACGCCGCGTGCGCGACTTCGCCCAGGTCAACGAGGCCGCCACGGTGACGCGCGAGGTCGCGGTCGGCGCGTTGGAGTTGTTGGAAATCGACGCCTGCGGCTTCGACCGGATGGACCGCGCGATCCTGGCCGCGATTATCGACAAGTTCGACGGCGGTCCGGTCGGGGTCGAGAGCCTGGCGGCCGCGGTGGGCGAGGAAGCCGACACTATTGGCGAAGTTTACGAGCCCTACCTGCTGCAGGAGGGATTCATCGCGCGCACTGCGCGCGGCCGCGTCGCCACCGCCCGCGCCTACAGCCATCTAGGCCGTACCCGCCGCGGCACTCTGCTCTAGATCGCCGTTGAGGTCAGAAAAGCCCGGCGGTGATGATGGCGTATACAAAGAGCAGCAGTGCCATCGGACCGTACAAGAGGTACCGTCTGCCGCCGCGGTTGTAGTCCCTGATAAAAAAGTTAGCGAAGAGGAGCGCCACGGCGAAGGTGGTGATCGCCCGCTGAAGCGGAGGAAAATCGCGCCACGCTTGGCTCGCGGTTGGAAACTGCAGGTTGTGCCAAAATTCCAGCAATGAGTTGATTCTCCGTGGCCTTGTTTGGATGCTCTCCGGTGTGCTTGTGCCGGATGCGCATTAAGCATACATATAGTTGAATTAAGCGCTGATAGCAAGCTAAAGACGATGCGCTAGATACCGTTCAGGCGCTCGATCTGCTCATCACGCCGGCGGCGCGGAATAGTTGTGTCGGCAGCCCGCGCATGGTCCCTTAATCCTGACTGCCTCGCCGGCGACCGAGATCGTCGAGGTGTCGGTGCCGCCGACCTTGGTGGTGACGAGGATGATCGCGTCGACCTGCTGGCCCCATCGCTCGATCGCCATCTGGCGCAGCTTCTCGTTGATGTGGTCGGTGTCGATAGTCTCGCCGTTGAGCGGATCGCTGTAGCTGAGGTCTCCGAGTTTTTCGTAAGGCTCAGTGAGGTCGCTGGTATAGACCATCAGCCGCAGATGATCCTGCTCGACGTCCACCTTGTGCTGGACTTCCTGCTGCTGGACGTAAGACTGGCAGGCGGCCATCAGCAGCATCGCCGGAACTATCGCCAGGAACTTGGCGTGGAACGCGATTCGCGCCGGCCGCAGGCGACCCCGGGTCGCGCCGGCGTAGCTCGGTGTGCCCGGGCATCCGATCCGGCGCATCATCGATGCTCCCCGCGTTCAACGCCGCGGCTTGCCGTTGCGGCTCTTGCCGCGGCGGCTCTCTATCGCCTTGGTGCCGAAGCGCAGAATCAGGTGACGCACCGCGATCGCCAGCACCAGCACCACGGCGAGGCGGATCAATGTAGGCCCGTTGAGCGGGATTCCGCCGAGCAGTCCTCCGTCCATCTGCGATTACTCCCAAATTTTTGGCGCGTCCCGAACGAGCCGGCGCGTCCCAGATTAAGTAGCGCGAAAGTGTGGGTATCGAAAGCGCCAATGCCGCCTGCGCAACCGTGCGCGGCGCGCCACACCGATCGCGTCGATTGAAATGTGCGGCCTGCCCGGCGCGTCTGGCACTTAGTCCAACGCGCAGGCATTTTAATCAAGCGGCAGTTGGGTTAGAAAGGAAGCGGATGATGATGATGGTGGCTAACCGAGGCCTCGCAGTATTGGCCGGGATGCTCATCGCCATGGCGGCATCGGGCTGGGGATGCCTCTCTCCGGCGGCGATTAATCCGCCTATCGTGAGCGTAACCCCGCTGGGAACCGCAGCGCGTCCAGCCAAGCCGCCGGATTGCGCGATGCCGGTGCTGGACAGCATGCCGCTCACCAACCATCAGCAGATAGCGCTGGTCGACGCGTGGGGCGACCTCGCCGCCAAAGACGAGGACCTGCTGACATACCTCAGGCGCGAAGGATGCCAGGTCGGCGCTGACGCCGTGGTTTTAACCTCCAAGAATACGCAACATGAGGGCGACCTCATAAGTGGGGTTGCGCCTGGCCGCTACGGCAGCATCGGACCGGGCTCCGAGGCGAGCGGGCAAGGTGAACATCTTGCTTCCGATCCCCAAGGGGGTGGAAAGACGCATCATGCCTTTGTGGGCGAGGTCGGCCATTCCGGCCACTTCATCAACGGGATCGCAATCGTCTATACCAAGGGTTCGGGCACATCATCGGGCAATCAATAAAGAATCGGGCGCCAATCAGCCAGGACAGACTGTGACTTGTGAGAACTTCTGAATCGGTGGCAAGACTCAGCGTGACCGCAATGATTGACGGCTGAACCCCCATCAAGTAAAGATCAAGCGAACATCGTATATATGCTGTGAGACCGGCAGCAGGAATCGTCGGTCTGATGCGCAGGAGATCCGGGCATGGACAAGTCTACCGCCATAAGGGTCTTACCGGGAAGCGTCGTTATCTTTCGGGGACGCCGCCATCAGGTGATGAGCGCCAAGGCCGGCGCACAGAGCGAAGCTCCGTTTTTTCGCTTGCGCGCGCTCGACGACGGCGCACTGACGGGGCTCATCAGCCACAGGATGGTTGAGCCCGACCCGGATAAGACTACCCAGAACTGAACTGTCGCACTGGCGTCGCACGTTGACGATGGCCGGTGCGGGACGATAAATCCTTAGAGATTGAGCTGCCCGAAGTGCGGCGGCGACGCGATGGCCGTGTTGCTTCGAGGTACGGCGGCCAGAGCGTAGTATCTGCGCGACGGAGACCGTCGTCGCGTTTACCCACGGAGAGAGTTTTCCCATACGGCTCCGCCCGTGGCCGCGAGGCCACGAGCGGAGCGTGCGAACCGTGAAGCTGGTTGTTGCGATGCCGGCGTCATCCGGCGGAGTTCAGCACAGTGAACGCTTCAACCCAAGTGCTAGGCGCTGCAGCCGGCGCGTGCACCACTACGGATCCCATCCCCTCAAGGAGTTGTTATCCTGAAGGCAAGAACCGTGGCGACCCCGGTAGTCAGGGTGGTGACTATAGCCTTGCCGTGAGTTGGCACGAGACCCGGATTGGTCGAACCGATGATAGTCTGCGGATAGGTTCCGCTGCGAACTGGTCCCGTAGTATCGAAGGCGCCCCTCCCGGTAATCCGGAAGTGCCAGAGCACGAAGAACATATCCGCCAGATCCGGTGTCGTCGATTGCGGCAGACCGTTGATGCCGCCGCCAATAGTAAAGAATGTGCCGACCTGCGTGGCGTTGTTGAGCATCGCCGGCGTGCAGTTGGTCGCAGTCGTAGTGACTGTCGCGCCGGGATAAATCGGCGCTGCCGCAGCGAAGAAAAGATTATTGCCGGCCGTTGCCTCTGTGGAGAACCGGGCGTCCTTAGTCGTATCGACGCAGACTACCCAGCTCTTGGCCATCGCCGGCATCGCAGTCGCAAACACCATCGCCGCCGCCAGACCGTACTTGATCAAACTCTTCATAACTGTTTCACCTCCAACGTGGTATAGGATGCAGCTTCGCAGATTCAACACTGAAAAGGTAGCGAAAGTTCCTGCAAGAGAGAGAAAGCGACGAGCCAGCGATGCACGTGTCGCCGCTGTGGCCGGTCGCCGCAGGATTGCCCTGCCGCCGGGCAATACGTTGCGAGCCGCCGTGCTTTATGCGGGTCTCAGGCTGGTTGGTAGAACCGACGGTTGCAATCAATCCGATATCCAATGAATTCGGATATCTAGTGAGTACTCGCGCGACTACGATTTGCGCGCCGCGCGGCTATCTGGCAATTTTCGATTCAGGTGAGCGCGATGCGGTGTCCGATTTGCAAGCGGCCGGTCGATATGACGCCTGCCAACCGCTTCCGGCCGTTTTGCTCCGAGCGATGCCAGATGGTCGACCTCGGGAAGTGGGCGGGCGAGGACTATCGCGTGCCTGGCGGCGCGGTCGAGGACCGCGAGCATCCCGACGATCTCAAGAAGAAGCTTCTAAATTGACCATCGAGCACGACGCGAAGGCGCCCCCCCGGATCCATCCAAGCGCGGTGGTTGGCCCCGAAGTCGCACTTGCGCCGGGCGTCGAGGTCGGCCCGTTCTGTCTGCTCGACGGCGCGATCCGGATTGGCGCGCGCACACGTCTTATCGGCCATGTCACCATCCTGGGCGAGGTCGAGTTGGGCGAGGCCAACGTGCTTCATCCCAACGTGGTCATCGGCGACGAGCCCCAAGACCTCGCCTATAGCGGCGGTCCGCGCCGCGTGCGGATCGGCGCGCGCAACATCTTTCGCGAGGGCGTGACGGTGCATCGCGGCAGCGAGCGCGGCGATATCACGATTATCGGCGACGACAACTTCCTGATGCAGAACGCGCACGTCGCGCATGACTGCCGGGTTGGCAACTCAGCCATCATCGCCGGCGGCGCGCTGCTCGCGGGATGGGTCGAGGTCGGCGACCGGGCGCTGGTCTCGGGCAACTGCGTGGTGCATCAGTTCGTCAGAATCGGGCGGCTCGCGATGATGCGCGGGATGAGCCGCACCAGCCGCGATATTCCGCCGTTTTGCATCGCCGACCTGACCCACACGCTGCGCGGGATAAACGCGGTGGGGCTGAAGCGTGCCGGGATCGACGCGCGCTCGATCGCCACGCTGCGACAGGCTTTCAAGACGCTGTTCGGCGAGCGGCGCAACCTCAAACTCGCGATCGAAGAGCTGACGGCCGCGGGCTCGATGACGCCCGAGGTTACAGAGATAGTCGAGTTCATCCGCACTGCGCGCCGCGGGGTCGCCTTCGGCCCGCGCGCGGCGAGCGAAGCGGGCGACTCCGAGGACGAGGCGGAGTGAAGCGCGCGGAAGTTCGCGCGAGTCAAAAAATTGCGCGTGAGTCACGGAGGAGCGCGACATGTGGAAGACCAGATTCTGCGAACTGTTCGGCGTCGAGTTGCCGATCATGCTGGCCGGGATGGGAACGATCGCGCTTGCCGACCTCGCCGCCGCGGTCTCGGAAGCCGGCGGGATGGGCACGGTGGCGCTGGCGGGGTTCACTCCCGAGGGAATTCACAATGAGATCGCTGCCGCGCGCCGGCTGACCAAAAAGCCGCTCGCCTGCAACGTGTTGATTCCGTTTCTTCAGCCGGGCGTGGCCGAAGCCGCGGCGGCGGCGCCGGTCGATGCGGTGACGCTGTTTTGGGGCGTTCCCGTCGAGCACGTCGCGCGCTTCAAGAAGGCCGGCAAGAAGGTCATCTGGCAGTGCGGCTCCGCCGAAGAGGCGGCGGATGCCAAGCGCGCCGGTGCCGACATGATTATCGCGCAGGGCGTCGAGGCCGGCGGCCACGTGCGCGGCCTTGTCTCGACGCTGGTGCTGGTACCGCAGGTGCGCGACGCGATCGGCGACTTGCCGATGCTCGCCGCGGGCGGTATCGCCGACGGCCGCGGGCTCGCCGCGATGCTCGCACTCGGGGCCGACGGTGCGGTGTTCGGCACCCGGTTGCTGGCGTCGCGCGAATCGGCCGCCCATCCGTCTTACAAGGATCGCATCGTGAACGCGCGCGCCGAGGACACCGTCCACACCAAGCTCTATGACATGGGATGGCCCGACGCAGCGCATCGCGTGCTGCGCACCGCAGTCTACGAGGAGTGGGAGCGGGCGGGGCGGCCGGAGAGCGGCAAACGGCCGGGCGAGAACAGGGTGATCGGCACGCTCAAGCACGCCGGGATGGCGATGCCGCCGCTGGTGAAATACACGGTGATGCCGCCGGCCGAGTATCTGGAGGGCGAGCTCGACGAGTTCGCCTTTTACGCCGGGATGTCGTGCGCGCTGGTCAAGGATATCGCGCCGGCGGGTGACATCGTGCGGCGTATCGCGGCCGAGGCGCGCGAGGTGATCGGCCGTCGCCTCGCGCCACTGGCGTAACGTGAACTGGCCGCGATAACGTCACGACAGTTTCGCGATACTGGCAAAAATTCTTACGCGATATTTGCGAGTTCGTTGCGCTAGTAGCCCCCACCCGAAGGAGCCACCGGCATCGTCGGCGCACCGGGTACTGAGGGCGCGCCCGGCACTGAGGGCACCGACGCGGCGCCCGGGACTGACGGCATGCCCGGTGCGCCCGGGACAGATGGCATGCCCGGTGCTGCCGATGCAGCGCCCGGCACCGAGGGCATCGTAGGTGCGCCTGCCATCGCCGGGGCGCCCGGCATCGAGGGCATCGAAGGCGCGCCCGCGATCGCCGGGGCGCCCGGCATCGACGGGGCTCCCGCCGGCGAGGCGACTGGGGCGGGCGACGCCATCATGGAGGAGCCCATGTTCTGCATCATCTGGCCGGCGCCGTTCTGGCCGGCCTGCTTAGCGGCTCCCTCTGCCGCCGAACCCATCCCACCTGCGGGCGCCTGTGCGTACGCGCAAAGAGGAATGCATGCAAAGATAAGCGCCGTCAGTCCGGCGAAAATTTGCACTTTCATAAGAACGCCTCCTGGGCAGGGAATCTCGACGCGCGAAGAAGGGAGCACTGCGATCGGGTCGGCGACCGATCCCTTTCACATTGTCAATTCTGCGTCAAACCCCTGCCGGCGGTCAGATCAGCTTGTCGTACTCAGCGTGCGATCCGATCCAATGCCACACGATTTCATCCGGCTTTGGCATGATTCCCAAAGCGCGACACTGAAATCCTATCCTAATAGAGTAGAGCGGGAGGGACGGATGAATCCGTTTGAAGTGCAGACTCGGACTGTGAGGATTTTTCGAGAAGAGCCTGTAGGCTCTTCTCGCCCTTCGCTTCAGCTCGTTCGGCAAGCGTCGATAGGCGATCCAGAAATCTGGGAGCGCTCGTGAGGTCAGAGCTTTTCGATGTCCAGCGGCTCCGACAGACCCAATTCGTAATCTGCCAGTGCCTTCTTTGCGAGTCGCTCGAGCTTAGGCAATGACTGCGAAAACACCGCCTCCCAATGACGTTCGTCCTGCTCGATGACCTTTAGCAACGTGCGTGCGATTTCGTCCTGCTCGTGATCGGGCAGTTCCTCTGAGACCTTCTCGAAAGCTTTTTTGAGCAGCTTCGTCATGGTCGGCATGTTAGCACCGCGAGGCGTCCAAAATCAGCTCTCCTATTGAACGACACACAAAGCTCAGAGCATGACGTCGCCGCCGTTGGGGCTCAGGCATTGCCCCACGAAATGGCGCGCCTCCTCGGAGGCCAGGAACACATACGCCGGCACGATCTCGTCCACCGTCGCCAGGCGTCGCTTGGGAATCGAGGCTATCAGCGACTCCATCAAATCCTTGTCGATACCCTCGACCATCCGGGTCTGCGTGGCGCCCGGCGCGACGCAGTTGGCGGTGATATTGCTCGTGCCGATCTCGTGCGAGAGCGAGCGGGTAAACGCGATGATCCCGGCCTTGGCCGCGCAGTAGTGCGCGAGCCCCGCGCTGCCCTTGTACGCGAGTTGCGAGGCGGTGCTGATGATCCTGCCGTAGTCCTGCCGGTACATGATCGGCAGCACGAAATGCGTACACAGGAACACGCTGCGCAGGTTGACCGCGATCATCCGGTCCCACTGGCTCGGCGCCATCGCCTCGACCCGCGCGACATTGCCGATACCGGCGTTGTTCACCAGGATGTCGATGCGCCCGAAGTTCCGCTGCACGGTTTCGACCAGCGTCTGCGCTTCATGCTCGACCGAGACGTCGGCGCGCACGTCGAGCGCTTGCACGCCGATTCGTTCGATCTCGGCGCGGACTGCGGCGGCATTTTGCGTCTCGGACTCCTCGGGATAGTTGACGATGACCTTGGCGCCTTCGCGCGCGAAGGCGATCGCCACTCCACGCCCGATACCCGAGCTCGAGCCGGTGATAAGCGCAACCTTGTCCTGTAACTTGCCCATCGCCAGACCTCCCGAGGTCTTCTCTGAAGTTCTCCCGAAGTTTCTCTCGATGACTTGCGGCGAATTTGCTTCAGGGTGCGCGATTCACGGCGAACGATGCAAGGCCAGTAGTGCACGTACCTTCGCCGTGATGTCGGCTGCGCGCACGACGTCGGTGATGATCGCGCAGGCGTCCGCGCCGGCCGCGAGCGCCTCGGGCACGGTCGCCTCCGTAATACCGCCAATCGCGACGATCGGGATGGTCACCGCCGCACGCACCTCGCGCAGCATCGCGAGTCCTTTGCCCTCCGCGTTGTTGCGCAGGCCGCCCGGGTGTAGCGGGCCGAATCCGATATAGTCGGCGCCCCCGCTTTCGGCGGCGACCGCCTGCTCGACGCCATGCGTGGAGATGCCGATGATCGTGTCGCGGCCAACCAATCGACGCGCGGCCTCCAGCGGCAAGTCATCCTGCCCGAGATGGACGCCGGCGGCCCCGGCCAGCATCGCGATATCCGCACGGTCGTCAACGATCAGCATCGCGCCGCGCTCGCGGCATATCGCCGCGATCGCGCGCGCCGCCGCGAGCAGTTCGCGGCCCGGCGCGTTTTTGAGGCGAAGCTGCATCAGGCGCGCGCCGGCCTCCAGCAGGATGCGCGCGAGCGCAACCGGCTCATGGCCGCCCGCCGGATCGACCATCGCATAGAAATGCGAGGGAAGTTTCACTAAATCACGAGCCGCGGCGCGCGCGGCTAATCGAACGGCAGCTTGCGGGTTGCGATCCCGAGGTCGACGAGTTTTTTGCGCAGCGTGTTGCGGTTGAGCCCCAGGATGCGCGCGGCGCGCACCTGGTTGCCCTCCGCCCGGCGCATCGCCTGCTCGATCAGCGGGCGTTCGATCTCGGCCACCAGCTTCTGGTAAAGCCCGCGCGGCTCCTCGCCATTGGCCTTCTCGAGGTACTGCGCGACGCGGCGTCCGATGAGCGCGGCGAAAGAGTCGGCGGCGTCGCTTTCGGTGTCGGCGGCGGCGCCCGCAGAGGGGCTACGCGCAAGCGAGATGTCGTCGCCACGGATGGTGCTGCCTGAGGCGAGCAGCGCCGCACGCAGCATCGTGTTCTCCAATTCGCGCACGTTGCCGGGCCAGTCGTAGGCTTGCAATTTCGCGCGCGCCTCGGGGCTGACGGCGGTCACGCGCGATCCCATCTCGCTGACCGCCTTGGCGACGAAGAAATCGGTCAGCTCGGGGATATCCTCGCGGCGCTGGCGGAGCGGCGGCAGGTTAATGAGGATGACGCGTAGACGAAAATAGAGGTCCTCGCGGAAACGGCGCGCGGCGACTGCCGTTTCGAGATCCTGGTTGGTGGCCGCGATGATGCGGGCCTGAAGGCGCTGGGTCTCCACGCTGCCGACCCGGGTGAACTCCCGATCCTGGAGCACGCGCAACAGCTTGGGCTGCAACTCCAACGGCAGATCCCCGATCTCGTCGAGGAACAGCGTGCCCGCGCCGGCGACCTCGAACTTGCCCGCGCGCCGCTCGGCCGCACCGGTGAACGCACCGCGCTCGTGGCCGAACAACTCGCTTTCGACAAGGCCGTGCGGGATGGCCGAGCAGTTGACCGGGACGAACGGCTCGCGCCGGCGCGCCTTGAAGTGGATCGCGCGCGCCACCAGTTCCTTGCCGGTGCCGCTTTCGCCGCTCACCAGCACTACGTCGATTTTGTCGTTACTGACCACGCGCCCGATGAGCTTGTAGACCTCCTGGATGGCCGCGCTGTGGCCGATGATCTCGCCGCCCACCAGCTTGCGGTCGAGTTCTTTCTTGACTCTTTCCAGCTCAGAGGCTTGCGCCGCCGTCTCGGCCGCGCGCGCCGCGGTCGTCACCACCAGGTCGAGGTTCTCGAATGGCTTGGTGAGGTAGTCGCGGGCGCCGCGCTTGAGTGCCTCGATCGCGTTGTTCATCGTGCTGGCCGCGGTGATCACGACGATCGGCGTGGCGCATCCCTGCTCGCGCGCGGTGCTCAGCACTTCGAGGCCGCCCACGCCGGGCATGATGATGTCGACCAGGGCGATATCGAAACGCCCGTGGTTAAGCGCCTCGAGCGCGGCCGCGCTATCGGCGGCTTCCTCGACGCGCCATCCCTCGGCCTCCAGCCGATGGCGCAGGACGAGGCGGATGGCCGGGTCGTCGTCCGCGATCAGTGCGCGAATCGCTTGCGTCTCGGCCGCGCCGCCCAAGGTTTGTTCGGTTTCAGTCATCGGACTCCATGGTAACAGTATCGGCAGAAGCGGCAACGGCTGGAATTCGTGAACCCAGCCTGTGATGCGCTCACCGGATGCCAACATCTACGCCGCCTCCGAGGGTTCGGGATCGCGCGGACCGACCGGCAGCGTGACTTTGAACGTCATCCCGCGCGCACGATGCTCCTCGGGGTTGGCCGGATGCGCGTGATGCGGTCCGGCCGCATGGATCGCCGACAGCGGGCGTGAAGGGCTTACGCCACCCGCCTCTGCCCACAGCCTGCCGCCGTGAGCCGAGACGATCCGCTGGCTCAGCACCAGGCCTAGGCCGGTGCCCGAGGACTTGGTGGTGAAGAACGGCGTGAAAAGCTGTGCCATCTCGGCCGGGTTCATGCCGCGCCCGCTGTCACTCACCTCCACGCGCAGGAACTGCCGGCGGCGTCCCTCGGCGGTCAGGCGAAACTCGGTTTCCATCCGCGTCCGGAGCCGGATCGTCCCGGCCGTGCCGATTGCCTCTGCGGCGTTGCGCACCAGGTTGAGGAAGGTGCGCTCGAGCGCGGCGGCGTCGGCGCTGATTTCGGGCAGACTCGGGTCGAAAAGCTGTTCGATTGTCACGCCCTCGGGCGGATGCGGATGCAGCCCGGCCATCCTGAGCGCCTGGTGGAGCACGCGATGGATATTGACCGGCTCGAAGCTCAGTCGCTGCGGACCGCTTGCCGCCAGCACCTGTTCGACCAGCGCCGTGATGCGGTTGACGCCCTCGAGGATAAGTCCGCAATACTGCTGGGCGCGCGGGTCGGAGCGCAGCCGCCCCGCCAGCAACTCGGCCGCGCCCTTGATTCCGGTCAGCGGGTTTTTGACCTCGTGCGCGAGTCCCGCCGGCGAGAGCTTGAGGTCGGGTTCAGCCGTGTTAAGCGCTTGTGCCGCGCCGCGATGAAGTGCGAGGTCATGCATCAGCACCACCGCGCCGCGACTCGCTCCGCCAGCCCCCATCAGCGGCGCGACCTCCGCGCTGACCGTCGCCAGCCGCGACCCCAGGATGAGCTTGGCGTCGGCGTCGGCGAGGTTCTGCCCACTGCTTAGGCAGGTCTCGACCATCCGCAGGAGCCATTCGTTGTGGCGCAGCAGAGCCCCGACCGCAGCCTCATTGAGATGCGACACGCCAAAGAGAGTTTCGGCCGCCGGATTGATGGCGATCGGAGCGAGAGCGGTATCGAAAACCACGACAGCGTCACTCAAGCTGTCGACGATCTCCTGCCAGAGACCGGGGGATGGCGAGGGAGACTTGCGCATGGCGACGGCGACCAAATCGCACCGTATCACAAAACGTCAGATGGCCTAATATCAGACATCATGGGTAGCAAAAGTTCCGTTGGTCCTAATGCAGCGGATTCATGTTATTAGTTTTTTTTAGGGTAGACCACTCGCGAGGGGGGTTGCTTGTGGCCCTTGTGGGTCGATAGGGTTGGGCCGGGTCGGGTCGGTTCGTTCATGCGGGGGAATTTTGCCATATCGCTAGCGATGGCCTGTCTGTTGGGCGCAACCCTCACCGGTTGTGTATCGACTCGGGTCATTGATGACGCGTCCAGTCCGGGGGACCGCTTTGGTCTGGTCGCTACGGTTCCGATTGGCGGATACGAGAGCCGTGCGACCTCGGCCACAGCGAAGACGACCGCCGCGTCAATTGCGAATCCTTCCGACACCGCCGATATGGACGCCGCGGTGGCCCTCGCCGAGGGTATTCCATACGTCCGCAGCGAGCCGCATAAGGTGCCGCCGTTCCCGCTGGTCCTCAATCAGACCGTCCAGCGTTACGTCGACGCCTTTACCGATCATAGCGCGGGCATCAGAGAGTCGTTCCGCCGCAGCCGCCCATACCTTCCAATGATGCTGAAGGTCATGGAGCGCCACGACCTACCGCCGGAACTGGTTTATCTCTCATTCGCCGAAAGTTCGTTTTCCAGCAAGGGCGCCGGACCGTGGCAGCTAAGCGTGGCGACCGCGCGGCGGTTCAATCTCAAAGTGAACCGGTACGTCGATGAGCGGCGGGATCCGATAAAATCAACCCATGCCGCGGCCCAGTACCTGGCCACCCTGCACGACGAGGTTGGCGACTGGCGCGTGGCGCTGGTCGGATGGAACCGGGGCGAGACGGCGATGAATGACTACTTCTCGCTGCGCGGTGTCGATTACGGCCTCCTGACCTCGCGTCTGCCGTACAGTACGCGCTCGCTGCTCAACCGTTTCATGGCGGTTGCGATAATCGCCCATCAGCCCGAGCGCTATGGCCTCGAACCGGTGAACTACACGGAGCCGGAGAGCTTCCGCACGATCACGGTCAAAGGCGGCACGACGCTTTCTGAAGTGGCCCGGCAGACAGGAATCTCCATGCGGGTCCTGCGCGACTACAACCCGGCCATCCTGCACGATCGCGTCCCGCCGGGCCCGAGCTACGAATTGCGGCTCCCGCTCGAGGAAAGCGCCGACGCGCTCGATCCTGCGGCTGCGCTAATTTTCTAAATCCGCCATCTATTCCGCCGGCTTCGCTTCATTTTACTTCCGTCCACACTGGCATTGTCTAACTGTTTAACTGGCGCTCGCGTCAATCGCGGGTTAAGGTTCGATTAATGGTAAGCGCCGACGAAGCCCTGCAACTGGTGCTCGAAAATGTGGCGACGCTCGGCGTCGAGCGGACGCCGATTCTCGACGCTCTCGGCCGCGTGCTCGCCGAGGAAATCCGCTCGCCGCGCGACATCCCCGGGTTCGACAATTCTGCGATGGACGGTTACGCCGTGCGTGCCGCAGACATAGACCATGCCAGCGCGTCCAGTCCGGCGCGGCTTCGCGTTCTTGGCACCGTGGGGGCGGGCGCGATGCCGGCCGCGCGGGTCGAGGCGGGCACCGCGATGCGTACGATGACCGGTGCGCCAGTGGCAGCGGGTGCCGACGCGATCGTGCCGGTCGAGCGGACGCGCGCCGACGGCGACACGGTCGAGATTCTGTCCGCCGCCGAGCCGCGCACGTTCATCCGCCCGCGCGGAGAGGATCTGCGCGAGGGTGAGCTGGTGATGGAAGCCGGCAAGCGGCTGGGCGCGGCGGACCTCGGGATGCTGGCGTCGCTCAACCGCTCGATGATCGACGTCTATCGCGGCCCCCACGTCGCGATCGTCGCAACCGGCGACGAACTGGTCGACGTCGACCAGGTTCCGGCCGGCGCGCAGGTCGTCAACTCCAGCGCCTACGCGCTCGCGGGCGCGGTGCGCGAGGCCGGCGGCGAACCGGTCATCCTGAAAGTCGCGCGCGACCGTCCCCAAGAAATTCGCGCCCGCCTGACCGAGGCGTTCGCGTTCGACGCCGTGCTTTCGACCGGCGGCGTGTCGGTCGGCCAGTTCGATCACGTCAAGGGTGCGCTCGACGAATTGGGCATGCGCCAGATCTTTCATGGCGTCGCGCAGCGGCCCGGGCGTCCGCTCAAGTTCGGCACGGTCGGCAACCGTCCGATTTTCGGACTGCCGGGGAACCCGGTCTCGACGATGGTGTGTTTCTACCTGTACGTGCGCCCCGCGTTGCTGCGGATGGGCGGGCGGCGCGACCTCGGATTGCCGCGAGTCGCGATGCGATGCGCGGTGGATATCAGGACGGCGAAAGACCTGACCGAGTTCGTGCGGGTGCGGTTGCGGCGCGAGGGCGGCGAGCTTTACGCGACGCCGACCGGCAACCAGGGATCGGGAATCCTGAGCTCGCTCTCGCGCGCCGACGCGCTGCTGATTGGCCCGTCGGACGCGACCGTGCTCAAGGCCGGCGCTCAGGTGACGGGCTTGGTGCTGGCGGCGGATGCGGTGACCGCGTCGGAGCCATTTTTCGAGCGGCCCCTGTGCCAGAAAAACTGAACCGTCATCGTGGCGAGGAAGCCGAAGAGGGCGGCGCCGATGATCACCGAGGAGACGCTGAGCTGCGCCGGTTTGACGAACGGGACGAGCTGAATGTCGATCGGATTGAGCCGATAGTTCCAGTAAACGACGTAGGCGACCCACAGGAAAATGATCGTGCCGCCAATGAACTTCGGATTTTTGACGAATGCCGGTGCGGCCACATCTCCTCCAGGCGCCCGTAACGACGGACTGCGTAAAAGCTTGGCCGCCGTTCGGCTCATTGTCAACGCGCCGTGCGCGCGATCCGCGAGCTGCAAGTGATTGGTGGGCTGCAACTGATCTGTAAGCTGCAAGTCATGCAAATGATTCAAATCTTGCTAATTACGAACGCCGGGCGCGATGCGGCTTAAGGTGGGGCAGGGCTTCGATTTCCATCCGATGCGCCCGGGCCGCCCGCTCAAGCTCGGTGGCGTAACGATTCCCCATGACGCGGGGCTCGACGGGCACTCCGACGCCGACGTCGCCGCCCACGCGCTGGCCAACGCGATCCTCGGTGCGCTGGGCGAGGGCGACCTCGGCCGCCATTTCCCCGACAGCGACCCGCGCTACAAGGACGCCGACAGCCTCGCGCTACTCGCCGAGGTCTGGAAGCTCGCGAGCGGGCGCGGATGGCGCCTGGTCAACGCCGACCTGACGATCTTCGCCCAGCGCCCGCGGCTTGCGCCTTATGTCGACGCGATGCGCGAGCGGATGGCGGGGGCGCTCGGCGCGGAGGCGGCGATGCTCAACGTCAAGGCCTCGAGTCCGGAAGGGTTGGGCGCGCTCGGACGCGGCGAGGGGATGTCGGCGGCCGCGGTGGTATTGCTGGAATCCGCCTAGCCTGTTACTGGCTCTTGGGTTCGAACGAAAAAATGGACACTGCCAGGGCGGCGTCCGAGCTTGGGGGAGCGTTCATGAAGAACTGGATATCGCGAACATTGATCGTACTGGTAGTTGTGATCGCCGCGCCGCTCGCCGCGTCGGCGGACACCTGGCAGATCGATCCGGTTCACACCACTGTCGGTTTCAGCGTGCGGCACATGACGATCTCGACCGTCAGGGGCCAGTTCAACAAAGTCGCGGGCACCATCACCGCGAATGACAACGATCCAGCCACAGCCGTGATCGAAGCGACCATCGATACCGCGTCGATCGACACGCACTCGCCGGATCGCGATTCCGACCTCAAGAGCGCCAACTTCCTCGACGTGGCCAAGTATCCGACGATGACCTTCAAGTCGAAGAAGATCGAAGCGGCGGGCCCGGGCAAGTACAATGTCGTCGGCGACCTGACGCTGCATGGCGTTACCAAGGAGGTTACGCTCGCGGTCGAGGCGACGGGCGCTCCAATCAAGGATCCGTGGGGCAACATGCGCGCCGGCGCAACCGCGACCACCACAATCAACCGCAAGGACTTCGGCCTTACGTGGAATAAAATGATCGAGGCCGGGGGCGCCGTTGTCGGCGACGCAGTCGCAGTTGAGATCGACGTCGAAGCCGTGAAAAAGAAGTAGTAAAACCTGGCGGGGCGTCCTAGCGTCGGCCCAGCTTTGTGAAAAGCTCGTTTTCGGCCGTCGCGATCGGCGACGACAGCCGCTCGCCCAATAATTTTTGATAGACCGGCGACCCGGCAGCCTGTTCGGCGGCCCAACGTTTGGCGAACGTGCCGTCGCGAATTTCGTCGATCGCCTTGCGCATCAGCGCCTCCGAATCAGCCCCGATGAATTGCGGGCCGTGAGTGAGCTGTCCGAACTGGCTGGTATGGGAATGCAGTTTGAGCTGGCTCCACACGCCGAGCGTGGCCATCGCGCGGCCGATCTCGCCCAATTCGCCTGAAGCGTATAGCTCGAGCAGCGCGACCTCCTTGCTCACGCCCGCTTCGACCAGCAGCTTGAAAGCGCGGTCGAGCAGAAAGAGCATCGCGCCCGCCCAGGTGTGCTCGGAGAACAGATCGACCAGCGTCTCCTCCTCGAAGCTCGACTCGACCACCGCGCCGTGGGGCAGGAAGGCGCCGATGCCATGCGTGATCGCGAGCGCGGTCTTAAGCGCGCGGCCGCTTGCGTCCTGGCTGACTCCCACCAGCACCGGAAAACCCTCGCCGCGCGCCGGGAGGTCGAGCACGCCCTGTCCGATCATGCGCGGCGCGACCAGCACCACATCGGTCTCGCGCGGCGGCGCGATGAACTTGTAGGTGATGTTGTAGCCGCTGGCGAAGACCAGGGTTTTACTACTACCACCGCCGCGCGCCAGATGCGGTGCGATAAGCTCACGGTACGTTGCCGGCGCGATCTCGTCGGGCAAAAGGAGCATCACGACGTCCGCGCGCGCGGCCGCCGCGTCCATCGTGAACGTTTCGAACCCGTCCTCGCGCGCCTGCCGCCAGCTCTCGTCTTCCTGATTGCCGACGATCACCTGATGACCGGAGCGGCGCAAATTGATCGCCTGCGCGCGGCCCTGGTTGCCGTACCCGATGACGGCGATCGTTTTGCCGTTGAGAATCGCGGGATCGGCCTCAGCCGCCTGGAAGAATCTTGCCATCGTTATTGGTCCTCCGCGACCGTCGTCCGCGATTGTTGTTCTCCGACGGAAACCGGGAAGCTCGTGACGGTCTTTGTAACAGTCTAGGGGCGCCGGCAGCTAAAGATCGTCGTCGCCGCCGCCATCGCCACCGCCGTCGTCGTCCAAGCCACCGCCGCTCTCCAGTTGGTCCACCGCTTCATCGAACTCCGGCCCGCCCATCTCGTCGCCCATCTCCTTGCCCATCTTTCGGAGCGCGCGCGCGATGCTCTTGGGGTCGTTCTCGTCAACGTCCGAGAAGCCTGCTGGATTCGACAGCGCGTCCATCCGCGACTCTTCGCTGCGCGGGGTCGCGAAACGCGACATCAGGCGGCGCATCCGCGCGCTCCCGCAATGCTCGCACACCGCCTCGACCCGCTCGCTCACGCGCATCGTGAGCACGCTGGTACGCTTGCGGCACTTCTCGCACTGATATTCGTAAATTGGCATCGCGTCCAAACTCCACTCTGGCGGAGTATGCCTCGATTTTCCGTGCCGCGCGAGGCTCGGGCAAGAGCGGCCCGTCCGTTTGTCGCAGGCGAAAAGCTGATCGCCGTGGCCTGAACATCTCACTTTTGTACGCAGGACGGGTGCACTTCTGACCCCTCCCCCGTGTTTTGGGGGAGGGTTGGGGCGGGGGTCGAGATGTTTTTCACGGGCGCGTGGACGTGACACTCGCGCGTGTTGCGCATCGCGTTTTTGCTGAGCAGCGGCATAAAATCAAAATTCCAAAATTCCGCGCCGCGCTCGCGGCGAGCGCGCCAGAATCGACCCTCACCCGCCGGCTGCAACGGCCGTCGGCCTCTCCCAAGACACGGGAGAGGCAGTTAGGGGTACAGACCGGCAGGATCGGTAACAGAATAGACCGGCAACATGGGTAACAGATTAAACAGACACGGCAGGAGGTGGATGCGATGCCGTGGCGAGAGGTCTGTCCCATGGACGAGAAGATGGAGTTT
>Ga0185299_10000823_pt1 | contig 73380 bp, 87 predicted proteins | sample PaiPotPPA55metaG_FD_128002 | JGI IMG/M metagenome (GOLD analysis project Ga0185299, IMG submission 128002) | Iron sulfur acid spring bacterial and archeal communities from Banff, Canada, to study Microbial Dark Matter (Phase II) - Paint Pots PPA... ...
TACCCGGCGCAAGCCACATCAGTAAGATCATCGTTAAGCCGTGTGCAGGAAAACTGCACGCACGGTTTGAAAGGGGTTCTTAGAAACGGGCCGGTGTAAACCGGTACCGCGCTAAAATCTACCAATGAAGGAGGCTTTCCCGCTCGGAGGCGAAGTAATCCAGTCCGATAGAGACGTTTCCATCGCCAGTCGGTGTTTCAGAGAAATCCTGGTGCCCGAGAAATTCCGGCGTGAAGTGGATGAATGAATCTGACGCGATCCCGAAGTATTGTTGAAGCTCGTGAAGCAACGGTTCTTGATCCAGTTCGGGAAACCTATCTGGCGGCAAACGTTGAGGCTTCTTTCCTTCCTGCCGTTCTTCCCATCTCCGTGCCCGCAGATCCTGTTTTAACCACTCCTGAACATTCGCTCGGTTGCGTTTCACAGCCAGCGCAACCTTAGCTGCCTCGACAGCTCGACGAGTGTTGGCGTGCGAATCGAATGGTAAGCCTCTGATAATCTGGCTCGCGGCCACCAAGAATTCACGATGGCATATCATCAGCAATCTACCCAGTGTTGGAGAATGCTTTGGCGCGGCTAACTGTACAGCCATTGCATACATCCGGTCCACCAAAGGAACCAAAGATGCGAAATGTGGTTTGCTTGCTAAAGCGACTGCGTTAGTGGCCTGTGCAGCCATAAAGTCATTCAGGCTCATAGGTGCTTCGGCTTGTTCCTACTCCCCTTCGGTCTTCCCCGCCGTTTAGCCGTTTTCATCCACGCGGGTGGGCGTCCCCGTCGTTTGCCTCGGCCCATCGCGATACGTTCCAACACAAGGATCGCCTGCTCGATCCCTTCGCGTTCCGCCTTCAACTCGGCCAGCATCTTGGTGATGTCCATTTCTTGAAAGTGTACTGCAAATTGGGGGGAATATCCGCAAAACAATTCCGCGTCTGAGCGAAACGTTCCGATAATCAGTGGAGCCTAACCGGCAAGGCTTGCGTGGTGTCCGGGCCGCACGCCACCAGGCTCAGGAGGAATCCGATGTTCAGGTATGTCCTCTCCCTCACACTTGCAGTGAGTTACGCATCCGCCGCGACGATCAGCACGACGGCCACGTGCGATGGGGTAACCACGGTCGGAACGACATTCGCGAGGTGTAGTACTCCAGATGTCCTCGCGCAGGCTAGTGTTGGACTAACTAGCGTGTCGGTCCTCGCGGAAGGCACGAGTCTACCATTTGGACCCGGTTCGGCATCCGCGAGTTTCTCCGCCGATGAGGTGTTTACCGTAAACGGTGGAACCGGTGGGGGATTCTTTTTTCCCTGCTTTGATGGTGCCGGCTTTGCAATGGTTGGCATGAGCTTTGGCGGCGTTGCCTTCGGCATTGGAGATACTGGTGATATGCTAGTCAGCAACTGCCGGGGTCCAAATACGCTTGGCGTCCCGCCGCAACCCCTCACCTTCGGCGTGCCGCAGATCGTTCACATTAGCAACACGGGATTTGCGAGCAGTGGTTCGAATAACAGGGAATTCAACTCGTCCGAATCGTTTGAGCGGATGCTGTTCTTTGACGCATCTGGAAACGTACTCCCAAACGCCACATTCACCCTGGTGGAGGTTCCGGAGCCTTCCGCCTGGTCCTTGCTGAGTATCGGGATGATGTTCTTTGTGGCGGTGCGGATTCGTGCGATGCGATTTCATGGACGCTTCCACAGATGCGACCTACGATGATGCAACCCCGCCGTAGCAGCAGATCAACGTCTACAGGCACTCTAGTGGCAGCAACCTATCGGTAATATCCGGACGACCGCAGCGAGAGCTGCCTGAGATAGCTGAAAACAGGATTCTGCGAAAACCCCACCGGGTCTACTAGCCACCACACAGCGGAAGCGGCACAAACCAAGATGACGCCCCATGCAAGTGCTTTGGTAAGCATCGTTCACTTAGTCTACAGGATCTCAACAAAGGTATTGCCGTCTTCGACCCTGACGATGATTCGGCGCTTCAAGCACGTGCGAACAATCTTGCCCCGCCCAGCTTAGTTGTCCGCTCGCGACTCTAAGAACCTTTCCATCCGATCGGATTCTACATGAGCAATCATTTCGCTGGAGAACCAAAGCGATGGGTTGTAGTGCGTACGCGCAACGTCCTGCATCGGCCAAATTCTCCCACACGCGCCGCACATGACTGAACACCCCATGTGTCGATGGCAGCGCTCGTGGAATTTCTTGCACCACCACTGTTGTAAACGCTCGATCATAACTCTCCTCTTCACGATAGATTGACGAAGCAGCAAAGATTCGTCACGAATATCCTGACGATAGAGTAATTCCACAAACGTCCAATGACGATGGAACTGCCGATTCAAAGCAACCTGGAACTAGAGTATATGGTGTCTGAGTATTCGGTACTGGGACGCGTGGAATGCCTGTTTCCTCTATAGTTTTCAATCGGCTACACCGATTCTTTTATTATGATCCACATCAATAGATACGTCGCCACAGGCGCGAGAGATATATGGTCACAGGCGCGAGGGGGAAGCTGAAACGGGACCATGCGGTGGCGTAGCAATCTAAACAAAAAGACGCAGCCCCGGCGCGATGCACGAACGGCGGTGAACGGAACGCTCCGAATTCTGTGGGAGGACAGCGCTGGTAAGGAGAGGATTTCGCAGGCTCAGATCGTCAATGCGTCGGTCTGGGGCGCTCAATTGCGTCTGAATGAAAAGATCCCAGTGCGTTCGTACGTGACGTGCAATGACACCAAACTTGGGATTCGTGGGCGGGCATCGGTTCGCTACTGCAATTTTGTTAAGGGAAAGTACGAGATTGGCCTGGAGTTCACCAGCGAGAACGGCTGGCGCGAACCATAGGGGTTGATTGCCTATCGGCATCGAGTACAGGCTTCCGTTCCATCAAAACTGCGCCTTGTGAAAAACGTAAGAGAAACAGACGCCCTGTGGGTGGGGCGTCGCCCTTCGGGAGAACCTGCGTATATATATAGGATGCCCGCAGGACGGGCCACCCCACACAACTAACGGTTAGCTACTTTTGCCCCACCCCAGTTGGCTCCGTGACTCTCCGGTCGTCCCAACTTGGAGAAGCCACGGCGGGATTTTGAATCGTCTCGATAGGTCCATCTTCGGTGCAGATATCGACTTCCGTGTAAAACCCGTTCCCGACGTGCAGCACCCACTTGGCTACTTCCCGTGCTTCAGAGATCGTGTGGTGGTCTAACTTAGTTCTTTCGCGCCTTCCATCTTTCCGGACGTACTGAAGGGTGATGGTTGGTTCGGTGTCCATACCGATTCTCCTTCCTTGCGGGGTTAGACACGGACCGAACCGGAACATTTCCTGAATTTATCTTTGAGGGTTAGCGCAACGTGACAACTTCGGCCAGCGGATTCAGGATTCAAAAAGGACCAAGAGAATCAATCCAGCTTGGAGTCTGCCCTTCAACCAGAGACGGGAGCGCTTTCCTTCCGGCCAGCCCACTTTACGACGATTTCGCACACCGCGTCCGCGAAAGCCTTTAGGTCGATCGGCTTCTGAACATATTCGGAAGCGCCTAGTGCGAGAGCAAACTCTCTATCACTTTCTCTCAACGATCCGCTGAAGACCACGATGGGAATGTCCTTCGAGTGATATCTCTCCATCACACCAAGCCCGGTGATTCGTGGGAGGTTGAGATCCAAGATGATAAGATCTGGTTTCAGGTTTGGATCAGCCAACATTTGGAGCGCTTGTTCGCCATCGCGTGCAATGTGTAGTTTGTAGGCCACCGGGCACACCGCTAACACCTGTTGCACGAGGAGTGTGTCTCCTACAAAATCCTCAACCAGAAGAATATGAACCGGCTCCGGCTCCATCTTGCAGATTTGACCCACGACATCGTGGTAGGTTTCGCATCTTGCCGGGAAAGTAACTATTAACTCACTTGCATCTGTCGCGGAGATGACAGCAGAAGAGATACACAATCCAAATTTCTTAGCCATGCAGCGGTACAGCATCAATACACCGCTAGTTGCGATCCGGTTGTGTCCATCGGGCGATTCGGACCAAGCTGGTGTAATGACATCGTGCCTTCCGACGCGATCGTCGAGATCCAGGGGCCGTCCGATCTGGCACGCGCAATGGTCGAAGTATCCTGGCAAGACCAACGCTACGCGGTGTTCGAGTTGGATCTGGCGACGCGTGCCACACCGGAACCGACTGAAGAAGCTATGGGCGAAGGGATTAGCCGTCGCTGTCAATTTGTCTCGACATAGAGTCGCCCCGGACTTTCCCGAGAGAATCTCACGACTGCATTTCTTAAAGAAGTAGCCATCAAAATCACAGCTCGCGAAAACGTACTCTCAACAGCGTCATGGCCAGGATCACATCAGTAGAATACCTGCAAATACTGACGAACAGATCCGCGACTGCCGTGGCTGTACGGCAGGTCATCCAGACAAGTGCCAGCTTTCAACGCACTCCGCAAGGCTAAACTTTCAGCGGGTGTTGGTCGATAAACAACGCAGTGCCACTCTCAAAACAGCCGATGCCCGTTGAGGTTCTCCTGGCCGAGGACAATGAGGGGGATGCGCGGCTCATCAAAGAAATCGTTTCAAAGTGTTCTGTAGCCATCAGAATCACTGTGGCGGAGGACGGCGAAAAAGCACTGGCGATAGTAGCCGATCCTCAGTTCAATCCCGATCTAATCATCACAGACATGAACATGCCAAAGGTTGCGGGGCCTGAACTCTTGAAGCGATGCAATGCGAACGGTATCCCGGTGGTGGTTTTCAGTTCTTCCACGAATCCAATCGACAAAGCGGAGGCACTCAAGTTGGGCGTGAGAGAATTTGTCGAGAAGCCTACCGATCTGGACGAATATACGGAAGCGGTCTGGAAGATGATCTGGAAGTGGGTTCAGCCTCGGGCTTAGCGTTCCTCGTACTACGCCTTCGACAACGGTTAAGCCGGAACAAATGCCGCCCGCTATGCGACCTACGCGCTCGACTCCCAGGCGTCTGGTTCTAAACCTTAACCAGCCGTACGGCCACATCCGGCCCCATGCTTCACCCCGGCACAATCGCTGGCAACTGGTGCAGTCCAGCAATTGGTTCTGTCGCGGAGAAAGGTTGTGGGTTGTAACCGCTCAGCGTGCGTTTCCTAAAGTTTACCGTTATACATGTAACGTCACCCAATCGCTCCCGAAGTTGTCCAATCCCCAGGAGAAGACTATAATATGACTGGTGGACAATCCCTAACCCTACATTTCCACCGGAATGATGATCGGCGCGAAAGTGTGCCCCTCACACATTGCACGGTCCCGGAGGCAATAGAGGCGATCCAAAGAATATTTAGTATCAGCGAAGGTCTTTACACCAAGGCAGAGATTTATCAAGGCGACCGACTCGTTGAGACGGTAGAGAATACTTCGTCCGTTCGCCTAGCGTCTATCTTGGTTCAATGAGCTGCATCGGGAGCCGCATTGCCCGATTTCCTTATTTGCCGTTCCACCAAGAATCGTTCTGATCTAGATCGGCACCAGCCCTGATGTTCCGTCTGGCGAGTCCTCAACTTGGTAGAGTCGCTGGTTGGTAGAAGTCGCGGGCAACTCTGACACTCCAAGCAGTTCGTCGCCGATGGCTGCGAGTGGACGCTCGCGAGATCCGTCGCGCCGCTGTTCGGGGATCGCACACCATCCGAATAAGTGCGCCGACCATTCAATCAACTTGACCCACGCTACGACCCGGACTGAACTGCCATTGCACGAGTTCGCTTCATGTATACTGTTACACCGGCTGGCGTCTCGGGCCGTGGCCGTCCTGACAGCAAGCCCGAGAGCATAGCCTCAAGGAGAACAACTCATGACCGCAACCGAGCGCACCAAGTACCTCCGCATCGCCTTGATTGTGGTGGGCCTGATCTTCATAGTCGGGATCTACCCGCTCACTATCATTTGGCCGTCAGGCTGGTCATGGCACACCGGCCAGTCGGATTACCTACAGATGATTCTGGGAATTTACGCGACACTGGGGGTATTCCTGCTGGTTGCTTCCCGCAACCCTCTCGCGCATCTCAGCCTCATCTGGTTTACGGTATGGTCCAGCATCGTTCACGGCGGAATCATGGCGGTGCAGTCGCTCGCGAACTCCGAGAACATGGGGCATCTATGGGGCGACGTTTTGGCGCTGTTGGTTGTGGCCGCTGTGCTCGCGGTTCTGACACCACGAGTTGCGGCGGCACAGGCCGCTTGAGCGAGATCGCGGGCGTGGCGATGGGATTCCAGCCGGAGTTGGCCCGCCGAAGCGATGGCATCGACGCCCGTAGCGCCCGCTGCGAATGGAATTAAGCGCTCACACCGCCTCGCCGTCCCTCATGGACACTACGATCACGTAGGTAGAAAGTACTCCCGTAGTACTGCGAATTTCAAACTGAAGTTCCAACGACCCCAAACCAAGTGTCTAGGCCGAAACAGCAGCTAGTAATTCCTTACGACCTGCGGCATAATCCATTTCGTAGCGCGTAGACAAATGTAAAACGCTTCGTATCCGGCAAGGATACGAGCGGTTTATGATGATCCCGTCTGAGTGAAAACCTCGGCAAGAACCGCAACGATAGAAGTGTGCCGGGGCGAGGATGTAAACCGAAGTTTACAGAGGCAGAAATGTACGACCAAACATTCATTGAATCGTTAGCCAAGGACCTGGCTCCACAAGTGGCCGAGCTTATCAAGCCACAACTGGCGGGTGGGATCGCCCCAACACGGCTACTATCAATCGACCAAGCGGCGATTTATCTTGGACGTTCAAAAACCTCTGTGCAGCATCTTGTCGCACAACGGAGGATACCCGTGGTTCGTGAGGGTCGTCGGGTGTTTCTAGATGTTCGCGAGTTGGACCGATGGATCGCTGCGAATGCTGAACCGGCAGTGCAGGCATGAATGGTCCATGTGGTACTGAGGTTTCTCGACGAATCCTTTGGCTCGTGATACGCTTTCCGCATGGCACGTAAACCACAATTTGGATCGATCTACAGGCGCGGAACGACGTGGTGGATCAAGTATTACCACGATGGGCAGCGCTTTTACGAATCCTCCGAGAGCGTCAAACAAACTGATGCACAACGGCTGCTAGATCAGCGGCGGGCGGAACTATTCGCAGGGACGCATCTAGAGGGGCGCATCCGCAAGTTGGTGATGAACGAATTGTTTGATGTGCTTGTTCGGGATTACAAGATCAATGGCAAAGACCACGATTGGTGTGAGCGGGTCACCCGCAAGCATCTTCGGCCATTCTTTGGTGCGGGCCGGGTGGCAAAATTCCGGCCCGATCTCGCGAGCGCCTACATCGAACACAGACAATCGGCGGGCGCTGCGAATGCTACGATCAATCGGGAAATCGCATTGCTTCGGCGGGCGTTCAATCTAGCACGGCGCGGGGGAAAGGTCACCACCGTTCCATTATTGCCGAGCAAACTTTCGGAGAACAATGTTCGGAAGGGATTTTTTGAGCGTGAGGATTTCCTGAAGCATCGGGAAGCGCTGCCATCTGAGATCAAACCTGTAACAACGTTCGCGTATTGGACGGGGTGCCGGAAGGGGGAGATCCTATCGCTCCGATGGCCCCAAGTGGATTTGGAGAACAGGACCGTTCGCCTTGAACCAGGGGAAACCAAGAATGATGAACCTCGGATTATTCCGCTCGCGGGCGAACTGTTGGAGATGCTGCGAATGCAGAAACAGATTCGTGATGAGAGGTGGCCGAAGTGCCCTTGGGTGTTCTTCCGCAATGGTGGGCGGCGAATACGAAGCATTCGCGGAGCGTGGGACAAAGCGTGTGAAGTGGCCGGATTGGTGGATGAAAATGGCGACGCTATGCGGCTGCTACATGATCTTCGTCGCACTGGAGTTCGAAATCTGATTCGAGCGGGTGTACCGGAAAAGGTGGCAATGCTAATATCAGGCCACAAGACCCGTAGCGTTTTCGAGAGGTACAACATCGTGGATGAACGAGACCTGCATGATGCCGCTCGAAAGGTCAGCAGCTACATTTCGGAAGCCGATGCGGCACGTGACAGGGACAAAGCGGGGACAATTGACCCAAATGGTTCCAACCGTTCACCTGTGCAAACAGAGTCTAAACTACTGAACTGATTGGTGCTGGAGGTGGGGGTCGAACCCACATGCCCAATGAAGGGCGCGGGATTTTGAGTCCTACGACTATGCTTGTATATAACTGTGTCAATGGCACTTAGTTTTTGTAAATGTGCGACTGTGTAAGTAACTGTGCAAGTTTCGGGCTACCCTCGCCGGGTCAAGGGGTTCCGAGGACGTTCAGCCCGATCCCCCGTAGAAATCTATAGTTCACAGTCGTAAAGTATCGGAAAATGATACTTTACGACTGTGAGATCAGGATCTAGCCATCCAAGCGCCAGGGAATACGTCAGCGATCTTGCGGCAAGCGGGCGCTATCACTTGGCCTCTCGCGAGGTGCAATCGGCGCTGGGTGTTTCCGCCGCCGCCGCCAAGCTCGCCCTGAACCGGCTCGCAAAGAGAAATGTGATCGCTTCTCCGGCGCGCGGTTTTTACGTCATCGTGCCGCCGGAATACCGCTCGCTCGCCTGTCTTCCTGCCGAACAGTTTATCCCGGCTCTGATGAAGCGCCTCGATCTCCCCTACTACGCGGGCCTTCTCTCCGCCGCACAGTTTCACGGTGCTGCGCATCAGCGGCCACAGGAATTCCAGGTCTTCCTTGCAAAGAACCGCCGGCCGATCCAGTGCGGGGCGGTGCGCGTTGCCTTTCTGGCGCGGAAGCGCCTAGCAGATGTGCCCGTTCAGAACTTCAATACGCCGCGGGGCACGATCCTCGTGTCGTCGCCCGAGGCAACGGCGCTGGATCTCGTCGGTTACGCGCATGACGCGGGCGGACTCAGTCAGGTGGCGACGGTTCTGTCTGAGCTCGCCGAGAGGATCGATCCAGAGAAACTTGCCGCCGCTGCCCGGACAGCACCCGTCGCCTGGGCGCAACGGCTCGGATACCTGCTGGAGCATCTTGGCTCCGCCGAAAAAACTCCGGCACTCAAGGAGTACGTGCGCGAACACGCGAAGCAATCGACCGCGCTTTTGCCGAAGGCGCGGCGCGCGCGCTCCCGGCGCAACAAAGGCTGGAAGCTCTACATCAATGCGTGAGCGATGACGCCCTGAGCTTCGTAATGTTAAAGTAGAAGAGCGCTGCGCTGTGGCGGGCTGGCGGAACTGGCAGACGCAGACGGCTCAAAATCGTCCGACCGCAAGGTCATGGGGGTTCAAGTCCCTCGCCCGCTACCATCACCATCGATTCCATCCCTCCGGCGCATCGGGATCTTTCTTTCCCGCCTCCCCGGCATTGGCTATGAACAGGACGGAATTAGCGAAAGGCAATGGCGAACGATTGGACGGCCTTCTCGCGGGCCGTCGAAGACGGCGGGAAAGATGGGGCGGCAGCCGTTCGCTAAGATTAGCCCGTTCCTAGAGAGAGTTGTCTATCTTGCTTTTCCAGTCGGCTGCGGCTTTTTCGAGTGAAGTTTTTAGCTGTGCTTCGCTAAATGGCAGCTTGTTTGCGACTCTTGCGACGTCATCGAACAATTGCGACAGTTCTCGAAGAGTCGCGTCGCGCTGCTTTTCCTGTTTCGACATTGACTTTAGCCTTTCGGTGAGGGTTGACGGGGAAGTCTATGAACTAGACCAGAGTCATAGTTGGCTGTCAATCGTGGGGTGGCAGGCTCCGAAGTCTCCGCAGAAAAAGGAACCCTTCGATTATGGAAGGGCCGATCCGCCGGATTTGTCCGGGGACATTGCGCTGAAGCCCGGCGAGCTGCGGATCGAAATTCTACGGAGCCGAGGATGTGGCCGCGTAGCTTCTGTAACTGTCGATGGCAATGGCGAACGATTGGACGGCCTTCTCGCGGGCCGTCGAAGGCGGCGGAAAAGAAGCGGCGGCAGCCGTTCGCTAAGGTTCGCTAATTCGCTAATCCGGTGACGGCTGAGTGAGGCACGGCAGTTTTTTAGACGCAAACAAAGCCAAGCTTTATCAGGGTGTTGCACCAGATATTGGCAATGTCTTTCTGCTCGTCCCCACCTTTGGGATTGCTCGGAGCCCAGTAACGCACTTGTTCCATACAGTGTTTCCGGCGCGCCCGGACTAGACAGAGAAAGGTGTTGGATAATCTCCTGGGGGGCACCTTCTCAGCTTTTCATGCCTTGCTCCCGGCGCAAGCCGGAACAGCAGTGGGTTGGGCCTTCTTCGCAGGAGTCCCCTTTTTTCTCTTGATGGAACAATGGGTTCAGCGGCCGGGCTGAAGTCAACCGCGCCCGCCGCGCAAGCCGGGCGCATCTGCGTCTTTGGTTTTTGCCTTCAGCCCCCTTTTCTTCGTAATGGGACAAGGGGTTTCTTCAGCGGAACGGCAGCGCAGGCAAGGGCGCGCCGGGGTTGCGCGTTCATCTCGACCCTTGCCGGCGCGGACGGCCGCAATACGCTGGTGAGCGAGGAAAAGGGGGCCGCCGTTCTTTCTCGATGCGCCGCGCTGTTGCTTCGGAGATCGTTCACTCGAGCGTGCTGGAAAATCGCCCAGCCCCTTCTGGCGGTCCTCGATGTTTCTGGCGATTGTTCGCGGCGTAAGTCTCTCCCCTTCCCTTTGCAGGCCTCGTCCACGACGTCCTTTCATCGTTCAACCTAGCATCGGTTCGGCTGGCATCAAGCTGGCGCTTCGGCACTGCGTTGGTCCCTGCGGGCGACGCTGATCCGAACGCGTTGCTCTGGTCTCCGTCATCAAGGCCGCGATGGTCGCGGTCAGCAGATGAAGGAGAAAAACTATGAGCCAACTTATCACCAGAAACGAAATCGAAGACCTCTGCGAACGGGAGCTGCAGTCGAAGTTCTACGCCATCATGAACGACCTGATCCGCACGCAGCGGTGGCAGGCCGAGAGAACGATGGCCCTGGCTTCCCTCGAAACCGTCGAGGCGGAACTGAACCGCAAGCGGGCGCTGAAATCGAGGTTCCCAGCGCCGAGGTGCTAGCTCTAAGGCGACAGGGCCGCCCTGAATCGGGCGGCCCTGTTCTGTATCAGCCGAAATTGAATTTATTCGCAACGCGCAGCTTGCCGCCGGCATCCTGTTCGACAAAGACATTCGCGCGGTTCGAATTGTTCCCGAAATCGGCCATCTTGCCGGGGAAAAGCACGCGCAACTCAAGACCGTTCTTCGTCGCATCGGCTTGCATGGCCAGCAGGACGCTGTCCATATCGCATGTTATGCGATCGGGGTCCTTCAGCGTTTGCCCGACATACTTCCCGAAAATGGCTGTTAAATTCGGTTTTGGTTTGCTCATGCTGATAGCTCCTGCCTGGATAACTGTTGTGCCTCGGTTCCCGGAGACGGCCTGCAAAGCCGAGGCTCGTTTTGCGGGCCTACATTAGGGTGAATCCGCAGTTCTGTCAAATGAAAAGTGCCGGGGCGGGCAAGGTGGGCTAGAAACCTTGGCGTAGGCCCGGAGCGGCATCGCTATTGCGGCCGGTGGTGAAGGGCTGCGAATTCCGCCTGGGTGAGGATTGTAAGCCGGGCCGATGTGCAGCGCGATGGATGTAGATCGAGCACGGAGTGAGCCAGGCGGAAGACGAAGCGCGACGTCTTCGGATGGTCGGCGAGGAAGCGCGAGACCCGCGGGAGCGCGGCCATGAACCGGCTAAAGGCCGGGTACGCGTGGTGGAGGGGCGCCCTCTCTGCAACTTTCAGGAACCGGCTCGGGGCGTGCTGCTGGGGCACCGAGCCTATCCTTTTCCCAATTCGGGGGGCTCTAGCCCCTCCCTCTTCAAGTCTTTCTCTCGCTGTTCGGCTTCGAGCTCCTTGGCGATGCGCTTGGCCTCTTTAAGCTCGGCCACGCGGCGGTCGCTTCGGGCACTCGTTCACTCGTTAGTCCCTGCGGGAGACGCTGATCCGATACGCGCTGCTGAATCTCCGTCATCAAGGCTGTGAATGGTCGCGGCCCACAGACGAAGGAGAAGAACATGTCCCATACGCTCATCACCAGAAACGAAATCGAAGACCTTTGCGAAGGTGAGCTGCAATCGAAGTTCTACGCGATCATGAACGACCTGATCCGCACGCAGCGGTGGCAGGCCGAGAGAACCATGGCACTGGCCTCCCTCGAAACCGTCGAGGCGGAACTGCACCGCAAGCGGGCACTGAAATCGAGGCTCCCGGCGCCACGGTGTTAAAAGCCGGGGCTGTAAGCGACAGGGGCCGCCATGATTTGGCGGCCCCTGTTCTTTCCGTTTGCTGAAAGGTCTTGACACGAACCGCATTAAAGAAAGCGGCGTGATCGCTCCCAAATTTCAGAACATCACCATCCCTCTCCAGCCTGGTTGCGGATCGTACCCCGCTTTCTGCAAGGTAGCCACCTGTTCGGCGGTCTCCAGTTCGAAGTTGGCGTTGACCCGGTCTCCCAGGCCGTAAGCTCTCAGATTGCTTGCGTTGACGGTCTTAAAAACTTCTGACAGCTTCTTGATACCGTTGGATGCACAAATATGAAATTTGGTCATTGCTGTTCTCCCCTGTTGCTGCTGCCCACCTTAGAGTGATTCGCAGATTATGTCAAATAAAATCTGGCCTCCGGCGGAATCCGGATCAGCCGTGGGTTGGGCCGGCTTTGCACCAGCCCCCTTTTTTCTCTGATGGAAGAAGGGGTTGTTCAGCGCTGAAGCCGTCCGCATTTCATTGACCGCCACGTAGGGAGGCATCGTCAGCCGCCAGGCGTTCGTGCGCCTGGCCGAACGCTTCTCCGATCTCGTCGACGAGCTGGACGATCATGTGAAGGGCGACACTGCACCGCAAGCGGGCGCTGAAATCCCGCTTCCCGACACCGGGGTGCTAAAGCTCGCAGAGATGGTGCGCCGGTTCACGCCGGCCCACCCTTTCTACCGAGAGAATTTCTGGGACTCTTCCTCCGGCTTGTCGCCGCGCTCAAGGGCTTCCTGTTTTTCTTGCTGGCGCATTTCTTCGAGGATATGCTTGGCCTCGTTATGCTCGGCCGTGTACCGTTCCCGCTCGTCGGCAAATTGCTTATTCTGATCCTGACGCTCCTGAACGTGGCGCTGCGAGAGCCAGTTGGGCGCATCGCCGTGGATCTGGTTTTCCTGTCTGTCAGTCAGGTCGATAGCTTCCTTCTTTTGCCGTGCATCGAGGTTTTTCATGAGGGTTTCAAGCTCAGGATCTTTAGGTTGCATAACCTCGGAAGTCTTATTTTGCGCGAAGGCCATGAGATCCTTCCGATCCTCCGGCGTGAGGCGGCCGACGTCATTGAACCAGGGTTCCTCGACCCCGGCGAGCCCCTTGGATATCTGGAGCATGCGCTGTGCATGGCCGTTTTGGACGCGCGGGAATTCCTCCGACCAATATTGATGAGAGGCGCGCGCCTGCTCCTGGCCTTCCGGATTGTCATAGCTGCTGACGATTTTGTTGTGTTCAAAGGCGCGCTCATTATCTTCGTCGGGCTTGCAGCGCTCCAGGGGGATGTACATATCTGCGATGTTGAAATGCTCCGCCATGGCGTCTCCTCGATTATGCGCGCTTGAACGTAGCATTGGCGAGATTGCGTAGGCCGTCAAGGCCATCAGGGGCGCGCCTTTTATTTTTTGCTCTCTTTTTTGCGCTTGGCCTGGATGTCGCGAGCAGCGACCTTGAAGCCGCGCCGCGTTATCGGGTCGAGCGAGTCCAGGAATTCTTTCTGGCGCTTTTTGTGGTCGGCCAGGGCCTGCTTCTGTCTAATTTTTCGCGCGCGGAGCACCGATGCGGGAATGCGCATTCCGAAGCTCTTGCTGCTGATTTTCCCTGCCTTGGCGGCGTCGTACAGATCCCAAAATATGCAGTAATGGCTATCCTGGCGCAGCTTGTTGGCCTCGCGTTTGCCGAGCGCTTCAACGTCGGCATGGACACAGATGATGGCGTCCGCAAGTACATCATCGGTCGTGCCGGCGCCGCCAGCAGGATCGTAAGGCAGCACGTTTGTGAAAAGGATGTAGGCAGTGATCTCTTCGTATAGTGACTTGATATATAGGCGGTCTTCGCCCGGCGTCTGAGAAATATAAATCTCGCCCGAGTTCAATGCGATGGGGTCGTCCTCGAACAGGGCGTTGATCTCTTCGGCGAGCTTTTCAATATTGCTGGGCATGGTGGGTGGTATCTTGCCCGGGTTCGCCGGAACCGTCAACGATGTTTTATCGGGAAAACCCTTTTTCGTGTTCCTCGCCATGCTCCAGCCCATCCTGCTTCTCGGTTTCGCGCATTTCCTCGGCGATGCGCTTGGCCTCTTTATGCTCGGCCACGCGGCGCTCGATTTCCTCGTTATAGTTGCGCTCTCGCTCGGCCTGCTGGGCTAAATGGCGCTCGCGAAGTTTTTCCAGCTCGATGCGCTTATTCTCTTCAAGAGCCTTGATGTACTCGCGACGCTCCTGTGCCTGGCTCCCCTTGAACAAGTCGATCTCTTCCTGCTTGGCGGACGCGATCGCGTCATCGTCTTGCGGGTTGAGGGTCCGATGGATGGCGTCGAGGACACCCCGGAAGCCCTTCGTGGGCTCTGGGTGCACCTGGTTCAGCAAGTCCACCAGGGCCGAACGTTGCCCCTGATCGAAATCCTCCATCTTCGTGCGATTGCCGGTGTCAATGTCGGCCCCATGTTGTTTGTATGCGCGGCCGTTCTGGTCGGCGAATTCCTGATACTCCCGGACCTGCCGTTTCAAGGTGGCTTGCCTGAGGTCGTATACTTCGCGGTCTTCCCACTCGCGCTTGGGCTTCGGCGCAGGCGCCGGTGCGGGGGGCGTGAGGCCCTTGAATTCCACTTTCAGGGCACGGCGCGTCCAGTCGTCACCGGGCGCCTCGGGCTCGGGTGCCTTGGGCGGCGCAGGCGCCGGTGCGGGGGGCTTGAGCCCTTCGAATTGTTCTTTCAGGGAATAGCGGGTCCAGTCGTCACCGGGCGCCTTTGGCTCGGGTGCCTTGGGCGGCACAGGTGCCGGGGCCTTCGGCGGGGAGGGTGCCGGAGCCTTCAGTGCGTACAGGGTGAGGTCAATCCCGGCCGGCTTCTCTGCGGTGGGCGTAGGCTGGAGAGTTTCTTTTTCGGGCAGGAATTTCGACGCCGGTTGGTGCGCAGGCTCCGGAGCCTGCTGCGCCGCAACAACGGGAGCCGGTAGCTCAACAACCTGCGCCGGGGGCGCGGGCTTCCGATTGTAATTGGCGTAAAGCTCAAAGTCGAAGGGCTTGACTTCCGGGGCCGGCGGCGGGGATACCGGCGCGGGTGCGTCCGCCTTGGGCAGAAATTTCGACGCCGGTTGGGCGGGGGCTGGTTCTTCGACCTTGGCCGGGGCTGCGGGCTGTAGGAATTTGGCCGCTTCGACCGTGGGCAGGGTCAGGGGATCGAGGGACGCCATCATCTTGTCGAATTCAGGGGCTCTGAGGGGAGTGACGATGTGGGCGAGGTCATACTGTTCCCCGGAGCGGTCAACGACGAGCGTTCGCGAAAACTTGCCGGTGGCTTCCCTGGCGAGAATCATTCCCTCTTCCTCCAGGCCGCTTTTGAACGCTTGCGCATTATCTGCAGTGAAGGTCAGGTCGTATATCTTCCCGGTCGAAAGGGTCCGTTGATAACTTCTCTCCTCTTCGCGGCCGGTGAGCCGCTCTATCCCTTCCTCCAGTGTGGGAAGTTGCGCCTGGTCGATGGCACTCGCGAATGTTTTGAAGTCCTCGGTTGACCTGCCGGCCAGCTTGTCATCCAGGCGGGTACGATACCTCTCTCCGTCGTCCAGGCTCTCTCCGAGAATGACCATGCCGCGGCTTTCCTTGGCAATGATGTTGCCGGCAGCCTCGATAGCGCGCTTGAATTCAGCCCCGTCTTTCGATTTTGCGGCGATGTCCGTTAATTCGTTTTTCCATTGATCGTGGTGATAACGGCGTTCAGCTTCCTCCAGCAGGCGCTGCTCGGTTTGTTCGAGAGGATAGGGCAACTCGGGGAAATATAACGGATCTGGGATGTCGCGATCATCCGACATGGGGCCATTATAGGGCCTGCAGCACGACGTTGATTTAGTCTAATGCCCGTGCGCGTCTGCGGCTGCCGCGCGGGGGCGGCTTGGCGCGGTGGACGACGAAGACCGGCGTTCTCCTCCGGTTCAAAGTTTTTCCGGGCTGCGCTTCTTGAGAGCCGCAAGGATAGCGTCCCGGAGGGGCCTGTAGTCCTCCCCGATCTGATGGATCTCGGAGCCGTTGCAGGAGTCGGACGTGGCGATGCTGCGGGCGATTATCTGGGCGAGATGGTTGAGGTGCGCCAACTGGCCGAGCGTGCGGAGGAGTAGCACTTTCTCGATCTGCGGCCGGCGCTGAAAACCCAGGCCTGGATTTCCGAGCATGGCGAGACGAGCAAAGGCGGCAAGCGACAGGCCGGCACGGTTCGCCCTTTCCGACGCGTCGTTGAACTCGTCGTCGGACATCCGGATCAGGGCCTTTTTAGTCCGGGGCCGTCTTTCGCTGCCGCTGCCCCTGGGCGTGGTTGCCTGATCCGTCATGGTGTTCTCCTTCCGTTCAAATTTTGGCTGCGTTGCCGGTCACGATGCCGGCCTGCGGCGCGTCGCCGAGATTCGGAATCGGATGAAAGTGTCCTTCCTGTCCTTGGGGGGCTTACCCTCACCGTGCGGTGTTTCTTTCATGAGGCATCTTTCCGTCGCGTGATCTGGTATTGCCGGTTCTTGGCGTCGTCCACGGTGGGCAGCCCAGCCAGGTCGAGTGGGGCCATGAATTCGTTGACTCTGGCAGGTTTCGTCTTGAGCTGGCCGGCGAGGCTGTACACGCTGCCGTGCTCGTCGATGAGGAGATAACCGCTGTCGCCCCTGGCGAGCATGTACCCGGCGTCTTCGAGGGCGGCTTTAAAGGCCTGGGGGTTTTCGGCGGCAGCTTTGAGGGCGGCAACCTGGGCCTTCATGGCGTTGATGTCGACGCCGGTACGCTTGGCCTGCCGGCTCTCGTCGCGGTTGAACTTGGGGGCGGAAGGATCCGAGGCGCTTGGTGGTGCCTCAGGTGGCGGTGGAGCGCGCTCGGCTTTGACCCGCTTGTTCTGCACGGGCGGATGCCCGAATTCCTGTTCCATTCGGCGGCTGGCACGCTCGTGCTTGGGGTAGTTTTGCATATCGTGCCACAGGGTCCAGGTGTCGATATTCGTCCGTTGCCAGACGACGTGGAGGTAGGCGCGCTCCCCGTCGTCGTGAAGAACGAGGGCGCGGTGGTGTGGTTCCTGGAGCCCGAGTTCCTCGCCCAGGATATCGGCGGCGCGTATCCATTGGACGGGGGTCATGGGGTTTCCGGGGGCGGGACAGATCTGGGCGTGATAGAGGCCATTGGTGCCGAGAGTGCCCTCCGAGATGAGCTGCCAGTCGAAGAAGAGTTCCAGCAGGCTGGCGTCATAGGGCACCTCAAGCACTGCGACGCGCTTGCCCCCGCCAGGCTCGGTGAGCTTGACGGCCAGCTCGTGGGGTGCCGCTCTGCTTCCTCCGGTGACGATCATGGGCGTGGTCCTTCCCATTAGCGCCGGGGCCGTCAACGGCCGCCCCTCCTCGCCGCATCATCGTGAGCCGGTGCCGAAACACCGGTCGTGTTTGATCGATAAGCCGCTCATGAGCAGTATGATCCGGGAGTAGTTAAGAAACCCTTAACGAGCGCCGCCTGGAACGCGGTGAGTATTCACATTCTGAACGCTGGTCCGCGCGGGCGCTGGGCGTGAGGATTGTAAGCCGGGGCGAGGTGATGCGGTGCGAATGAGCACCGCATGAGCGGGATGTAGCGATCGAGCACGGGGATGTGGTGAGCCAGGCGCAAGACAAAGCGCGATGTCTTCGGATGCTCGGCGAGGAAGCGCGAGACTCGCGGGAGCGCGGCCATGAACCGGCTAAAGGCCGGGTACGCGTGATGGAGGGGCGCCGTCTCTGCAACTTTTATAAACCGGCTCGGGGCGTGCTGCTGGGGCACCGAGCCTATGCTTTTCCCTCTTCGGGGGGCTCTGGCCCCTCCCTCTTCAAGTCTTTCTCTCGCTGTTCGGCTTCGAGCTCCCTGGCGATGCGCCTGGCCTCTTTAAGCTCGGCCACGCGGCGCTCGATTTCCTCGTTATAGCTGCGCTCTCGCTGGGCCTGCTGGGCTAAATGGCGCTCGCGCAGCTTTTCCAGCTCGATGCGCTTATTTTCTTCAAGGACCTTGATGTACTCGCGGCGCTCCTGTGCCTGGCCCCCCTTGAACAAAGCGAGCTCTTCCTGCTTGGCGGCCGTGATCGCATACTCGTCTTGCGGGTTGAGGGTCCGGTGGATGGCGTCGAGGACGCCCCGGAAGCCCTTCTTGGGCTCGGGGTTGAGGCGGTCCTGCATGTCATGCAGGGCCGCACGTTGCCGGAGGTCGAAATCTTCCATCTTCCAGACGTTCGCATTATCGAGCGCGACCCCGTGCTGTTTGTATTCGCGGCCGTTCTGGTCGGCGAATTCCTGATACTCCCGGACCTGCCGTTTCCAGGTGGCTTGCCTGAGGTCGTATATTTCGCGGTCTTCCCACTCGCGCTTGGGCTTCAGCGTAGGCGCCGGTGCGGGGGGCTTGAGCCCTTCGAATTGCTCTTTCAGGGCATAGCGCGTCCAGTCGTCGCCGGGCGCCTCGGGCTCGGGTGTCTTGGGCGCCAGAGGTGCCGGGGGCTTCGGCGGGGTGGATGACGGAGCGTACAGGGTGAGGTCAATCCCGGCCGGCTTCTCTGCGGTGGGCATCGGCTGGACGGTCTCTCTTTCGCGCAGGAATTTGGACGCCGGTTGGGCAGGCTCAGGCTCCGGAGCCTGCTGCGGCGCAACAACGGGAGCCGGGGGCTCAATAACCGGCGCCGGGGGCGCGGGCTCCCGGTTGTAATTGGCGTAAAGCTCAAAGTCGAAGGGCTTGGCCTCCGGGGCCAGCGGCGGGGACACCGGCGCGGGTGCGTCAGCCTTGGGCAGGAATTTCGACGCCGGTTGGGCGGGGGCTGGTTCTTCGACCCTGGCCGGGGCTTCGGGCTGTAGAAATTTGGACGCTTCCGGACCCGGTTTCTCGGCTATTACGGCGGCTTCTTCCCGGTCCGCCCTCGTCTGTTCTCGGGCGGATTGCTGGAGGGCCTTGGCCTCTTCGATGGTGGGCAGCTTGTCCAGCTCGATCCCGGCCATGAACTCTTCGAGCCGACCCTTCTTCATGCCCTTGATGTACCTGGATAAACTGTAAAATTCGCCCGCCTCGTCTACGACCATATAGCCCCGGTCACCCTGCGCGAGAACATATCCGGCCGCTTCGAGGGCCGACTTGAACGCCTGGCCGCCGTTCGCGGTGGCATGGAGGGCGGTGAGCTGGGCCTTGCGCTCGGGGACGGTCATTTCCGTGCGCAGCGCCTGCTGGGCTTCGGCCTGGTTGTATTCCTGGCGGGGGAATTCCGGCTGCTCCTTGCGGTCCCGCTTGCTGTGCTTTCCGGGGACGAAGTCCTGCCCGAATTCCAGTTCCATGCGCTGGCTCGCGCGTTCATTGGCGAGGTAGTTGTTGCTGTCGGAGATGACCTTCATCGCATCGACGTCGGTCCTGGCCCAGACTATGTGAAGGTGCTTCCGGCCGTCCGTGCCGCCGTGAAGCACGAGCGCGCGCGCCTGGTCCTGCAGCCCCAGCTCCTCGCCGAGGATATCGGCAGCGCGCTTCCATTGTTCGGGGGTCATCGTTTCGGCGTAATGGGCTTCGGGGCTGAGCTCGGCGTGATAGAGGCCGTCCCTCCCCTGCTTCGTCCCTTCGACGAGCGTCTGCCAGTCTCGAAACGCCTCAATGAGCTTTGCGGCCGTCCGGGGGCGGCTGTCCCGCCACTCCGAACCAGGGCCTTCTTCCAAGTTCAGCGCCTCCGCCCAGGGGGATTGAAGCTCCAGCAGATCGACAGGCTCGCCAGTCTTGTACCGCTCTACCCTCATGAGGTAGACGGCGAGCTGCCGGGGGCCGCTTCTGGAAGCTCCTTTTGCGATCATTACGTGCCGGGGTTCGGGACGGCAGGGGCCGCCGGATTTCCGATCACGCGGCGCATCAAAGCGGCCGGGATGGCGACGGTTTCAGCACCGGGGTCGGCGGCAAGGGCTTTTCTGCCCACGGCCGTGAATTCATCCCAGTCCTGAGCGTCCGGGCTCGGTTCCTTGCCGAGAGCTTGGAAGATGCCGTCCCGGATGCGGGGATAGTCTTTCATCACCAGGCGTAGTTCGGGGAGGTCGACGGGGTACCCGGAATTGCCGTTCTTGGCGATCTGGTTGACGTTGCTGTTGAGGCGTCCCAGCCAGGCGAGCACGCGCAGGAGGACTTCTTTCTCAACCGGCGGGATGCGCTGGGAGCGGGGTCCCTCGTCCCCCAGCCCCAGGGCGCGGATGAAAGCCCCGAAAGGCAGCCCCGCGGTTCTGGCCTTGGCGGCGACCAGGTTGAACTCTTCCATCGCCCAGCGGACGGGGGTGATTTTGCCCCGCTGGCGCTTGTCGCTGCCGGAGCGGTTCTTCCCCCGGTGCTTCTCGGGGAGCCCCCCTTGCGTATTAGCGGAGGCCGGTGGTCGGCTCTCGGCGGGGGGCTGGGCGTCTGGCATGGGGGCTCCTTTCGTTTGCGGTGGCCGCGGCCGGTTATCCGGCTGCGAATGGGTTAAGGGGCGAGCCCCTTGCGGGTCCAGCAGGCTGCTGGTCGAAGCCCGGTGCCGAACACCGGGAGCAGGGTTTGGGGGCGCGGTAGCCCCCGAGAGCGGTGTCGCAGAGGCGGCAGCCTCCGCACCACAGGCGTGGCCTGTCTGGAGGGATGCAATGGGAGGACGAAGTGCCTCCCTTGCCAAGCCAAGCCCCGTTTTAGGGGCGAATCGCGGTATTACCGCGAATGGCTTGCAAGTATAGCTAAGTGCCTGCTGCTGCCAGATAACCTAGTGTACCACCTGTCAGTGATTCTGGAAATACTTTCTTAACGGCGGGTTAACGGGCGGAGGGCTCTTAGCTGATTATCTTCGAATTTCAGCGGCCAGTAACGCGTCAGGCTGGGCCGCCCGGAAGATTCCAGTAATCGACCGGGGTAGGTATTGAAGCAGCGAAGTTGGGGGCGACAGAATGGCTGTATCGTGCCCCAAGGTTCAGATCCTTGTTTGAGCCGCGTTGTGCCCAGAGTACCGCCGAGATGTTGGTAGTGCGGCCGGACCAGCATTCACCATCGGTTCGAATTGGCGCTTGTGTTGACGGTGCCCCGGAACTACCCGGCTCAGGATGCGGGGCAGCAACACAAGGGCGTTTGTGTTCAACCGGGCACCGTCTCCCAAACTGTGCCCGCTTCTGTCCCTTTCGTCAAGCTCAGTCCGGCTCGACCATCTCCGGCCGGCTCGACCATCTCCGGCCGGCTTCATGTGGACGCGAATTTGGGTTCCGGGTGATGTGTGTGGCCTGCCGTGACGACGGTCAGCGTCATCATGGGAGCGTTCCGACCATGAAACGAGGCAGGCCACAAATGCGACTGTAGGGGGGAAAGGTTAACGAATGGTTTAAGCCTTGACCGTCGCCAGGCAAGCCAAACTGAACGCCCCCAATCGGCTCAGCCATCACCGGGGGGCTTCTTTGCCGCTGCTCTTTCCGCGATGCGCTGGGGCGAATAATAGTCGAGGTCGTAACTCGGCGACCCTGCCGGCTTGCCCTGCTCCCGGGCCGGCGCGTTACGTCTTGGCTGGGGGGCATTCTTGGGCGCGTAAGCTGTCGGGTCGTAGTGAGGGATGCCCGTGGTGGTCTGTGCGCCGATCTCCATCTGTCCGGGCTCCATCTCTCCGGCTGCCGGGGGTGGTTGGGGGGGGCTTTGCGGACGGTCTGAGGCGAGACAGGCGTTCCAGTCGTAGTACAGGGGCCAGTATAAATTCGGGCTGGTTGTGCGGAACATGGAGAAGGCTTCCTGGAGTTTCCAATAATCGACCGGGCGCAGGTAATGGGGGCGAGTATTGGGGGCCAGAAGGATGGCTGTTTCAGTTCCGAGGTTCAGGACTTCGTCGAGCGTCAGGAGCGGCCGGCCAGTCTCCCCATAGCTGATATTGTCGCCCTCGCTGGTGCTCGAATGGGCATTGGGTCCGCTGGAAAAAGAACTGCCCTTGTTTTCCCCTCGGTTGGTTGTGCGGACGGTCTTGTTGCCGAGAGTCTTGCTCAGGTATTCGGCACTCTGGTTATCGGTGACGTTGCAGAACCACTTGTACGCACAGTTGCCGATGATATTGGTGTGGGCGTCGCCGTAAACCTCCTTGAGGTTATCCAATCCCTGGACCACCAGGGCAAAATCAACCCCCGCCCCGGACATGCCTGCAATATCGCGGGGCATGTCGTCGATCCGCCCCAGGGCCGGGAATTCGTCAATGAGAAACAGGCAGCGGTAGCGAGACCCAGGGGGCTTGCGCCGGAACGTGTGCATGCCCGCGGTGATCATCAGCCGCAGCCAGATCTTCTGGATATCGATCTTGTCCCAGGGGACGACGAGGTAAAGCGTCGTCGGCCGGTCTTTGCCATAGCCGGTGAGATCCTTCATCGAGAAGGAGGAGGTCGAGGTCGCGGCGAGGATCTGCGGGTCGGTCAAAAACGCCATCGCCTGGGCAATGTGGCCCATGATGCCGCCGTAGGTGACGTCCGGCATGTCGAGAAAGGGTGAACTCAGGCGGCGGATGGCTCCCCCGAAGGCCCCGTTGGTGGCCATCTTGGCGACGTAGTCCGTCGTGAAGGATTTGCGGCTCCTGCTCAGGATGTCGGAGAGGCGGCCGAGGGTCTTCTCTTCGCCGGGTTGGTCGGTCAGCCACAAAAGGACGGCCGCGATGATGTTGGCCGCGCTGGCAGCCCAGAAGGGTTCCTTTTGCCCCTCTGACGGGCTCATGGTGGTCCCCATGGATTGTGCGATCGAGACCACGTTCGGGTCGTTGTGGTCGAGAATGTCCAACGGATTGAAAGTCGCTGGCGGAAAACCGAGGTTGCTGTAAGCGTCGCCCAGCTCGCCCCAGGGGTTCATGATATGCACGTGGTTCGTCAGGCTTCGGGGACGCGCGGTGATGACGGCATTCTCCCCCTTCGGGTCTATGACAAGGGCGGAGGTCTTCGTCGCCCGCAGCAGGGTCGGAATGATGACGCGGGTTCCCTTCCCCGTCCTGGTCTTGGCGACGATCAGGGTGTGGTTTTCCGGCTTGCTGCAGATGGGCGCACCGAGGCCGGCTGCAACGTCACCGCCATGGCTATCGGGGCGGCTGGATTTCCCGAAAAATACTCCGGACGAAAGTTGCTCCCCTCCCCCAGGCAGTGTCGTGACCTGGTCGGCGTAGCGGGCCGATCCGAAAACGGTGGACAGCGGGGGCAATTCCGGCACCGCGGGCACGGGGTCTTTGCCTGGGTGTTTCCAGGTCAGGTAGATGTAGCCGAGGAAGACGAGAAGGACGACCGGGATGCCGATTGCGTGTTCCCGAAAATTGTTAGCGACATAGGGGTCATTTGCAAGCCACACCACGCCCGCGATCGCAAGGAGCACGGCGGTAGCAATGGCCGCGAGTTTTATCCGCCGTTTCGCTTTTGCCCCGGCTCGGCGCAAAAGCAGCCAGGTGAGAACCGGGACGCCGATGGCGACTATGACAATCCACCAGAGGCTGCTGTGCTCCTCCGGTTTCTGCCGGGGCGGGTCCGGGGGATCGGTGGGCAGCGGCCTCCGGTAGGCGCCGTCTGTCAGGGCGCGCTTGTAGGCTTTGTCGTAGATCGCAATGTAAGGGGTGCTCGCCCACTTCGCGCGGCGGCGGGCAATCCATCCGGCGTGATAATCGACCTGCTTCTGGAATGCTTCACGGGAAACAAGCCCCTGATCTAGTTGTTTTTTCAGGGAATCATTGAAGACCTGGTCTTGGGCTGATGACCTTGCATCGGCTTCGGCCTGGCTCTCCGGGGCGTCAATCCCCTGTCCCAGGCACACGCCGGCGCAAAGCAGCAGCGCCGAAATGAGGCCGAGGCGAAGCATTGGGTCAGAAGGGGCCGTCCCCGCCCTCCCCTGCACTCACCTGGGGTCCTCCCGGTTCCGGACCCCAGGGGTCTGGTATTTTCTGGTCCGCGGCGCCCTGCGCGTCGCAAAAACGGTTCCAGAGGCCGCGGTAGTAGCTGAACCGAGCCGGGCCGGTGATCAACCCGTGGAGCTGGTCGTGAAGCTCGTTCAGGAGGATTTGGTTGAGCACCTTGGGCGTCGGCAGCGGCCCCACACCAGCAGCCGTCGCCCGTTTTTGTTCGAGAAACTCAGTCAAGCGGAGGAATTCTCGGGGCACGTCGATTTGGACGGCCACGGTGTCTTCCGGGTTCAGACTGCTGTTGATAGAATCCGCGGTCTGGCGGCATTCCTGCATCTCCGGAGTTTTATAGAAAAGCTTGGTCAGCCGTTCGGCCGGACTTTCCGGCTCGGGCTCCCCTGCTGCCTTGCCCTCATCGGAGTTTTCGTAATCGGAAAGAGCGGCGAGATCTTCCTCGCTCAGCTCGGCGCGGTCATCTCTACCGGGCATACGGAGCTCCTGTTTGGGGTTTGATGATCGCCGGTAAAATCGCGCTGACTCGCGTCAGATCCTTTGGCATAAAGTCCTATACGCTAATTCGCGAAGTTTAGCGAACTAGCCCGTCCGACCCTTCGGGGGCGTCAGCTCCTCCCCCTTCTCCCACGCTTCGACGGCGCGGACAAGAAGTTGCACGTTCTTGAGCCTCGCTTCAAACGCCAGCCGCTTGAAGCGATCGCGGAAATCCGCGGGTACCTTAAAGTTTAAATCAACGAGGGTTTCGGTGACGGTCTGGCCGCGCTGCAGCGATCCCGAGATGGCGATGGGGACCTTGGTTGCGACCAAGGTGCTGGCGTCAATGGTAGCTGGCTTTTTAGGCATAGGCTTTTACCTTCCTGCCGCCGTTCGCGACTTCGCTAGTTTTCGCTAATTCGCCCAGGCGCTTCTTGGTGTGGCTCCAGAGTTCGGCCATTTCGGCTGCACCGGGGCTGTTGGGGTTGATTTCCGATGCTGTGCGGCCGTCGGTCATAGAGGCGGCGTAATCGACGCGATCGTGGACGACGGACTGGAACACCTGCCCGTGCTGCGACAGAGCCGCAATGGTCTGGACGGTGATCCTGGCATTTGCCTTGGCTTGGGTCAGCACGAACACGAAAGGCGTGGCGGATTGCTTCACCAAGTCAAGTGTCGCGCCGAGCGACCACAGGTCATTGGGGCTAGGACGGGTCGGAATGAGCACCAGGTCGGCAAGCTTGAGGACCTGCCGGTTTTGCTCGGTCAACGCCGGCGGCGTATCGATAAAGCAATATGCAAAGCCCGCCTTGGCGAGCGCGTCGAGCTTTTCCGGGAGTTCGCGGAGGATCAGGGGCGCTAGCTGGGGCTTGTCCGCTTCGCGGATGTTCCACCACGTGGCCAGCGTCTGCTGCGGGTCCGTGTCTATGATAACGGCGGGACCGTTCTCGGCCTGTTCAGCGGCAACAGCGAGATGCGCCGTCAGCGTGGTCTTGCCGCTGCCCCCCTTTTGGGAAGTAATCACGACTGTTTTCATTGGGGTCCCCATCGGCTAAAGTGGGCAACATTCGCTAATTCGCCCTTTCGCTAAAACTAGCGGAAACGCGAACAAAAGGGAAGGGTCATGTTTTGGAAAAATGGATTCCCTGCGGGGACAAATTCATCATTGGGGACGTGGTTCGGTGGACGGAGCCCGACTGGTTCCTGAAGGGGAGACGCAAGAAAGAGTTCTTCAAAAAGGGCGAGCGGCGGGTGACGGCCGAAGTCCGCGCCTTCGACCGCGAGGGTTATGTCCAATTGGAAGTCCGCAAATGCGAGGTCGTCTCGGACCACTCTTTCCGCGGCGTGAAGATCTTGAAGATCGGCGAGACCATTACACGCAAGAGGACGACGCTCAAGAAACACGGCGCCGAGCGCATGACATGGGCCGGGCGGGACGGCGAGGGCGCCCGCGTGGAGGTCACGAGCCGTTTCCGGCGCTGACCCGGAAGCCAAGCTCAAAGCTGGTCGGGGAGGTCCAGGGCGAATTCGCTAAGTTTAGCGAACCGGTATTTTACCCTTGGCGAGCCTACCTCGCGGCCATTCTCCAGAGTGTTCCTGATCCTTGTGAGGGACTTCTCTTTCCTTCCTTGTTGCAGGCCACCACCATACTTTCCTTCAATTCTGCATCCTGGCATCGGTTCGTCTTTGACGACCGCAAGCCCTGAAGGGCTCCGGCACTAGCGTTAGGCCCTGGCGGGTGCGGTCAGCCGATACGCGCTGCTTGTTTGCGCCATGAAGGACGTGATGGTCGCGGCCCACAGACGAAGGAGAAAAAACATTGATGCACTCACAGTTCATTGCCAGGAACGAAGTCGAAGACCTCTGTGAGGAGGTGTTGCAGTCTAAATTCTGCGACCTGATGAACGACTTGATCCGCACGCAGCGGTGGCAGGCTGAGCGAACTTTTGCGCTGGCTTCTCTCGCCACCGTCGAGGCTGAGCTGAACCGCAAGCGGGCGCGCCGTCCGCTATGCGCAGGACCGAGGTTCGGTTAACTTCACCAGGCGGTGCGCCGGCGACACCGGCGCACCCGCCGCACTTAAGGCCCCGACGGGGAAGGGTACTTGCGCTAATTCGCTAAAGTTAGCGAATTGCGGAGCAGACGGGACCGGCTTAGCGGAAGGTGTCGGCGGAGGTTGTTCAAGGCCGTTGCGATACTAGGCTTTGTAGCTGTCAATGTACTCGACGGCCCGGCCGTCCTCTCGATGAAGCTGTCCGTTGCGGTACCACGTTTTGATGCCTTTGGCATCTGTGTGGTTGGTGCTGTCGGCCGGCTGGGTAGAAGGGTTCATGGCTGGAGCGATCCTTGTTGCTGAGCAACCTTAGAGTGATTCTGTGATCCGGTCAAAATCTTAGACAGCCTGGCGATCCGGACGGCGCGTCAGGGCCGGGAAGAGAGTTATCCCCAGTTGCGAATCGCTTATGCGCCTTCTTGGAAGGCTTGGCTTCGGTAGCCGTCCCGGCCCCTATGCCAGCCTTGGGGCGCTACGGTGCCGTGCCGGCCCTTATTGAGTCTATAAGAAGGGAATGAGGTTAAGTCTTTGAATCTACTGAGGGCGCTCGGACAGATTCTGTCTGAGTTCGGACAGTTTCAGTCCGAAAACAGTCAAAAAGATGTTGCGTTTTTGTCTGAATTCGGCAAGACTCCTGTCTGTTTACGGACAAAAATGCGGGGCGCAAATGACTGAAAACAGCCAAGTTCTAAAAGCCGTGAAGGAGAAGCGGGGCATTCCGGTCTATCGCACCAACCCGAGCATTCCGGGCGAGCATGAAATCAAGAAGATGAGACGGACCAAACTCGGCGATGATCAACGGGGCCTTGTTGTCGATAACGGGACGGGCGAGATCTTAGGCCACGGCGGGGCAATGGTCTACGAGTGGGAGGAGGTCGATAAGGAGCGGTTCGTAAAGCTCTATCTGGCGGGCCTGAAACAGGCGGCAGGTCTTTCAAAGGCGGGCCTCGCCGTTTTCGAGATCGTGTACAACGAGATGAGAGGCAAGCCGGGAGAGGACAGCGTGTTGCTCGGGGTGTCCATGAGCAACCTGGAGGAGAGGACTTTCAATCGTGGCCTACGGGAACTGCTGGAAAAGGAATTCCTGTACCGCAGCACCCTCGCCAGCATGTTCTTCGTCAATATCCGGTTCATGTTCAACGGCGACCGGCTTGCCTTCGTGAAGGGATATCGCCTGAAAAAAGAAGATCCGCGGCAACCGCGGTTGCCGCTGGAGGATCCGCCGGCGTTGCCGGCGCCGGCTAAAGCACCAGTGGAACCCAATGGGTGGTAGCGAACATCAGCGAATTCGCTAATCTTAGCGAACTTGCACGAAGTGCGGCCGTCACGGCCCGCGCGCCATGTGCCGAGCAACGCCGGCGAGGCGCTTCTCTGCGAGCTGGCAGTATTTCTGCTCAAGCTCGATCCCGATATAGCGGCGCTTCGCGAGGGCCGCGGCGACCGAGGTGCTTCCGGAACCGGCGAAGGGGTCAAGGACCACGGCTCCGGGCTGCGTGAAAGCCTGGATGACAGGCTTGAGCACGCGCACGTCTTTCTCGGTCGGGTGCGAGCGGTTTCCGGAATACGCCCACGGCTGCACATCGTCGAACGGCTCCGGCGGCGGGGCAGGGCGCCCCTTGGCCAGCACGTAGGCCTGCTCATGGAAGCGATTGCAGAAGCGCACGCTGGACGCATAGCTCTTGCGCCATACGATGTGATCGACAGGCGTGAATCCGGCCGCTTTCCAGGCGGCCATGAACGCATCGATCGCCTGCCAGCCGTAGAACGAGACGCAGAGTGCGTCCGGCTTCAGGACGCGGTAGATTTCCGGGAAGGCTGAAAGCACCTTCGCGGTGTCGTCGTTGCCGTCGTTCTGCATGCTGCGGCCGGAGCGGTCGCGGTAGCGCACGAAGTAGGGCGGATCGGTGAGGACGAAGTCCACGCTGTCGGCGGGGATCGTCTTCAGCACCTCCGTGCAGTCGCCATGGATGATGCGGTTCATCTGACACCTATGGGCTTCAGCAGCTCGATGTTCCTCTCGGCCTGCTCCTTCAGGTATGCGGAAAGGCTGGGCGCGGTGTCGCTGAGGATCTGTGCTGCCATGCGCAGGCGGTATGCGGATTGGGCGAGCTCGATTTCGATGTCTGTCATTTAAAAGCCCTCCAGTTCGTCGTCGAACAACTCGGCTTCGTGCTGATCGAGGATGTCGGAAACTTGATCGGCGGTTTCGTTCAGGCTGAATTCTTCGGTATCCATGTTCTTGCTCCTTTTCGCGTTCAACATGGCCACCGTCCAACGGACCCGCGGTGAGCTGTCAGGCTAAGATTTCTCTAGTTGTTTCTCGAAAAAACATGACTACAAGAACGTGAGAAATGTTGGCTTGACAGCTCCTCTATAGCGGGTCTGTTAGGTGCCGGATGATGTTGAATGCGGCTTAGGAGCTACATGAATGGCGGGGCTTTAATTCTGCCTTCACGGAAATGCTGATTTCTGTGTTTACGACCACATCCGGGCGGCGATGTCGCGTTCTTCCTGACCGACGGCGTTGGCGTAAAGGGCGGTCGTCGTGAGCTGGGCATGTCCGAGCCACTTTTGCAGAGTGCTGAGCGGTACGCCCTTGACGATGTCATGCACGCCGAAGCCGTGCCGGAGGCCCTTGGGAGAGGCATGCGGGCCTTCCGGGATGCCTGCGGCCTTGATGATCTCCATGATGCGCGTAGGCGTCCCTGTTTGCGGGCCAGCCGGCCCTGCAGTATGGCGCAGGCCGTGAATGAATATTGAGCTCGTCGAGGAAATCGACAGGGCAGGGGATTGTATGCAACGGATCAGACGATAACATCGAGGCTGGTTAAAACAAGGGGGGGATGAAAAACGCGCCCGGAAGGACATAGAATAGAGGTTCGAACATGCCAGACGAAAAGCGCCCCGACGAAGTCGAGAAAGTCCTTGCGGACCAGAAGGCGATCGACGACCGCAAGCAGACGCTGATCGACGAGCTGCTCCGGCAGAAGGCCGACGCCGTCAAAGCCTTTGACGAGAAGCTGGTGAAGCTCGGGTATAAGCCGGACGGCGCGAAGTCGCGGAAGAGCCACCATAAGCCCGCGACGGAGGCCGCGCCTAAGCCGAAGGCGAAGGCCTGACGGCGGTCATCGTCGCCTCGCTCTCCCGCTCTCGAAACCTGCGCTATAGGCTGCTTCGAGGGCGTCCCTGATATCCCAGACGGCCAGGTCGTGGAAATCGAGGCTGTCGCTTTTCCTGGTCTGGAGAGTTTCGAGCCCGAGAAGATCGAGCGCGATCCGCTCTATTGCGTCGTCGCGTGTCATGGTGCCCTCCCGGTCCTGTGCAGGGCCACGGCCGCGCGGTAGAGCGCGAGCGCGTCTTCCAGATCCCGGTCGAGGTCTAGCAGGACACCGATGGCCTGGTTCTGTTCGCCGGCCTGAATGGCCTGGAATGCCTCGGATGCCCGGATGACCGCATCCGTGAGCATCTGGCGCATCGCCTCGATATTGGCGGCGATCGCCTTTTTCGTGAGGTCGGGTTTCATGCTGCACCTCTTGCTTTGCGGCGAGCGGCGAGGAAGGCCAGATCTTCCGTGGACAGACCGACACCGGGGAAATTGTAATCACCACTTTTGACGGCATCGCGCTCGGCGTCTCGCGCCGCGCCATAGCCGGGAGCCTGCTGCTCGTCATCGCAACACGACAAGCAGATTGTGTCGGTGTTGAACCTCGACATTATTGAAATGTCGAGATTGCCTCGGCATCGGTCGCAAAAGTTTTTCATAGCTTTGTACTCCTTCGGTTACGGTTTCTGTGCGAGCAGGCGTTTTTCGTGCTTTTCGAGCTTCTGAAGCAATATGCGATCACCGGGCGTGAGCCCCTGGGGCGTGTTGGTCGCGATGTACTCCAGGATTTGCAGCTGGTCATTGACCTCGCAGAGCGTCAGTGCGGAGATTTTCTTGGTCATGGCGATGTATTCCTTTCGCTGTTGAGGAAAGGGAAGAGAGCGCTTACGCGCCCTCCCCCTGTGCAGGTTGCTCGGCCTTCGGCTTGACCGGGAACATCACGTAGCGCTTGTCGCCGATCTTGAAGTTGTAGCCGCCGCCTTTGCTGTGCGCCCAGGCGCCGGTGCGGGCTTTGTATTCAGGCTTGCCTTCAGCGTTGACCGGGAAGATCTCGTGCGTGGGGCGGGAGCCTTTCTTTTTCGGGGTCTCTTTGTTTTCGGTTGTCATCTTCGTATCTCCTTCTTTGCGTTTGAACTTATCCCCTTCGGGATGAGACCCGTCCTTACACGCAGGGCGCGGCGTCAAGAAAATAAATGGGGGTGGGACCGTCACCGCCTTCGGTGATGGGGGGCGACGATTTTTTTCTTGAGGCTCTTCCGCGAACGGCGTGTGTTAAAAGGGGCCATAACCTGAAGGGGTGAGGTCAAGAACGCAATTTTGGGAGATACGCTTGACGGCCGGAACGATGACCACGAAACAGGCTCACGACAATGTCACTTTTCACGATCTGACCCGAAGGCAGGCCAGGACTGCACGCGCGCTTCTCTCGGCGTTGACGGACTACAGCGTTTCGGCGGCGGATTGGACAACTCTCTCGTCGGTGATGCGTCTCGTATACACGGTCGAGGCCTGCGAGGTTCGTGCAAGCGATTTGGGAGAGGTGGGGTTCAGGTAGCTCTCGCGTAAGCAAGAAAGAAGGAGACGCCGGCCGCGTGAACGACCGGCGTCCCCGTAGGAATTTAGCGCAGCATTTCAGGCAACCAGTCGGTGCCGGCGATCTGGCGCTCGGCTTCCTGGGCCAGTTCGGCTTTCTTGAGTTTCTCCCAGGCGGGAGCCGGAGGCTGTCCCTTGGCTGCCTGGATGGCGGCGAGGATTTGCGGCTTGCCAATCCGGGAGAAGTAGTTCTCTGCAGTCGGCGTGAAGTAAGCCTTCATGTCGAGCTGCAGGGCTGCGGCCAGCTTGCCGGCGTGATCGAGCCTGTCGTTCTCCGGACGGTCGCTTTTCGTCTGCACGGCGTTGATCGAACACGCGGCGCAGAAGGTCAGGAGGTCGATGAGGACACTCTGATCCTGCTCAAGGCACCATTTCCAGATATCGTCGGGCTTGCCGGGGAGACGCTGGCCCCAGGTTTCGCGAGCATCTTCGAGCGCCTTGAAAGCTGCGGAACCTTCGACGCGGTGGAGCGATTGCGGCGATGCCGAAACCTTCAGCGCGGTATCGTGGCGATGCTCGAAGACGTCCAGCACCATCGTGTAAACGACGGCCGCCAGGCCTTTGTCCGGGAACTCGAGCAATCGGGCTGCGGTCGCTGCCGACTTGTGCGCGGTCAGGCTCTCGATCAGTCCCGCCGAGAACTCGGCGCGACCGACGTCGGCATCTTCGCCGTCGCCGGGATCGGTGCCGTCTGGAGCGGTCGCATCGGACTTGCCGGTTTTCTTGGGCATGTCCTCGGGCCGCACCAGGCCACGCACGACCTCCGCCTTGCCTCTATGGTCCAGATGGACGACGGCTCCGGCGATCGCCAGCGTTTCAGCGGGCCAGAATTTCTCGCGGCCGGCGTTCAGTTTCTCGATGCGCTCACCGATTTCATCGAGACGCTCGGGTCTCTCCGCGTCGTCGGAATTCGACCATTGGTCTTCGAGTTCGTCGTATTCCTTCTGGAGAGTTTCCAGCTCGGCCTGCTTCTTGGCGGAGAGGGGCGTCAGCTCCTCGCGGTGGATATGGAATTTGGACTTCGCCTGGTAGTCGAAGTCGGGCATGACCTCCACCCAGTTCCAGCCTTCCTTCTTGAGGGTGTTGGCGGCGCGGTCGAGCTTATCGATGAGCAGCCTGTCGAGCAGCGGCACGTCGAGGACGAACCCGCCGTCGTCGTCCTGGCTGAACAAGTCGCGGCGCACGGTGCCTCCGGCTTTTTCGTAAGCCTTCAGCGTGAGGTATCTGACCCGCTTGTCAGTCACCGGGACATCGTTCTCGGTGAGGGCGTCACGGATGTCGGCGGCGTCGTTGCGGTCGGGGTCGAAATCCCGGAACACGGCCGCCTGCGCCTCGTGATCGTCGGAAACCGCGAAAGCCTGGACCTGCTCAAGGTTCAGCTTTCCCTTGCGGTAGGCCTCGATGACGACGGGGCTGACACGCGCGAGCTTCAGGCGCTGCTTGACGTAATGCTCGGTTTTCCCGAAGCGGGCGGCAACGTCGGCGATCGGAGCGCCCTTGTCGATCAAGTCCCGGTAGGCGTCGCACTCGTCCGTTGGGTGCATGTTCTCCCGGACGGTGTTCTCAGCAAGGCTGATTTCCGTGGCGTCGGCGCCGTTCTCGATGACCTGGCAGGGCACCTCGAAGTCGGCGGCGATCTTGCGGGCTTTCAGCAGGGCTGCGAGCGCGGCAAGTCTGCGGTTGCCGGCGACGACGGCGTATTTCTTGCCGTCTTTCCGGACCACCAGCGATTGCAGCAGGCCGTGGGCTGCTATGGATGCGGCCAGCTCGTCGATGCCTTTGTTCTGGGTCTTGCGGACGTTGCCTTCCCAGGCGGTGAGCTTGTTCAGCGGGATGTTGGTGATGTCTGTAGTCATGGTCGTCTCCTTTGTTTGCCTGCACGAAGCATGATTGCTTCGCGCAGTCCCCGAAGGGATAAAGTCCGGCCTCCATACGGAGGGCGCGGCGTCAAGAAAAACGTCGGGATGGGTCCCGAGGGCTTTTCTTGACGCTCTTCCCGCGACGGCCGTATGGTATCCGGACAACACAATCCCGAAGGGGACGCGAACGGGAAAAGGAGACAGTTCGTCGCGCAAAGGTGGCGCGAATGAACAAGGCGGCGCGGTTTCGATCTGGATAGGGCGATGATGGAGAAAGCAGTTGCTAAAAACGCCCGTCTCTGCAGGCGTGGGGAAGCCGGAGAGAATATCGAGATGCTGAGACGCGATCTCGATGGCCCTGGTGAGACCGTCACTGACTCCTTCTAAACGGGTTCACCCAAGAGACGGGAGATAACAGCGAGGCAGGCTTTTGCCGTCTGGATGTCCTGACGCAAGCCAGGGTTTCCCGTTCCCATACGGTTCGATCTGATAGGCGGCGAAGTTCATTTAAGGCATCTTCTTGGGTGATCATGGCGATGTACTCCTATTTCTGTTGGCGGATGCGCAGGCGAATTTTCTGGTTTTGGAGCCTCCGAAGAATTATCCGGTCGCTCGGGCTCAGGCCTTGCTGAGTGTTGGTTGCGATGTACTCCATGATCTGGAGCTGATTGTCGATCTCGCGGAGTGTGAGAGGTGATTTGTCCATGGCGGTACTCCTTCTGTGAGAGGAAAAGGGAGGACGCTCGCGCGCCCTCCCGCTGTGGTTACCCGGCCTGCTCGCCGTCTTTCGGCGTGCGCAGGACGATCTTGCCGTCGAGCGGCATCACATCGATCTGGATGTTGAAGCCGTTGCCGTCATCGTGCGCCCAGGCTGCGCCGATCGGGGTCCAGAAGCCCTTGCCGCCGTTCTTGCCCTCGCGGACGTGAAAGGCGCGATGCGTCGGGGCCTTGGGTGCTGATTTCTGTTTCGTGTTAGTCATGTTCGTATCTCCTTGTTTGCGTTTGAACGTTTTCCCCTTCGGGATGGCTCCCGTTTGCCACGGGCGAGTGCGGCGTCAACAAGAAAATCTGGGGGGAACCTTTAGGGGGGGCCAGCCCCGGCAGGGGTTGTTTTGTTGTTGACGCGAGAGGCGCGCGCTTGTGGCAGGGGATGCAGCCACGATCAGAAGGGGATTGTTCAACGCTTCTCAGGAGATACGATGGCGGGCGAAACTGAAGCACCCGGCTCACGGCGACTGCTCCTTTTCAGGATTAAAGCGAGAGCAGGCGGGGTTCTTGAGGCGGATGTGGTGCCGGTGCCTCTGGGCGCACGAGTACGGCAATGGCGCATTTGTAGAACGTTTTACGCGCTCCGGAGAGTAGTACGCCGCATGAATGCCGGCAGGGCCGGGTATCAACCGGGGTAGGGGGGCGCTGATGGGAGAAAGCCGTGATTAAAAAAGCCCGTCTCTGCGGCGTGGCGAAGCCGGAGAGAATCAAGCCTAACGGCTGGGTTTCGTTTGTTCTCACCGACGTGGTGTAAAGTGGTGAAGGCTAGAAAAGCCGTCAGAATGCGGGAAAAACGATCGCAGGGAAGGAGCCGGAAGGCTCAGAGCAAAGCGGCAGTCCGGGCGTCGATCAGCTTTCCGCCCGATCTCTACGAAACTCTTGAACAAATCGCGAAGCAAAAAAAGGTGTCGTTGGCGTGGGTGGTCCGCGACGCATCGGAAAAGTATGCAGACGATCAAAAACCAGTGGTGAGGGAAAAGTAGGTATTGGCGCGAAGCGAAGATGGCTATGGACTCGTCAAAACTTCCTATCGGGCAAAAAGTCATGCTACCGGGTCATTTCGACCTGGCCGTGACCCTCGAAGGTGTTCGGCCTCTCGGGCGAGGCTTTGAATGTCGGGTCCGTTTGCCTGATGGCTCCCTCGACGAGACGGTCATCTCTGAACAAGAAGCCCACACCCTCATAGGCGACAACGACGGCAACGACACGACATTGACCCGGCCCGTAGACGCAGAGCAAATCCGCCTCTTGGTCGAGTCAACTCGCATTCACCTAGCGTACACGCACGATCCCCATTTCGCAGTCAGCCTTTCCGGGATTCGGACATTGCCCCACCAGATCGAAGCAGTCTACGAGAAGATGCTTCCGCAACCCCGTTTGCGCTTTCTGCTTGCGGACGATCCCGGCGCCGGAAAAACAATCATGGCCGGCCTGCTCATCAAGGAACTCAAGCTCCGGGAAGCCATTGAGCGCGTCCTCATTCTGTGCCCCTCGCCACTAACTATTCAGTGGCAGGACGAAATGCAGCGCTGGTTTGGGGAATCCTTTGACATCATCTTTTCGGCCGTGGACCAACAGCAGTTGACCAACCCCTGGCAGCGCAGCAACCTAGTTGTGGCTTCGCTCGACTACGCCAAGCAGGACGAGGTAAGAGAGCGCGTTTGGCAGCAACGATGGGACCTCGTGATAATTGATGAGGCACACAAATGCAGTGCCTACACCAAAAGGTCCACCACTCGCGGAGATGAGGTTGAGAAGACCAAGCGTTATCAACTCGCCGAAAAACTGACGGTCCAGGCTGACCACGTTGTACTTCTCACGGCAACGCCTCACCACGGAGACGACGACCGCTTCGCGCACTTCGTCCGCCTACTGGACCCCGATCTTTTCCCGGAGCCGCATCGGTTGGCTGACAAAGCCGGGGAGATACGGCGCGATATTCTCCGGCTAGGACCGGATTGTCCCTGGGCGCTTCGACGCCTCAAAGAGGATCTGAAGGACCTGAACGGGCGTCGTCTGTTTCCCGACCGCTTCGCCCACACCGTCGCTTTCCGCCTGAACCGTGAGGAGTACGACCTCTACAAGGCGGTCACTGCGTACATCAACGAGTTTCTGCCACAAGCAAGCGGCAGGAAAAAACATAGCGTGGCGCTGGCCAGAACCGTTTTTCAACGTCGCCTGGCCAGTTCGACGATGGCGATTCACCAGTCCCTTTCTCGTCGTTTAAACAAACAGAAGATGCTCCTCGAAGAGCTGGAAGCTCTTCCATTCGCACAACGCGCGAAGCGCTTGGCCCAACTTCAAGGCCGAATGAGCGACACAGAACAGGAAGAAGACGACCTTGACGAGACCCAGCGGGACTTACTTGTCGATGAGACAACGTCCTCTGTCGAGCTCGACCAACTCCGCACCGAAATCGCCGCGTTGAGCGAAGTTTTCGCCCGTGCGAAGCGACTGAAGGACAAAGGCCCGGAGGCCGACTCCAAACTTGGCTCACTCCAAGCGTGCCTAAAGAAGGCAGAGTTCCACGAACTGAAGGATGGCCGCGGCAAGCTCCTTGTCTTCACGGAGCATCGGGATACACTAAACCACCTCCGCGAACACCTTGAGGCGTGGGGTTATTCCACCTGCGAAATACATGGTGGCATGAACCCGCATGAACGAAAACGCGCACAGGAAGAGTTTCGTACCACCAAGCAAATCTGCGTCGCAACCGAAGCCGCCGGCGAAGGTATTAATCTCCAATTCTGCCACCTCATGGTCAACTATGATCTGCCGTGGAACCCGACCCGTCTGGAGCAGCGCTTGGGCCGAATCCACCGCATCGGGCAGGTGCTTGAATGCCATGCTTTCAACTTCGTCGCTGCCGAGTCCGAGGATGGGCAGCCCGTCATTGAAGGGCGCATCCTTCAGCGGCTCCTGGAGAAACTGGAACAGATGCGCGCCGTTCTCGCCGATCGCGTCTTCGATGTTGTCGGCGAGGTGCTGTCCTTAAATGACGTAAACCTTCCAGAGATGCTGCGCGAAGCGACCCACGATCCGCGCCGCCTGGACGAATATCTCGACCTCATCGAGAAGGTCGATCCTTCACGGCTAATTCGGTACGAGCAAGCCACCGGCATCGCCCTGGCCCGAGCCAACGTGGACTTCTCTGGATTTCAGAAAGCCAACGTAGAGGCCGAAGAACGCCGTCTCATGCCGAGCTATGTAGAAGACCAATTCATCAAGGCATCGAAGGAGATCGGCCTCAAGGTGGAGGCTCGCGCGGACGGCCTTTGGCGCGTGGAACATGTCCTGGCCGACCTACGCTCCGAACGACTTCAAACCGTCCGGCACCTGGGGAAGCCGGAAACATCCTACCGGAAGATTACTTTTCACAAGGACCATCTGGAACAGGATCAGCACGTGGACGCCGTCTTGCTCGGTCCCGGCCATCCGCTTTACTCCGCCATTGATGAGAAATTGAACGAGCAGCTAGCGGCACTCGCCGGTGCAACGGCGTTCTTTGTCGAGGCGGCCGCCGACGCTCCGTATCTCCTGCACTTCTTTGAAATCTCCGTTCGCGGCCAAAACACCAAGGGTGTGCCACAAGCTCTCTACGGCGAACTTGTCGCCGTACGGGAAGAGACGACAGCCGACGCGCCGGAGAAATTCTCCGTCATTCCCGCGGACGTGTTGCTGGATCTGCCAGTCCATCCATCCCCGCCAGCAGCGTCGCGGCGCTTCGACTCTGGACCCGCTGCGGACTTTCTAAAATCCACATATCAACAAGACCGCCGTGAAGCGTGTCAAAAGGAGCGCCAGCATTTTGTCGGAGTTTGCCGGGACTACCTCGAAAAGTCCTTCATCGCCCGCGTCCGCGCGGCGCAAGACCGTGTTATGTCCTTGCGCGCACGCGAGGCGACGGCGCCCGAGGTAGCCCTGGCGCGCCAGCGCGCCGAGAATGACCTTGCCGATCTTCAGCGCACCCGGCAAGAACGACTCGACGGTCTCAAACGCCTGGAAGTCGCCCGCCACGGTCCATTGCGTCATCTCGCGACTGCCGTTGTGCTCCCTGCCACCGCTGCCGAGGGGCCGCTGTCGCCTGATCTACTCGACGACCTCGATCCCTATATAACACGGCAAATTGAACTTGCCGCCGAGGAGGTCGTTATCGCCCACGAAACCGGGCGCGGATGGGAGACCGAGAAGGTGGGCCACTTGAAGATCGGCTTCGATATTCGCAGTCTTGGCCCCGCCGACTCGCAGACCGGCTATCGTGATCCGGTCAGCGGTGTCCGTCGCATCGAAGTAAAGGGGCGCAAGAAGGGTCAACCCGTCCGGCTCACCACCAACGAATGGTATAAGGCCCAGCAGCTCGGCGATTCCTTTTGGCTCTACGTGGTCTGGAACCCGCTAGAGAATCCCGACGCTATGCCGGTAATGATCCAGAACCCCGCCAAGCATCTAGAGCACGCGGCGAAGCCGGTCGTGTCAGCCCGTTTTTACGACATTCCGGCGGAATCGATCGCGGACGTCGCTGGCAAGCAGCGGAGTTTGAACCTATGATGGACGATAAACGCCTCATTGAAGACTATCTGCCTATTGAGGCCATTTCTGCCGAGGCCCGCCGCGAGAAAAATGTCCGCAAAGGACATATTTCCAACCTGCACCTCTGGTGGGCGCGGCGGCCGCTGGTCGCTTGCCGCGCCGCCGTCTATAGCGCGCTGGTCCCCGCGTCCCGGTTCGTGCCCAATGGTGGATCGGATGAGAAAAAGAAGTCCCTCGGCCGCGCCAATTCCGCGAAGTTCGTGAAGGCCCTCTGCTTGTACCCCGGCGAGCCGCGTATCATTCAGGAGGCACAAAGGCATATCCTCATCGCCCATGCCGAGCGCTTGACGCAGGAACTCGCCGACTGGCAGGCAGCCAAGTCGCCCAAGCCCGGATGGGTGGACGAGTTCAAGTTCTCCGGCGGCAAGGTTACGATGGAGGACATCACCGCCGGATGTGCCCCACGGCCGCGTATCCTCGACATGTTCGCCGGCGGGGGCGCGATCCCGCTCGAAGCCTTGCGCCTGGGCTGCGAAGCTTACGCTCTTGATCTAAATCCCGTTGCCTACATCATCCAACTTTGCACGCTGATCTATCCGCAGAAGTACGGTAAGCCCGACACGACAGCGCGAGGTATGACCGGCCCGGAACAACGAGTAGCAGAGACCACCTGGGGTGGACTTGCTGCGGAGGTCCGCTACTGGGGCGATTGGGTCGTGAAGAAAGTAAAGGCCGAAATCGGCGATCTCTATCCGCTGATCCCCGACCCACAGTACAAAGGAAAGAAGCCCGCTATCCAGTCCGACTGGTTTAAGGAGCATGACTCCGATGAAGTTCCAGCTGGCTACTTGATGCCGGTGGCTTATCTCTGGACCCGGACGGTCAAGTGCAAGAATCCTGCCTGCGGGGCGACGGTGCCGCTGGTCAAACAGACATGGCTCTGCCAGAAAACGGATCGTTATGTAGCGATAAAGATGGTGGCGCCACGTGGCAAGACCAAAGTCCGTTTTGAGGTCGTCGAGGCGGGGACCGAGAACGACCTTGGCTTCGATCCCGAGGCGTTCTCCCAAGCCGGTAACGCAACGTGTCCATTCTGCAGCACCGTGGCCGATAGCGGCTACGTCAAGGCCGAAGGCTGCGCCAAGCGCATGGGACAGCAACTCATGGCCATCGCCTGCACCCGCCCCGGTGCCATGGGCAAAGTCTATCTTTCTACGGACGACATCCCCAACGCAGTTGTACCCGATGACGCCGACATCCAGCACCGCATCAGAAAACTCTGCCACGAGACCCGCTTGACCGTTCCGGATGAGGCGATTGTGACGGACGCGAAGAACAGTTGTTGGACACATCTGTATGGGTTGACAACATTCGAAAGCCTGTACACAAGTAGGCAACTTGTCTGCCTTCTTCATTTTTCGGCGGCTGTCGCAAGTGTGGGTGCAGAATGCGCGAAATGCCACATCGACGACGATAGGCAAAAGGCAATCGCGACGTTGTTGGCCTGCGCTGTAGATAAGCTTGCGGATTTTAACTCGTCTCTCTGCGTTCTCGTACCACTCGGTGGCCGCGGCATTGGGCATACCTTTGGGAGACAGGCATTGCCTATGGTTTGGGATTTTGCTGAAGGGAATCCCTTTAACCCAGAGGTTGCTTCCTGGGAAAGCAGTCTCAGAGAGGTTGAGTTCAACGCGGCCAACCTTAGCTCGATTACCCTTTCAGCGAATGTCCACCGCGGCTCGGCTACTGCCCTTCAGTATGCTGAAGGCCATCTGGACGCCGTGATCACGGACCCCCCTTACTATGACAATGTGCCCTACTCGAATATTTCTGACTTCTTCTACGTTTGGCTTAAGAGGAGTGTCGGGCAGTACTACGCAGAACATTTCGCGGCGAGGCATACGCCTAAGAGAAATGAAGCAGTTGCGGATGCTACACGGCACGGTGGCTCAAAGGAAAAGGCAACGGCAGACTATGAGCGCCTTATGGCCGAATCATTCGTGCAGGCACACCGTGCGCTAAAGCCCAATGGGCAAATGACCGTCGTCTATGCTCACAAGACAACAGTCGGGTGGGCAACACTTATAGATGCCCTTCGCAACGCCGGATTCATTGTCACAGAGGCGTGGCCCCTTGACACCGAGAAGACAGGCCGACGTCGCGCGCAGGACTCCGCCGCTCTTGCTTCCAGCATCTTCCTGGTCGCACGTAAGCGCGATCCCTCTTTCAAATCTGGGACCTACGAGACAGATGTTGTTCCGGACCTTGCAAACATTGTGCGGGAGCGAGTGGAGACGTTGTGGGAGATGGGGATTTCAGGCGCGGACCTAGTAATCGCCTGCGTGGGCGCGGGCCTGCGGGCATTCACTAAGTATGCCCGCGTTGAGTATGGCAACGGCGAAGAGGTCCCCGCCGAGCGGTTCCTTGCTGAGGTCGAAGCGGTTGTACTTGAGACCATCCTGGGAAAACTTTCCAAGACCATCAGCACGAACAACGGTCAAACTAGCCTTATCGGCCTCGACCCTGCCACACGGTTCTATGTTCTCTGGCGCTATACCTACGGCGCTGGCGAACTCGACGCCGGCGAGGCGATTATCTTCGCCAATGGCACCCACGTCGAATTGGATGGCCAGCACAGCCTGACTCAGGGCAATCGCGCGCTCCTGGAAAAGAAAAAAGGCAAGTACCGTCTGCACGACTACAATGATCGCGGCGATGAACACGCTCTAGGCCATCCCGCTGAAGACGGCACTTCCGCCTCGGCCGTCGACGCGCTGCACAGGCTCCTGTGGCTCCTGGAGCACAAGCCGCCGAAGGTTCTGGACTTCCTGAATGAGGCCAAACCGAACGTGGACCAGCTCCGCCTTGTGGCCCAAGCCCTCGCCGGCCCAGCCTTGAAAGGCGGCGAGATCGCCGAGGTGTCGCCCACCGCTGAGCAATCCGCCCTCGGCAAACTGCTGGCCAACTGGAACGCCGTCATGGTCGGCAGGGCAGCGGTGGAAGATCGGCGCACAGGACAAGATCGACTCTTCAAGGAATAGAGGGTAACGTCATGGGCAACAATCCGAAGCCATGGATCGAGTCGGTGCATCTGCACCCCGACGTTTTGAAAGAGAACGCAGCAACCGACATTTTCGCCCTGGATCTCGGCCCTCTGGCCGACGGGTCAGGCACGGTCGCACCGGTTTACCGGGATGCCGAATCCTTCTTCCGGGCGTCGTACGTGACCGCCGGGCTGAAGTCGCTGCTCGATGAGGTGCTGAAACGTCTCGCGGGTAAAGGCGGCGCGCCTGTTCTGAAACTGATGACGCCCTTCGGCGGCGGCAAGTCCCACACGATGGCCGCCTTGTTCCACGCGGCTGGAAATCGGAAGGCGTTGGATGTGTTACCCGAGGCGAAGGGACTGGAGAGTCCAACTGGAGTCCGGGTTGCCGTGGTGGATGGGCAGTTCTTCAACGCCCAGCAAGGCAAGGAGTCCGGCGGCATCAGGGTACAAACCCTGTGGGGTTGGCTTGCCCTCAAGCTCGGCGGGCCGGCCGGATACGAAGCCATGCGCGCCAATGACGAGGCCCGCGTGTCGCCTGGTGGCGACGATCTCGTGAAACTCTTTGGCGACAACCCAAACCTCATCCTCTTGGATGAAACCCTGGAATACTTAATCAATTCTGGTGGCGTCAAGGTCCTGAAAACCGATCTCCGTGAACAGACTCTCAACTTCCTAAAAGAGCTCACCGTCGCAGCGGCCAACGCCCCGAGGACGGTTGTCCTGATAGCTCTGCCGTCCAGTCAGCCCCGAGAGACGCTACAGCACAGCCAAATTCTACAAACACTGGACCACTTCATCGGCCGTAAGGACGCTTTGCGCGAGCCCGTTGAAGAAGACGAAGTTTTCAAAGTCATCCAGCGCCGCTTACTCGAGAAGATGCCCGAGGAGGCCGTTGCGAGTGCCGCCGCGTCTGCGTTCCAGGAGGTCTTCACGCAGATGCGGAAGGCATACGCCGGGAGTGCGGCGGAGGAGCAACAGGCGGCAGAAGAGGGCATCCAACTACGGGACCGGATGCGGTTGGCCTATCCATTCCATCCGGCCTTGCTCGACCTGATGCGCCAACGCTGGGCCTCGTTGCCCGAGTACCAACGGACGCGAGGCGCATTACGGTTCCTTGCAGCTTGTCTGCGGGCGCAACACAAGGCGGGCAGGAGTGGCGTCGTTCTCGGCCCCGGCGACGTGATGCTCAACGATCACGAAGTCCGGCGGGCTTGCATTAAGGAACTCGGTCTCATGAACCGCTTTGACGCCGTTTTCCAAGCCGACCTCGTTGGCCCAAGCTCGACAGCCGGTCGCATTGATAAACTTCGCGCGAAATCCAACCCTGCAGAAGTCGGGAAAGCACTTGCCAGCAGGCTGGCCACCGCAATCTTTCTCTATTCCTTCGGCGGTCTGCGTCGGGAGGGGGCGGGCACTACGGAAGTACTTCCTCCTGGAGTCTCGGAGTCTGACCTTCTCGCGGCCTGTGTCGGCCCTGACCTCGACAGTCTCACGGCAAAGGCGTGCTTGGGAGAACTCAGACAGGCGTGCCTTTACCTGCACTTCGACGGGGTACGCTACTGTTTCAAGCAGGATCCAAACGTAACCCTTCTCATCGAACAAGAGGCGGATGCCGTCGCGCGCGATGAGGGTCTTGTGACCACCCAGATCAAGAACATGCTGGAGGAGCGGCTGTCCGGACACCATGCTGCTATCGCCTGGCCCGCCTCATCCGGCGAAATTCCCGACGAACAGCCCCGCTTCCAGATTGCCTATTTACCTCTCGACTTCGCCACCAAGTCCACCAAGGAGAGGGACGCTCTTGCGAGCGAATTGTTAGAGAAGTGTGGGGGGAAGCCGCGTATATACAAGAATGGCTTGGCGCTGGCGATTCCAGCCGCGGACCAGACGGAAAGTCTGCGCCGCGCAGTCCGCTATTTCATCGCCGTTGATCGCGTCAGCAAGGCGGCGAAGAAACACAATCTCACCAAGGAGCAGACTGACGAACTGCGGGAGCGCAAAGCCACTGAAGCCAGTGCCGCCGAGTCTGCTTTTGTGAAACTCTACCCGGACGTGTGGATTCCGAAAATCGACCAGGGCACCATCACCATTGAGAAGATCGCGGTTGGCGGTCGGCCACTGCAAACGACTATCAGCAACCGACACCTGGCCATGATATTCGAGCGGAGCATGGAGCTCGTGACGCAAGTGCAGTCCCGAGTCTTCGCAACGCTGAACCCTGTGAAACTTGTCGAGCTATTTAAGCTCGGCGAAGAGCAACCACCTCGGCTCGGCATTCGCTGCGCTGACGTGGTGAGCGGTTTCTACTCGTTTCTTGGATACACCCGGCTGACCAGTAAAGAGGTTGTTCAGAAGGCCATTGCGCGAGGCGTGCAGGAAGGGGTCTTCGGCTACTTCACCGGCGGCGCGCCTGCACTTGATGCCGCCGGAAAGTATCAGGTTGCCCGGAACAGAGTTCGCTTCGACGGCCCCCTCTCAGAGGATGAGGTTGACCTTGAATCCGGTTTTGTGATGCTGCCCCAAGCTATTCCCGCCGAGGCTGCGCCTCCGGCCAGCCCCGGTCCAGTGCCTTCGGGTCCAACACCGCCAATCGACGAGCATACACCTCCTCCTGGACCGGAGCCCGGTCCCACCCCACCGACAGCCACGGAAAAGGTTGTTCAAGTAAGTTTCACCGCCAATCGCGACGAGCTCTATAGCGCGTGGAATGCGATTGCGAACCTCGCAGACATGGCCGGAAAGGTTGAAGTCAGCATACGGGCTGAGTCCGAAACAGGCTTTGATAAGAGCAAGCTCCAGAACGGCGTGTTGGAACCATTAAGGGAGGCGGATCTAATCAAGTAGCCGATGGGGTGCTTCTTTGGCGGGGCTGGAACCTGTTGTCGGGTGCCGCACGCCGCGTCAGATGGAGTTTGCAAACGTGTTGTGCCGTTACGCTGAAGTGAGCGAGGACGTTAGAATCGCAGCGCCACCTTAGTCAGGCGTCGGAGCTTTTCCCACGAAGGGGAGTTTTCGGCCGGCACCACTCGATAGAGCCTTGCCGCAGGAAAAAATGGGAGCGGCACCCTTTTGTCCGCCAGACCGAAGGGGAAAGTGTCGGCAGCCCATCACGGCTGAAGCTGACACTCCATCGCGGCGCGTCGTCGGGCAACAAGCTGAGGTGGATAACTTCGCCGCAACCGCAGGGGCAAAGAAAGGCGGCGGACCAGGGCGCGGCGCCTCCGATGAGATAGAGGCGGCGGCGCTGCAGTGAATCCGGAAGTTCGTCGACCGCAACGCGGCGGATGCGATCCCGGTAAGTCCAGGGATGCAGGGCTTTGCGCACTGCGTCCCATACTATCTGAATAAGCTTCTTCACGACAGTGCTGGCCTTTCCAGCAGGGGAATGACGTCACCCCGGCCGACGTGCCGTTCGAGGATTTGACAGGGCGCAGATTCGGCCTCCGGATAAAACTGCACTTCCGCAAGGCTGGCGGAGATGCATGCGTAGTCCCTGTTGGCCTGATTGCGATAAGGATGAAGGCGCGCGAGGAAATCATTGACGACGAGCGCGGCGAAGAACATGTTGACGCTGATGACGGCGGGCCTGTCCTCTTCGACGCCACGCAAATAGCCTTCCCTGATCCGGCGACGGTAGAGCTCCGGATTTGTGCGCCGAATCTCTTCGGCATTCACGCGGTCCATGTCGTACACGCCGCGGCTGAGCAGGCTCGAACGGCCTGGCTGCAGGTAGTGGGCAGCGCCGGCAATCTGGTTTATGCCGCCCTTGCCGTCCGCGTCGAGGCGCACGCCGACATCGAAGTAGGGCATGGTGTAGAAGGTAGCGAGGCGATTAAGCATGTGTCGTCCTTCCACGCCGTCCATGCAGCCGAAGACAATATCGCACTCGGCGACAGCCCTCACGATATCCGGCTTGATGAGATTGTCGTGAACGGGAGTTACTTCCTGGCCGAGGCCCATGCGTGCGATGGCGGAAGCGAGGGCATGCACTTTTGGTCGGCTCAAATAGGCGTCTTCCTTGCCGGTATTCAGAATGCGATTGAGGTTCTTCTCTTCAACCGTATCCGGATCAACCAGCAGAAGGCGGCCCACTCCCAGGCGCGCGAGCTGCTCCACGACGATGCTGCCGGTGCCCGAACAGCCGATGACGGCGACGGAGAGGCTCCGGAGGATTTCGGTGGTTCCACTGCCGAAGGCCTGGGCGTGCCTCATCGTAAATCCACCGGGCGCCGATGATCGGCAGTCGGTGGTCCACATCCGGATTTCGTCGCCGATGGCCATGATGGACGCGAGCGGGGCCAGGATTTTGCCGTCTGCGCCGAGAACGCGGCCGATCATCTCTCCATCCGGGAGCATGATCACGCTGGCGTGTGGAAGGTCGTCGTCAAGAAGGCTCGTTACCGAGGAAAAAAGCGTGCGGTCGGACTGGTCGTCCGTGGAAGAGAAACGGCGGTAATCCATCGGGTGGCTGTGCGCCTTTACGATGGCTTGCCCCTTCCGGTAGGCCTCCTGCAGAAGCGTGTCCACGTAATCGGTGGGCCAGGTGATGCGATCGGGCCGCCGGTCGCACAGCTCGTGGGGAATTGCGACGACCCGGCGAACGGTGAAGATATGGCGGTCGGTTCCGTTCCGCCGCCCGCAGAGCAGGAGCGCGGCAGCTTCGTTGCCGTCACCGGGGAACAGGTGGGAGCGCAGCGCCGCGCGCTGCGCTTCCGTCATGCGCAGCGCGTATTTCACTTTGTAAACTCGCGACGGAGCCACTCGTCGACGAGCGCCAGATGGCTTGCAACATCGTCAACGCCGGCGCGCCACGGGTTTGCGCCGGTGCGGTGCCGGGACCATTGCTGCCAGGAGGTGCCGCAGATGGACATATTGGAGAGGTTCTTGATCGCGCCCCCATCGGTTCGCGAAAGCGGCTGGCTGAAGTAAACCATATCGATCTGCGTGTCGGAGTAATTGGCGGGGATGAGAAGGGCCAGGCTGGCTTTTTCGTGATTGTAGCCGGCGGGAATCTTCCAGTCATGGATGATGAGCCATTGACTTTTCACATCGAGAACGGCTTCCCAGGGATGGCTGAGGCCGTTGAGGTAGGCCTCGTCCGAATCTGGGAGCCGGAAATCCTGGCGTAAACAGACGGCCTCCCGGCCGTCTGTCGTGTCCCGTGCCATGGTCGTAAAGCGCTCGACGCCCGGCTCGCGGAGGTTCACCACGTGGTCGGGGCCGATGGGGATCGGCTGGTGGCCCCGCTTGTGCTGATAGAGCTTGAACTTTTCGGGGGTTTTCCCGACCTTGGCGAGGATTTCCCTGCCGGTGATGGTCGGGGTGGTGACTACGATACGTTCCTTGTCCACGCGGAACGCGTAGTGTTTCGCGTGGGGAGCCTCGGTGCCGTGATGCTTGGCATGCTCTTCCAACTCCACGATTTCAATAATGATCACTTCAACGACTTCCGGTCCGACCCGTTCTGGGTGCTGCTGTTCGTGTTCCATATTCAATGCCCCTCCTTGGGGCGCGCGGCACTGATACTGAACCGAGGAGCGTGCCGCCTAAACTCCCCTGCTTCCCACCTCAGTATAGCAGGGTGTGTGTATAACAACCATCATTTTAGATGTCAGTATTATAAACATGTCAGCGGTATTGACATCCAGGAAAAGACAGCTATTCTGGATATAGGTATAGAAACCAATCTGATGAGAGCCGTATGAAGGATTCGCCGCAGCAAATCGCGTTCTATAAGCAACTGGGCGCGAACATCCGGAAGAACCGACAGCGGCTTGAACTTTCTCAGGATGACCTTGCGCGGTCGATTGGCCTGACGCGAACCTCACTGACCAACATCGAAAACGGCCGGCAGCATCCTCCGCTGCATACGTTTTGCGACCTCGTAGAGCAGCTTAAGGTGGACGCTTCGGCCTTGCTGCCAGGCCGCGCGACGCCTACGGAGGCGCTCGATGTAAAAGCGATGGCGGGGCAGCAGGTTCGCGGGGAAAACGAACTGGCGTTTATATCATCGGGAATCAGCTTCAAAATCGAGGAAAAACCACATGGCGATACGAAGAAGAAAAATAGAGGCAATGGTGGGAACGCTTCTGGCTGAAAACGGGGTCACCGAGGCCCCCGTGCCGATATCGAAGATCGCCAAGGCGAAGGGAGCAAGGATCTTCATCGACTCATTGGAAGGGGACCTGTCCGGCTTCCTTTACCGGGACAAGGAACAGGCGGTGATCGGCGTGAACACGCGCCATCACCCTGTCCGGCAGAATTTCACCATCGGGCACGAGCTGGGGCACTATCTTTTGCACGATCAGGAGCAGCTCCACGTTGACCACGAGTTCCGCGTCCGCCTTAGAAACGACGTCTCAAGTCAGGGGACCGATGAGGCGGAGCGGGAGGCGAACTTCTTCGCCGCGTCGTTGCTCATGCCGAAGGAGTTCCTGGAAACCGACTTGGCGAAGGAGGTTTACGTTGATCTTCTCGACGATGAATTGCTTCACGGGCTCGCCCGTAAATACGGCGTAAGCGCGCAGGCCCTCGTCAACAGACTGAAAAATCTGGGATACATCCAGGAGTAGTTTTTTTCGATGGGCTACACCAAAAAGCTCGTGTGCCTGGCGAACTCCCGCAAGCCCTCCGGCAGGTGCGTGGCGGGCAGAGAAGTGCTCGCCAATGGATACGGCGGGTGGATACGTCCCGTCAGCGTGCGGCCGTCTGCGGAAATTTCAGTGGAAGAGCGCCGCTATGAGAACGGACAGGATCCGAATATTTTTGACGTCGTCGAAATCCCGATGCTCGCCGCCGTGCCCCGCGTGCATCAGACCGAGAGCCACATGATTGACGCGTCGTTTTACTGGACGAAGAGAAGGGTCATCGGCTGGGAAGGTCTGACGGACCTTGTGGAGACGCCGGCGTCGCTTTGGACAAACGGCAATTCCACGTACCATGGAACAAATGACAAGGTAAGCCAGGAGCTGGCGTCCGAATTCACGAATTCTCTCTTCCTGATCGAGCCGGAAAGAGCTAATGTGCAGGTACAGACGGAAGGCGGCATGTACGGTCCTACGAAAAGGCGCGTCAGGGCCGACTTCAGGTACGGAGGGGCTGCCTATAACTTCATCGTGACCGATCCGGTCGCGGAGCAGGCCTTCCTGGCGCGCGAGAATGGCGTGTATCCGTTGAACGACGTTTATCTGTGTATCAGCCTCACCGAGGCTTTTGACGGGGATGGGTGCTGCCACAAGCTAGTGGCTACTATCCTGAGCGAACAACCATTGTGAGATTAGTCATGCAAGAATTTGTTTTCACGATCGGACATTCGACCCAACCGGCAGAACGCTTCATCGCGCTTCTCAAACAGCACGGCATCACGGCCGTCGCCGACGTGCGCTCGCAGCCCTATAGCCGGATGAACCCGCAGTTCAACCGCGAGGACCTGCGGGAGGCGCTGCGCGAAAGCGGAGTGGCTTACGTGTTCCTCGGCAAGGAGCTCGGAGCGCGGAGCGAGGACCGCGCCTGCTATCACGATGGCAAGGTGCAGTACGGCCTCCTGGCTCAAACTGACTTGTTCCGCCACGGTCTCGACCGCGTCCAGGAGGGCGCCAGGAATTTCCGCATCGCGCTGATGTGCGCCGAGAAGGAGCCGCTCGAATGTCACCGTACAATTCTCGTCGCGCGGCATCTGGAGACGTTGGGGCTTGAGGTCCGGCATATCCTCGGAGACGGCCGTCTGGAGAGCCACGCGGAGGCGATGAACCGGCTGGTTCGCCAGCTGCATTTACCCGAAGGCGATATGTTCAGATCGCGTGAGGACGTTGTGGCGGAAGCATACCGGCTTCAGGAAGAGCGCGTCGCCTACAGCTTGAGCGCCGGCGCGCCGGCCGAGAGCGTCCGGAGCGCCGCGGGATGAAGATTTTCACAATCGGCTTCACCAAGAAGTCGGCCGAGATGTTCTTCGGACGCCTCAAGGCCTCCGGGGCCAAGCGCCTGATCGACGTGCGGCTGAACAACGTTTCCCAGCTTGCGGGATTTACCAAGCGGGATGACCTCCGTTACTTCACGACGGCCCTTTGCAACATGGACTACGTGCATCTTCCTCTGCTCGCGCCGACGTCTGACATTTTGGACGCCTACAAAAAGCACAAGGGCGACTGGGGATTATATGAACGGCAGTTCCTCGATCTCATGCGGGAACGCCGGATCGAGGAGATGGCTTCTCGCGAGATGGTGGACGGCGGGTGTTTACTTTGCAGCGAGGAAAAGCCTCACTATTGCCATCGCCGTCTTGTTGCCGAGTACCTGAAAGAAAAGTGGGGCAACGTCGAAATCGAGCATATTCCCTGAGGCGGCGGGCCTTTAGCTCATCAGGTCGAAGAAATCGAAATCCCCCTGGTTATCCTTGAGCAAATCTTCTAGCGCGGCCTTCCAATTGGCCTGATACGCGCTCGTGTTGTCGGCCAGGAACACATTGCTCTGCTGAATCTCCGCGTGAAGAGAGATGGCTTTATCTAGAACAGCGATGGCGGTTTTGGCGTTCTTCCGCGGGTCCTTCTCCGCTGCCATCGCCGAGAATTGCTTAGCAAGCATATAAACGAGGTGCTTTCCGGAGTCCCAGCGAGACCAAGGCAGGTTCGACGCAACGGGTCCGGAAAAGGGGGAGTGAGTCAGAACTTGATTTCGGATGGCTGCAGTAAGCTGGCTTGTTTCATCGGGGTAGATAATCGTCCCCCATAACGCATTCGAAAAGAAGCGGGCCGGGGCATCTCCTCCTCCCCCCTGAGATGCTGACACTATCCAGCGATCGCATGTGAACTTCCAGAGGTTCTGACTGTGGCCAATGGCGACGCCAGTGGCGCCGAATCCGAACGACAAGAGGCCCATCGGGCCGGCGTATGCGTGAAGGACAGGCTTGCCCGTGCAGGCTAAGGTCAATCCGGCGACGCAGCATCTTCTTACCGTTTCGCGGACGCTCGGAAGACGCTCTTCTTCGAATTCAAACCCGAAATACCAACCGTCACAACTCAAAGCGGTTGCCTGAGAAAGCATCGTCTGTAGCGTCTGGTCCGATGCGGTGACGGAACGGCCGAGAACAACGGTCGCGTATATAGGAAGTTTCAGGTCAGCCGCGACGCGTTTGGCGGCGGCGAAAAGACGGGCATTCAGCTGGACAACGTCGGCGCGGCCGGCCTGATAAACGACTGCCGGGGCGATTACGGCGTCGGCCTTCAGTTCTTCGTGGTCGACCCGCAACTCGTTTCTGAAGTCCGTCAAATCCTGGTCAGAAATCTTATTGAGAGAAGACACGCCTTTTCGAAAGCGGGAGATCGGGTACGAGTCGAAGCGCGCGTTTGTGAAGTCCGGCACGTAATATTGATGATCGAGCAGGAGTTCTGCACCGAGCGCCCGATAGCGCTCTGCATAGGCGACGGCATTTTTACGGCTGAGGTCTCGGGGGCTGATGATGATGCCAACGCCAGCCTTTTGCTGAAGCTGTTCCTCGACGAGTTTCTGGCTCCGATCCCCGCATTGATGCCACGCGCCACGCCGCATTAGAGGCCTCCCAGCTTTCTGAGCATCGCACCGACCTGTCGGGCGTCGGACGGCCGTTTAGCCCGCTCCTTCTCCAGAAGGCGTGTGAGAAGGATTTTCCACTTCGGATCGAGTGCCTGAAACGACGCCTTGGTCAGGTGGACAGTTGATTCACAGACTGCCTGGCGGAACTGGGCTCGGGTCGTCATCTTGGGGTTGTAAAAGGGGGACTCGCCGGTCAGCGCTTCGTACAGCAGGATGCCGACAGCGAAGAGATCGGTGCGGTGGTCGATGTCATGCTTCGTGCCGTCAAATTGTTCGGGGGCGAAGTATCTGGGCGTGCCTATGGCCGCACCGTCGACCGTCTGGGTGAGGTCCGGCAGAGTGAGATGACGCGCAAGGCCGAAATCGATGATGACCGGCGAGCCGTTTGGCCTGACGCGGATGTTCGCAGGCTTGATATCGCGATGGACGATGTCCTTCTCCTTCATCGCGAAGAGCCCTTCACAGAGCGTGACAAAGAATCTTGCCGTATCCTTAACGGGCCACGGCTTCCCCGGAACTAGCGTTTTCTGCAAATCCTCGCCTTCGATAAACTCTTCGATGATGTAGTGGCGTTGCTGGCCAGGCTTCGATGAAAACGTGTATTCGATGAGCTTGACGACGTTGGGATGATTGATTGTTTGAAGGGCCTGTATCTCGCGGTCGAGCCGGTCGCGTTCGTAGTTGGGAGCGATCAGTTTGAGACAGAGATCGGTTCCCGCCTTATCCTTGACGTGAAAGGCGGCTTTCTGCTCGCTCGGGGTCAATGGCCGGACAAATTTGTAGTCCGGAAACATCTTCGCCGCATCATTGATGTCGACGGTGTATGACATCAGTTGGGGCGACTCCTGGCGAGTAGGGACGCGAGCTGATAGTAGTATGTCCAGACCGTCGGCTGGGTGCGCCGGGGTTTCCTGATGACAGAGGCGGCACCGTTTTCGGATACGGAAATCAGCCCGATGCCGAGACGGGAGAACAACGCTTCCTTCCGGACGCGCTGCGCGGTTTTGTCTGGAAGGGCAACGAACGACAGATGGGCGAAGATTTTGTTCCGCGCGGCCTGCTCTATCGCCCTTTGCCAGTTTGAAACCTTTACTTCAACGGTGATGATCTCGGGGAGAATCTGGCGCCATGGGGGTGAGAGGAAAAAGGTGTTCGAAGATGTCTCAATCGCCGATGCTTCCACAAGGCAGTCGAGCCGGTCGCTGAGCTTTTTTGGCGATGTTCCGATCCTCTGGGCGATGGTCTCCAGCCGGGCCTTTCCGACAGCGCGAAGGTAGGCGAGTATCTGAGCGTCGGAGAGTTCGATATTCGGGAGCGCGAAAACCTGCGGGTTGTACGAGACGACAACCAGGTCGGGGATGCCCGCGCCGAGGGGCACGGATGCGGCCGTCCAGGAGTACGGGCTGGGTGAGAAGAGTTCCGGAATTCGGCCGGCGACAATGTCCTGGATAAGGGCCTCCGGTCCATGACGACGGGGACGGAACTGGGTCACTGGACTTGGCTCGGCAAACGAGGGCATAGGACACAGCATAACGAAAATCCTCCTCTTTTAAATAGCAATGTTTTCGACTTCATCGAGCGAGATCTCATCTTGGCGCCGGTTGTAAAGCCTTGCGCGTGTGATCGTTGTCGACCTGGCCTTGAAAAACTCGAGGACGCGCTTCGCGGCCTTCGGCATCGGCGCGAACAGCGCGGGCTGCCGCAGCTCGGGGGCCGGGGAGAGGACGATTTCGGTGCTCATGGCTGCGCTCCTGGTGAAGGTTTCAAGCGATCGACGATCCGTAAAAGCTGACTGGCGAATACAATCACCTCGGCGGCATCCTCCGGGTGCGTCGGGACGTGCCGGTGACTTTGCGGGTTTTTATAGAGGCCGATCGCGCCCGCGAAGAGATTGGCCATCGCTTCCTGTTCGGCGGCCGGTAACTGCGCATCCGTGAGTGGGCCGGGGGTTACGGCCTGGCCCTTCTTCTCGGCGGGCTTGAAGGCGTCGCGCATCAGCTCCGTGCCGTAGTCATTGGGTCCGAAGCTGCCTCCGGCGCGGACGGCGACTTCCACTTCCCGGAAGGCCTGGAAGACGGCCGTGTCGTATTCGCCACGCATGAAAGCCGGATATACCTTGCTGGCGATGAGCGGGTGAAGCTGGGCTTTTGGCAACAGGCCCGCTTTGCGATAGACCCCAAAATCCTCGCGGGACGTGATCTGCTTGGCCCGCCGCGACACGAGAAACCAGCCTCCGGTCGAGCTTGGCTTTTCCACGAGCAAGCCCGCGCTCTGAAGCCAGGCCCAGGCCTCCATCAGCGCCAGGTTCACATCCGGTTGCCGGTTGCCGTACTCCGGCTGCTCTCGGGCGTTCGATGGGGTCAGCGAATTAAAGAAATTGTGGCGGCTTATGCCGCCGTGCTGGTGGACGGTGTTCCCGGACACGCCCTCGTAGCTGTTGAGGTGCAGGAGCAGGATGCCGGCGAGTTCCTCCACGGCTAGATCGAGGAGATCTGCGGCATTCGGGACGAAAGACGATAAGGAGCGGTACATGGTCATTGCACCGGGGGAACGCCGCGGACGATGACCAGGCGGCGGTTGTTGCGGGCGTCCCAGTCGAGCTCGATGCGGCTTAACGGCTCGGTGCATCGCTCATCGCAATACTGAGTGAAGTGAAACGTCACGCTGAAGGGATCGACGTTGACGACGGTAGCCATGCCTTCGCGATCGACGCCCGGCGCCCACTCGGGATAGTGGTTGCCAAGGCGCTTGTTGACGGTGCGGACGGTAACGTATTTGCCTTTGCACTTCAGCAGCTCTCCGGCCGGGCTGCAATGCGAGGTGAGGAGGTCACGATAGAGACTGTCCGAGGCCTTCACGCTCCGGGAACCGGAGCGAATGTAGGCCGGGCCTGCAAAATGCGGCTTGTCCTTGCTATGGGAGATTTCGACGGCGACAACGCGCTTCCCATCGAGATCCAGGACGCTCATCGACGGACGGATGGCCGGGTAGCACTCTTCACCGGCTTCGCCGACGCGCCTCTGCACTTTCTCGGGGTCATCGACGCCGAGGAGAGCGCCGGTCTTGTCGTCGACGCCGATGAACAGGACGGCCGTTTCCGTTTCTGGCAGGGAATTCGAAAAGGCGACCAGCGTCTGACGCAACTCGTGGCCTTTGACGGATTGCGGCTTTCGTTCGACGAAATTATCTTCGGAGGGGCGTATCGCCAGGCGGGCGGTGAGCCGTTGTTCGGTTGTCATGCGCTGACCCTTTCCCACTGGTCATACTTCTGAACGAGAGGTTCCTGCGCGATGTCGAGTGGCTTTTCCCACAGCGCGCGACGCTGATCGTCCGGCAACTTCCAGAAGGCCGCGATCGCGGCTTCCGTCCGGAAGTGGTCCCGGAGCGCGGCATCGCGGAGCAGACGTGAATACGCGTCACACGCGAGGTGCTCGATTTGCCTGGTCCTGTGCCAGCACACGTCCTCCCGCTGGTCTGCGGGATAACTCTGCACGGCTTCGTCCCAGGGGTTCAGGTGCTCCGTGTCGCTGCGCATGTCGAAGGCCTCCAGCAGCAGGGCGCGGGTGTCGTCGCCGGCGCGGGCGAAGGTCTGGCAGCGGTGCGCGAACTGCTTTCGGGTGCTCCCTATATCCGGCAGGATGAGCGCTTCCAGCGATCGGACGAACTGATGGAGACGGTCCTGGCGGGTTTCCTGCAGGCCCTTGAAAAGCGTAACCAGCCCGCGCACGACCCGCCTGAACAGGGTTTTGTCGGCGTCCATCGCCGCGACGCCCGCGCGCAGAACGAGGCCCTCTTCAAGCCAGGCCGTGGTGACGGGCGCACGCTTCCACCCTTTGCTCTGGTGGAACGCCGGCATGGGGCTCATCTGCCGGATGCCGGGAACGCCGTTTATGGAGGATCCACACAACAGATCCGCGCCTTCCGCAACCTCGATGCCGGTTCGGAGGTGCAACATGTAGAACAAGTCGCTCAGTGCCTTGTCCAGTCGTTGGTGGACTTCATCGACGATCTCGGGGTTAGGCGACGGCTCCTCGACAAAGAGAATCAGATTGGCGCGGCCGAGGCGCTCCATGCGGATGGAGCCGATCCAGTCTTTCCAGATGCCGAGGTCTGGGACGGGAACGGCGGGCATGACCCAGGTTCCCTCGGAAAGCTGGAACGCGGCGGCGGGAAGGTCGGTGTAGACGTTATTGACCGTCAGCATGGCGAACTTGCTTTTGGTCTGGAACGGGTGGAGGCTCATACAAACAGCGTGGTGAATTCCCGCGCGGAAACGATCCGCGTGGCTTTGTGACGGCCGAGGGCGAGGAGCCCGCTCTTGTCGCCCGTCACGAGGTAATCGGCCTTGCCGCCTTCGGACAAGGCCAGCAGAAAATCATCCGTTGGATCGGGAGAGCGTTCCACGCGCGGCAGTGGATCGATATCCTCGGCGAGCTTCTTGACCTGGTTGACCAGGCGGCCGGCCTTGTAGGGTTTGATCAGCTCGGCGACCCTTGGCTTGTGCAGCGTGGCCCGCAGCTCGTCGAGCTGTTCCGCGCAGGTCAGCAGCGTGAATTTGCCGGCTTCCCAGGAGTTAAAGATCGCGGCCGGTTTGCCGGCCGGGACGATCAGGGCGGAAACGAGGATGTTGGTATCGAGGACCACGCGCATCAGGCTTTGTCGGCCTTTTCCTTGGTGCGGCGGTCTGCGCGCACTTCCTGCACGGCCTCGTCGACGATGCGCTGGATTTCATCCGGGTCCGCATCGGCGTTGCGCGCCCTGATGTCCTGCACGGTGCACTGAAGCACACGCCAGCGGACGGCCTCCTCGATGAATTTCGAGAGGTCGCCTTTCTTGGCACCTTGGGCACCGAGGAAGGTGCGGAGGGTAAGGTCGGTGTCTTTCGACACCTTGAGGTTCCAGCGGACAGCTTCTTCTTTCATTTGGCACCTATGCAGTTAGGCAGATAAACATCTATACACCAATTATAGGCTGAATCTCTGCGGCTGGGAAGGGGGTTCGTAAGCTATTGATGACGTTGTCATAAGAAGGCGTTATCGCCGCGATAGCGCAGGGCGGCTGTCGCGCCCGGCGGCTCACGGCAGTTTACACGGTCGGTCACAGGTATTCATAAAGCGTTTCCCGGCTGACCCCGAAGTCGCGGGTGGGCGCCTATGCCGCGCCATTGGCCACTATTCCGGGTCGTCCCAACTCAAGGTAGACCGTTCTCCATAGGCAATCTGCCGCGCATAGGTGTCCGGGTCGTCAGTCTTGAGCCGAAGTAACCAGTAAACGCGGTTCACGGCGTTCTTCATGATGAGCTTCATTTCGTCATCAGAGATCCGGGAATAGCCGGCTTTGCCATTGCAAGCGGGACAAGTCTTGCCGGCGTGCATGTCCTCCATCGGGCCGTTGCGCAACGCCAGGACGACAATGGCTTTTGCTTCGCGGACAAGATCGCTCTGATCAGATTTTGGTGTCATTTCGGGGACGCTGCTTTCAAGCTGACTGAAACCGCAGTATAAAGGTACTCTGAGTCGCGGTCAAAACCTCGCGGCCGGTGCATGACGCGACGTAGAATGGCGCAAGGGGGCGGCTAGCGCAATGTGGGCCGCCGACTGAACAACAGTCCCTTCGGACCCTCCCACTCCTGGCGCCGCTGCTCAATCCATCGCTGCAGCGCGGTGCCTTCGACCGTGTACACCTTGCCGCTACTCACAACCTCGAAAACCGTGGCCAGGGTCGGGACGGGCAGCCCCGCCTGCGGTTGTGCCTTGGCATGCGTGACGTAAAGATGCGCAGCGTCATAAGTGCTCGACGCGATAACGTCCAGGCTGTGCCGCCGTCCGGCCGCGTCCGTGACCGTGACTGTGCACCAGTGTTCGGGCATACCAAAAACAGTTTACCGCCATAGGCGAATACATGGCGAAACAGGTAGGCGGAGGCTGCACCAGCGAGCACCTTGCAGTGCCGAGCCATCGGTGAGCGAACTTCGACCGAATACTAGATTGCCGTTTGGACCTATGAGGGGAAATGGGCGTGCGGCCGTTAGGCCGGCGCGCACTCAGGTTTCGCCTGCAGGCCGTGCAGATAGTCTGCGGCCCGCTGTGCGTGAGCCGCTGCGCTGAAAATCGCGCGCTTGTCTTCGCGCAGCACGTTGAGCCAGTGGCCGACGTAATCGGCGTGGTCCGCGCGGATCTCAGGCGTGATGCCGAGGTCGGCGCAAAGGAAGGCGGCGCCAAGTTCCGCGACCAGCTCCTCGCGGCTGTACCCGGTATCGCCAAAGCGCTTCGCGCCGAAATCTCGGTTCAGGCGGCTTGGATGTTTGGTGTAATGCGTGAGTTCATGAAGCGCCGTAGCGTAATAGCTTTCCGTGTCCTTGAACGCCTCGAACGGCGGCATCTGGATCACGTCTCTCGACGGCGCGTAGAAAGCCATGTTCCCACCGTGCTGGATCGTCGCCCCCGTCGCGGCCAGGAAGCGGTCGGCGTCGTCGATGCGCTGGGATGCTGGAAGCGGATTTTCCGGCCGTGCGTAATAGTGCTGCGGCAGGCCTTCGATCTGCTCGCAATTGAAGACCGTGTAACCCTTCATGAACGGGATGTCGCGCTCGACGTCGTCGCCGTTCTCATCGCGCTCGGTGCGCGTCACGGTATTGGCGAAGACCACGAGGGAACCGTGCTCGCCCTTGCGGACGTGGGCGTCGAGCTCAAGCGCCTGCTTGAACGTCATCCAGATGGGCGCGGTGTAGCCCTTGGTCATGGCCTCGCCCCAGAGAAGCAGGATGTTGATGCCGCGGTACGGCGTGCCGTTGTGGCGCAGTGGCCTGGTGATCTTGCCGGCCGCGTGTTCGGCCTGCCAGGGTTTCATCCACGGGCGGATGCCCTTTTCGAGATCGGCGATGATGCGGTCTGTCACGCGGGCGTATACGTCCTTGGTCATGCGCTGTTCGCCGTCTTGTGTCTTCGATTTTTCTTTCGTCAGTGTCGCCATATAGGCCTCCTTGTGTTTTGCTCAACTACGGGCAACAAGGGGCCGGCCGGAAAAGCGTGGCTGTCACCGCCAGGGAAACGGCCAACACGGGAGCGAAGCGAATGGAGCGGGCAGAGCCGTTGACAGACACGCGCGGGCCGCCAGGATGCCCGATAGTGGGTTGAGCAAAACGAGAGCCGGGGCGGAGAAACTGACGGAAATCGAAGACAGCTTTACGGCTGGTGTGCGGCTGGCCTAAAGAGGCCGGGCGGGAAAGGCTGGCGATCGGCGTGACTTAGAGGCGAGATGGGGCGCGGTCCCGGATTCGCAAGCCTGGGTCGGAAAAAGCAAGGAGTGGCAGATAGTTGGCGGAAGCGGTTCCCGGAAAACCTTCGGACCAGATGACGGTTGGTAGACGCGCAATTGCGCGCCGAGGATGCATACGATAGTGTGACGACGAGAATGCGAAGGGGACTATTTCATGCGGCTTTCGCGATTGCAGATTGCCAATTTCCGAAACTTCCAGAGCATCGACATCGCTCTGAGCCAACATGCGATCTTCGTTGGAGAGAACAAGGTCGGGAAGTCGAACCTGGTTTACGCGATTCGGCTGGTACTTGATCCGTCGTTGCCGGATTCCCTTCGTCAACTCCGCATCGAGGACTTCTGGGACGGTGTTCCGCGTCCGTTGTCGAAGGATGACCGCATTGAGATTTCCGTGGAGATCGCTGACTTCGAGGACGACCCGAAGCAGCTTGCGGTGCTGTGCGAGCATTTGGTGTCGCATGAGCCGATGGTCTCGCGCCTTACCTACGCGTTCGGTCCATTCAGAGCCGAGGGCGAGGAAGCGCCGAAGGAAGCCGACTATGAGTGGGTTATTTACGGCGGCGATCGGATCGAGAACATCGTGGGAGGCGATGTGCGGCGACGGCTCCCCTTGGAGTTTCTAGCAGCGCTGCGCGATGCCGAGGCGGACCTCGGGAACTGGCGGCGGTCGCCGCTTCGTCCCCTGCTCGACCGGGCGGCGGCACAGATCGACCCTAAGACGCTCGAAGGGATCGCGCAGTCGGTCACGGAGGTAACGAAGTCGGTTACGGAGACCGATGCGATCAGCGCGCTGTCGCAACAGATCAAGGATCGGCTGGAGGAGATTGGCGGCCCGTCACAGGGGCTGGATACGTCGCTGGGATTTTCTCCGGCAGACGCCGACCGCCTGCTGCGGGCGCTGCGCATCTTCATCGACGAGGGTAAACGCGGTATCAACGAGGCGAGCCTCGGTTCGGCCAACATCCTCTATCTGGCGCTGAAGCTCCTGGAGATTGAGCAACTGGTTGACGAAGGCGCGCGCGATCATACGTTTCTCGCAATTGAAGAGCCGGAGGCGCATCTGCATCCATACCTTCAACGGCTCGTGTATCGTGATGTGCTGCGGCGGCGAGTCCATCAAGAGGGAGAACAAGCGGAAGACGCGGACGGGCGGCGGACCATTCTGCTGACAACGCACTCCCCGCACATCGTGAGCGTGTCGCCGCTGGAATCTCTGGTTGCGCTGCGCAAGGTTGACGGCGCAACACAAGCCGCTTCGGCTGCGGAATTGGAATTCGAGGAATCAGATCAGGCTGATATTGAGCGGTATCTGGATGTATCGAGAGGCGAAATGCTGTTCGCCAAGGGCGTTTTACTGGTTGAGGGCGATGCGGAAGCGTATTTGGTACCTTCTCTCGCCCGGTTGATGGCGAAAGATCTCGACCAACTGGGGATCGTGGTGTGCTCGATTTCAGGTACTCATTTCGGGCCGTATGTGAAGCTGCTGAAAGGTCTGAACATTCCTGTTGCCGTACTCACCGATAGCGATCCGAGCGACCAGGGAGATCGTGGCGTCGCAAGAGTCCTCCAGCTTCTGCAGGACATCGTACCCGCCAAAATCCTGGCGAAATACCCGACCGAAGAGAAGCAGCTCGAACTAGCGCTTAAGCGGGGACTCTTCTTGAACGATCATTGTCTTGAGGTAGACCTGTTCAAGGCGGGCCGGCATAAAAGCATGTGCAGTGTAATCGTGGAGTTGACGGAGAATGGCGCTGCGAAGAAGCGAGCCGGGGAATGGTCTGCAAAGCCCGGAAGTCTGGATGCTGACCAGTTCGTAAAAGACATTACCGTGATCGGGAAGGGCCGCTTTGCTCAACGGCTCGCCAGCATCATTACGAAGGACATCTGTCCGAACTACATCAGGAACGCCATTACGTATGTTGCAGAGCGGTGCTAAGTTTTCGCTGCTCTACCGGGCCGCGGCCGAGGACCTTCGGGACAACCCCGGACAGTGGAAGGCATACGAATCGACCGGTAACTGTGTGGTGCTGGCCGGCCCCGGCAGCGGCAAGACGAAGACCCTCACAATCAAACTGGCGCGGATGCTGGCGGAGGATGTCGAGCCTCCTCGCGGCATCGCTTGTATCACCTACAACTCCGAATGCGCGGCGGAGCTGGGGCGCCGCCTGGACAAACTCGGAATTCAAGAATCCTCGCATGTGTTCATCGGCACGATACACAGCTTCTGCCTTAAGCATCTGGTGGTTCCGTACGGCAGGCTGGCAGGGCTCGAAATGCCCGCCGATGTGAAGGTGGCGACGCCGGATGAACAGGAGCGCGTTTTCGCAGAAGCGGTAGCAGAACTATACGGGCCGAACCGCGACCCGACCTATCTGCGTACCGACTTCGACCGGTATCGCCGGACGCATTTGGACCGGGATCAGCCGGATTGGCTCGGGGATGATGCGGAATCGGCACAGCTGATCGAAATCTACGAACGGAAATTGCGGGAGCGCGGCGCAATTGATTTCGACGACATGATATTGCTCGGCCTTCGGCTGATCGAGGGAAACAAGTGGGTCCGGTCGTGTTTGCAGGCACGGTTTCCGATCATTGCCGTAGATGAATATCAGGATCTGGGACTCGCACTGCACAGGATGGTAATAAGTCTCGCATACGACGCTGGCATCCGCCTGTTTGCGGTGGGCGACGCCGACCAATCGATTTACGGTTTCGCGGGAGCGATGCCGCACCTGCTCCAGGAACTGTCGGAAATGGAGGGCATGGAGACTGTTCCCCTGCGCTTCAACTACCGCTCTGGTCAGGAAATTGTCGAGGCGTCGGAAGTGGCTCTGGGCGAGGAGCGCGGATACGAGACCAAGGCCGGGTACGCCGGCACGATTCACTTTTACAAATTCCCGAATGGGCTGGAGGAGCAAGCCGAGCAGATCGTGAAGGTGCTGATCCCCGGCGCACTGGGGCGCCGCAAAGGCCGGACGCTCGGCGACATTGCGGTGCTCTACGTTGACAAAAACGATGGTGACGTCATTGAAGGGCAAGTGAGCGCGGCGGAGATGCAGTTTATCAGGGTGGATCGAGGCGCACCTTATCGCAAAACGAAGTTCACGCGATGGCTCGAAGAGTGCGCCGCATGGTGCGCCGGAGGCTGGCGGAGCGGTGCGCCGCGTTTGTCTTCGCTGCTATCGCGCTGGCAGCTGTTCAATCCCTCCATACGGTCGGAGAAAGAGCGGAGCCAACTGAAGGTGGATCTCGTGCAATTCCTCTTCGGACACCGCGACGAGAAACTCTCGCTGAGAGATTGGCTCCGAGAGATGGTCGATCGGTGTCTCGCGAGCGCATTTGCCGCAGATCCGACGCAGCGGGATGAGGTGGAGGCCGTCGAAGTGTTGCGGCGGGCGTGCAACCCGAAGGGCAAGCTGGCAAAGCTAACCGTGGGCGCATTCGGAGGCCAGGCGGGCGCGTCTGACCATGTAAACTTGATCACGCTGCACAGCGCCAAGGGCAGGGAGTTTGACATCGTTCTGATGATGGGCCTCGAACAGGGTCGCATCCCGAAGTGGGATGCCAAGACCGCCGAGAAGAAGGGCGAAGCGCGGCGGCTCTTCTATGTGGGCCTGACGAGGGCCAGGCACGAAGTGCACTTGCTGTGCTCGGGATTTACGGTGAACCGGAATGGCCGGCGCTTTGATAATGGAGCCTCCGAATTCATGAGGGACGTCTATCGCAAGGTCAAGAAAAAGCCTTGAATCGCGGAAGTAAACATATTGCTAGGCGGCAGGGGCCGGCCCTGAGAGCTCGGCGAAGGAGGATTCAAAATGCGAGGACGCGCGGGTGGAATCGCTAGGTCTTCAAATGATACGCTCAGGGTATGCTGATCCGCATTCGAAGATCGATCCTGGTTCGTGACGGATCAGGTCTGATCCATAGCCTGTATCCGGGCGACCACTGGCGTCGCATTAAACAAGGGAGCATCTGGATGCATGACTTCCTTGTTGGAGACGATGGCTTCGGCTATGAGAATCCTGGGCCTGGGCAGTTTTCGCAGCCCTCTCCTGTTCAAGAAATTGTGGCTCCTGCCTGGCAGCTTCAGTTGGTGAGCCGCGCCTGGGACGATGCGGAAATCGACCGCCGTATCGCAGAGGCGCAACGCCTGTGCGGAATCCCGTGGGAGCCAGGAGAAAACTGCCAGGATTACCTGTCACGTGTCACTACAGGAAGGTCCGGGAGTTTTCAGCGAGACGGCATTGTCGGGCTAGGGCTGGTGGTTGCCGGCCTGTTTGTGGCCGGAAACCTTCTGGCGGATTCAGGCCGATAATCGATAGACACGCTTGCCTGGCGAGCGCGAGATCGACCTCTAGTCGGCGACAAAGATCGTAGCGGCATTGGTGCCTGCCCAGGCTTCTACCATGAGACAGTCAGCTCGGCAGGTTTCCGGGCTTAGCGTCCGGATTCTGTGGTGGCTCGTACTTAGGGAATTTCATGGAATTCGAGTTTCACGACGGGTTTCAGTTCGGCGTAGAATTCCTTGCCCTTTTTGGTGCCCTGCTCGATTTCGCGCGCAATGTCGTTCAGACTCCAGCTCCCTTCGGAACTGCTGAACAGCTTGCTGTTGCCATGATCGGGCTGCTGCGCGGCATAGTCCTTGAGTGCTTTCGCAAAAGCCTTTCGTGCTTTGCCCTCTTTTTGGGTAGGGTGTGCCATCTGGATTCTTCCTTAGAGTTGTCGAACTCCCGCATGAAATTAGGGCCAATCCGTGTCTATGTCAATTCAAATTTTAAAAAGTGAAGAACATCAGATGCTTGCCTGGAAGTGACCCCGACTTAGCGTGCTTTAAATTCCGTTTCGTGAGGTGACTCCAGCTCCACCCAAGAGCCGGCAACCGGCCCCGTCCATGGTTTCCGTAAGACTGGCTCTCCGGTAGCCGGTCACAAGAACTGAGCGACGATATCGGTCGGCAACCAGAACGAGGTGTCAACACCTACCGCTGCGCTGAAAGCCGCCAGTCGATACGAGCAGCCGATACGCTTCGGGGCTGACAAGCGGCGGAGCAGCCGGTCGCGGATGATGGCTCTGAGATGTTCGGCGTCTGTTCCGCCATAGCGTAATTCGCGGCCGCGCAATGCTTCGGTACGGCCGTAATTGATCGAGACCGTCCAATGGCCGAACAGATCCCGGCCGATCGTGAGCTCATAGCGGCGATGGTGGTTCCTTTCGGCGTTATGAGCTTCAAAGGAGAGGGACAGCAGATTCCCCATGGGACAATCCTTACCTTGTTGCTTGCTTGCGGTCCAGCAGCTTTTGTCCATCAGGACGCAGAGAACCGTCGGGCGCCACGTGCCGGTATAGGGTCTGGCGGGCGACGCCGAGTTCGGTGCAGAGATCCCGCACCGTGGTTTCCGGGTTGCCCATCGATGCCCGTGCCAGGCGCAGCTTGGCAGGGGTCATCTTATAGGGCCTGCCTCCGCGACGGCCGCGCGCACGCGCGGCAGCCAAGCCTGCTCTGGTCCTTTCGATGATCAGCTCGCGTTCAAACTCGGCTAGCGCGGCGAAAAAGCCGAAGACCAGTTTTCCGCTCGGCGTCGTGGTGTCGATGGTGGCGCCGTGGCCGCTGAGCACCTTGAAACCGATGCCGCGAATGGTGAGTTCGTGGACGGTGTTGACGAGGTGGCGTAGATTTCGGCCGAGCCTATCGAGTTTCCAGACCAAGAGTGTATCGCCGCGGCGGAGAGCCTTCAGGCAGGCGGTCAGGCCGGGCCGGTCGTCGCGCTTGCCCGATGTCTTGTCCTCGTAAATGCGCACCAGGCTGACGCCGGCCGCCACCAAAGCGTCGCGTTGGAGGTCGGTTACCTGGCTGCCGTCCGCCTTGCTCACGCGCATGTAGCCCACCAGCATCGTTTTCTCCGGTCTTGTTATGGTCACTGTGTCCGGTCACATAAACGGTCGGTTACGTGACAGCAGCAGAGACCGCTGTTTTGGACGAAAAGTTTGTAAGATAACTTGTCACATAATCTGTGTCCCGTAAACACCATTTCCTTTTTGATTGAGTGACAGGTGGTCGGCTCAAGGCTCTTATGGGAAGGAGCGTCTGTCAGTTTTCCGGAACATCTCTGGACGGGCCAGCGACACGCCCGGCAGATCGTGGTCGGGATTGCCGGGCCTTCGCACCGGGTACGCCTGCGGGCTTGTGACGGCGCGCCGGGTGCCGGCTCGAAGAGACAGCGTCGCGTCGGGAAGGAGGCGGGCGTTTAATTCCCGAGGGAGCGTTCGCGGATTACATGCGGCATGTACGGCTCGATGGGTTCCTCGCCTTGCATCGCTCAATGGCTTATTCGCGTTCCATTGTCGTCGCGCAGTCCGACGAACTTCGCGTGACGCAGGTGGTTGTCGGGTGTCCATTCGAGGAATTCAAAGCGCCCAACAAGGAGGGGCCAGAGCCAGACGCAGTCTTTTATCTTCTCTGCGGTGAGACCTTCGCCCCAGCGGCCGCTCCGGGCTTCTGGCAAATTCACGAAAGGACATTCAGTGGTTTCCAGATCCTTAAACTTCCGGAACAGCGCTTCGCGGGATGACGACGTAAAGCCGTTGCGGGTCCGCGCCACATAGATCAAGTGCTGGCCGTCGTAGTAACCGAACACAACCGTGTCGAAGGTCCGGCCGCCGAGCGTATACCCGCCGATGACAAATTCCTGCGCCTGGTTGACACGCATCTTCGCCCACGCGCCGGAGCGCTGACCAGGCTCATAACGGCTGTCCCGGCGTTTGGCAACCAGCCCTTCGAGGCGCTGCGCCTTCACCGCCGTGATCAGATCGGGCAGACTCGCGTCGAGGATTGCGGATTCGCGGACCGGGTCACGAAGTTTCGGCATGATGTCGCGCTGCAGGAGTTCACGCCGGACCGATAGCGGCTCGTGCATCACTTCGCGCCCCGCGATAACCAACACATCGAAGACGTAGTACAAGAGCGAGGCTTTCGGCGCCACCTCCCGCTGGCCATAATTCTGGAGGAGGTTGAAGGACGGTTTGCCCGTCTCATCCATTGCGACGATCTCGCCGTCGATGACGGTATCGTCCGGCAATGCGGAAAGCGCCGATGCAATGCCGGGATAGCGAGCAGTAAAGTCCTTGTCGTTGCGGGAACGTAGACGTGCCTTGCCGCTCGCCTTGAAGGCGATGGCGCGGTAGCCGTCAAGCTTGAGTTCGTAGAGCCACTGCGCCCCTTCGGGCAGCCTGCCAGTGCGCTGCAGGAGCATCGGTTCGATGAAGCGCGCGCGAACGGTCGCCATGAGCTGGAAATCTCATTAGAACTCGAAACGAAGGGCGGCTAGGTCTGTGATCCGTGGGACCTCTGCCCGGCAAGCACTGCGCCTGCAAATTTTCAGCCTTGACAGCGCTGCAGGCGGTCGAGTGCATCGCGAAAGTGCCGCATTTGCAATTGGGGTGATTGACCGCCCCGCTCAGGACTGGCGAGCGGCGGTCGCTCCGGGTGTCGAGAATCTTCGCATTGGCACCCTTCAGTTCGATGAGGTTTGCAAACTTCCTCGATCGGAGATCCGCCGACACGTCGAGCCGCGCGGCGAGAATGTCAGCGCGATCATAGAACCGTGGGTCGGAGACCAGTCTGATTGCCGTCGTCGCGGTTGCGAAGCGGGAACTCGGACAGGAATTCAAGAAACCCGAGTGCGCCGATGATCGCCGGATGGGCCTCAAGCAGCCGATGGAGTCTTCGTTCGCCGGGCTCTGCTGAGCGGAAGTACTCGGCAAGAGCCTGGATGTCGGCTTCGACAATGGGGCGACCACTGCGAAAGAGAACCGGAGTCATCCCAGCACCATCTCTTTACGGGAATACTATCATCATCCCTCAGAATTCATCGTACTCGGCGATGCTGAAATCGGACTAGACTATCAACGCAAGGCCAGCTGCGAACACGCACAGGCTTTACCTGCGCCTCATGCGATACCGGGACTTTGAGCTTATCAATCGCGAGACCTTAATCACCGCGCCAGGCAGCAGCTTACGATCAAGCGCCCCAGGAGATGGCGTGAGCACGCTGGCCCCCGACGGGTTTCTAGCTGACCACCTATCCCCTTCGCGACAACGACTCGATGCCGAGTGTGTCGTTGAAGAGGAGACTCGGGAGTGCATCCGGAGCATTCCACAGGCCGCGCCCTTTTCGCGTGAAGTGCTGGCACAAGGAGACGACCTTCTTGCTATCGCCGAGGCGCACATTCGTGCGCTCGATCTCGGATAACTGGGTCCAGATACTGTTCTGATAACCGCTCGTAGAGAGAAAGAGGCCGCCGTCAGTTCCGGCGGACACGTTGATCTCTACGAAGTCAAGAATCGGATCGCAACCGACGCGCTTACCGGAACGCCAGTGCTTGACTTCCACATAGAATACGCAGCGCTTTCCCTTCAGAAGGCACGAGGCAACAACATCCTTGCCACCGTCCTTCGACGGTCGCGTCAGCTCAACTGAGAAGCCAAGGCCCTCCAGCGCCGTGGCGACGATTTCTTCAAGATGGCGCCATTCAATATAGCGAAGGGCCGTGCCATCCAGCGCGATCAATTCGCACAGGCGGACCGCCAGATCCCTGACCGCCCCGACAACCGCCATATAAGTCTCGGTCCCAGCCTGGGGCGGAAAGCTCTGTGCCCTTGGTTGCTCCGCCAGTTGTTCAGCCCAGTGCTCAACCGCGTCATCCTCTTCGGATTCCTTCCCGGTCTCCTCGAAAAGGATGTCCAGTACCCTTACGATCTCCTCGGGGTCGGCAGAAGCAACGGCCGCACGGACGTCCCGCAGAGCCTCGCGGATCGTCGCGCCGGATTCATCGAAATCCTGCTCATACACGTCGTCGTCGGCAAAGCTGGCTGAGTATTCTTTTTCTTCCCGGTTCCGCCAGCGGATTTGCGAGTCGACCCATTCCTCGTACATGCGCATGCCGCCTTCTTCAACGATCTTGGGATCGATCATCGGCCGGTCGGCCTCAAGCTCCTCGGCTGTCAGCAGCCCGAGTTCGACGAGATTCTCAGGATCGTCGTGAAGGAGTTCTTCGAAGTGTTTCCATGGCGGCGTCTCTTCGTCAGCCGGATCGGGGTCTTCGGGGATCAGGTGGCTGTTGTGGAGACAGGCTCTGACAAGGTCGGACAGGTATTCCGTCGCGTCGTAGTCTGGGTAGTCGATATTGACGGGTGCGGAGACGAACTTTGACCGGCGCGCCTTTGCCATTGAGTTCTCGTTTACAGCATAGTCGCTCAGTCTAATTTTACGCCTTGTCCGCGGCGATGGAGATAAGCAGCCCGAGACCGTGGCGGCACGGGGAAGCGCCGGTGGTCCAGATTCAGGAGACGATTCCGGAGAGCGGGCAGTTTTCTGTGAAAGACAGCGGGATTGGTCTGAATGCCAGCCGCGCGGTCGACGGCTGCGGAAGGGTGTCACTTCCCGGTAGCAGCATCCGCCTTGCCCTTCTCCCAGGCTCGGGTGTGGTCCGGCGTGGCGAACACTCGGAAGTGGCAGTTCTCCTCGTTTGGGCCGTTGGCGGTGTAGTCGCGGCCCATGCGGTAGGCGTCCTCGACGCTCGGCAGGACCGGTTTGCCACCGGGGCCTGGCTTCATCGCTTCATTTGAAGGAATGAAGTGAGCAAGGGCTGATTCTGGCAATGGTGGGGCGGTCATCTCGGGTCACCTCAGGTTGCGCATGATAAGGTCCTTTATCATTCACAACAAGCTTGAGCGGTGGCACTTTTCAGAAATATTTGGCATGGGCGTGTTCCTTGACGGAAACGGGCGCGCCTACATTATCTCCCGAGGACCATTGTGGATACTGCTAAAGGTGGGGCCACACGGACACAACGCAGGGAGTGCTGACCGTACTGAAGGTCCGCGTCTTGAGCCCCGTGGTTGAACTGTTGAGAGAAATACCAACCGTCACCACCACTTTTGCCCTGCTCCTCTGTAGTGGACCAGTACCGGCCGGCTATATTCTCACCCGTTAAGTTAAATCCGCCGATCGCCGCGCGGTTGTTGAACAGTACATTCAGCTCATCCTTCGATGGAACATACCAGTCTCTGTGGCCGTACGCGTCAAGGTTCTTGGCGTAGGCCCACGAATTATTAAGGGCGGCAAGAGGCGCATCTGCTGGAGTTGTATACATCGGCCTATACATGGTGGGCGAAATCCCTGCGTAAATCGTGCCATCCGGCATCTTGTCGCCGATCTTCGCATTAATATGGAAGGCTTCGCGGATAGCGCTTACGTCAGCCGTGGGGCCGGAAGCTGGTTTCAAATGGAACCTATTGCTCGTCAGATATTCTTCAGCAGCAAGAAACATCACCGACGCCAACAAGCTTACGGCCATTATTTTAAATGCTTTCTTAAAGTTCGCCATGTTCACCTTCCCGTTGTACGTTATGCCCGCTCCTGCGTTAAAAAGCGGTACAGTCTGTTCTGTGGCGTTAGAACCTAACCGATTGGTTGCTTTATGTCAATTGCGGCAACCACACCGAGCAGATATGGTTTGAATGCGAATCGAGCGATTACAAAGGCTTGCTTGGCACGCGCGGCTGGTCGCGCCGCAATGAGGCCTCGTCTGCCGCCAGGCGTTCGTGCGCCTGGCCGAACGCTGCTCCGATCTCGTCGACAAGCTGGACGATCATCTGAAGGGCAACATTGTTATCGAGCATCGGCTGCTGCAGCCCCGAAAGCGCCGCAGTAACGCGCGCCAGCGACAGTGCAGCGCCGTGGCCGGGGTCCGCGAGCCCGGCGTTACTCGGACCTGCGAGAAGCACTTGCGACTCCGCGTGCATTTGATCATGGGACAAGAAGGGGTTTTCTTCAGCAGACGGCCGCAGCGGTCAAGGGCGCGTGCAGTTCGCGTCCATCTCGACAGCTCGCGGCGCGGCGGGTCCGCATCCCGGCCGCGGCCGACGTGGAGGACCGCCGGCTGCGGGATCTCTCCGGCGATATCGCGCTGAAGCCGGGCGAGCTGCGCATCGCGTTTTATGGAGCCGAGGACCTGGCCGCGAAGCTTCTGGAATTGTCGAAGGCCATGTCCAACGACTGGCCGGCCTTTATGCGGGCCGTCGAAGACGGCGGGAAAGAAGCGGCTGCAGCCGTTCGCTAAGTTTCGCGAATTCGCCCTTGGCGTCAAAAACTCGGCTTGGTCTTGGTGCAGTCATCGTCCGCCAGCAGGAACAGGCTCTCAACACGCCGGCATAGAGACTTCCTGGCCTTGTATCCGTTGACCTGCCTGAGCATACCGAGATAGCTGTTGAGACTTTGGGAAAGTGTCTTCAGCGTTTCCGGATCGACCGGTGAGCCCTTGCGCTCCCACGCCCCGATCTTGCGCTTGCAACCAGCGAGGCTCGTTTGCCGCAGATAGATACGGCCCGGCTTGATGATGAAACCTGTGAAATCGATGCCCGTCTCCGCGCGGTTCAGGTGCTTCTTGCGGGGATGCAGATGCAGGCCGAGGCGGGACTTTAGAAAATCATCCATCTGCGCGTACCAGGTGTTAAGAACGTCCGGGTCTTCGTGAAAGAGTACCATGTCGTCGACATAGCGTCCGTAATATCGGGCTTTCAAACAGTGCTTCACATATTGGTCCAGTTCATTCAGGTAGACGTTGGCGAAAAACTGGCTGGTCAGATTGCCGATCGGCAGGCCCTTGCCGTCGGGAGCATGAAGAAGGCTCTTGTGGCGCGGCACTCGCGCGAATAAGGCGGGGGGAGAACGCATCACGGCGCCGGAACGGGGATCGTGCAGCGCAACCTGGCGAATGAGCGATCGCAACCACTGTTCCTGCACACGGCTTTCGACAAGGCCGACCAGAATCCCGCGGTCGATGGTGTTGAAGAAATTGGCGACGTCGGCCTTCAGGAAGAAGGCGGGTCGGGTCCAGTTCCGGGTGATCGAACGGGCGAAGCCGGAAACGCGGCGCATGCCGTCATGCGTGCCGCGACCGGGAATGCAGGCATAGCTGTCGCGTATGAAGCGGCTGTAAAAGCGGCCGGCGATCGCGTTGTAAATAACGTGATGCACCACGCGGTCCCGGAAATCGGCCGCCCAGACTTCCCTGACTTTCGGATAGGTCACGATAAAGGCGATGCTGCGGCCAAGCTGGTAATTCCCGCTTGCAATATCACGGTACAGCGCGACCAGGTTGCTCTCCAGGTCAGCCTCGAAACGCAATTGGTTAATGGAATTGCGCTTGGTCCTGCGGCAATCGAAATAGGAATCGAACACGGCCTCAAGCGTCAGGCAGGCCTCGGTGGTCATCCATCGCAACTCCAGCCTTGTTGCAAACAGTGTCCGGGAAAGGGGCTTCAACTCCGGACCCTCACTCAGCGCACGCAGCGCACAGCCGAGTGATTGTCCTTATTGTTGTTGTTCTGATACCCGTCGCTGAACCGCTGGCCCCACGCATTCCATTTGTTGTTGGGCGACGCGGACCAGTACCAGCCGGCAGGATTGGAACCACAAGCGTATCGATGGCGATCTTTTGGTCCGGGCGGACGATTTTCATCCGCCAGGCCTTTCTAGCCTTTCGGCCTTGCTTTGGTATCTGCCCCACTAGGAGCGGGTACCGCCGCCATCCGAGATGAATATGCTCACCGGGCCAAGCCTTAACTTGAAACCCGTTCCGGCTTCCCCCTTCCCGAACTTCTAAGCCAGCCCTGCGCTTGCCGCGCCAGACTGTCTGTCATTTCTGAAAGTGCCGCATAGTTGCGGCGCGACAATATACGCATGTCATGGGACAGGCGCATCATGAGCTGAATTGCCTGGACCCGCTCAAGGATCGATTGAATGTGCCGCTCCTTATCGGCGGCGCTGTTGGCGCGGTAGATGACGACGACCAACTCGATCAATTCGTCTTTGATCTTTCGTCCCAGCGTGTATTTGTACTCGCGCGGGAAGTCCTTCGTCGCCGTCATCGTGCGCAGAAGGATGTCGTAGGTCTGTTTATAAATCGGCAGATGCTGGTATTGCGCCATGAGTTCTGCCTTTTTTTGCGACCGCGCTACGCGCGGTCAGTAAAGGGTTGAATGACTAAATGATCCGTCTCCGGACCCTCACTCAGCGCACGCAGCGCACAGCCGAGTGACTGCCCTTATCGTAGTTGTTCTGATACCCGTCGCTGAACCGCTGGCCCCACGCAAGCCATTTGGTGTCGGGCGACGCGGACCAGTACCAGCCGGCAGGATTGGAACCGGTTACGTCGAATCCGCCGATGGCCGCGCGATTGTTGAACATCACGTTCAGCTCGGCCTTCGTCGGCACGCGCCAGTCTTTGTGGCCGTGAGCATCGAGCTTGGTGGCGTATTCCTGGGCCTCGTTGAACGTCATCGTCAGGGAGGCATCGGCGTGTGTGGCGTACATCGGCTTGTTCGTGTCCGGGGAGATGCCGGCGAGGACCGTGCCATCCGGCATCTTGTCGCCGATCTTCGGCTCAGGAGGAGGGGCTTCGACCCAGCCGCCCGCGTGCAAAGTCTCAGACGCCATCGCGCTGATGGTTTCCCTGGAGAGCGGCTTGTTCAGTCTGAGCTTTTTGATGTCGTGGGCAGGGGGCGGCTGCTCCGTCTCCGGCACATCGGCGATTTTGCTTCTACTGAATAGCTCCATGGTCTCTTCCAAGCTTCAACGGCTGCTTTCCTGGCGACCGCGCTAAGCGCGGCCGGAAAGGGTTAAATGACTAAATGGTCGATCTCCGGGCGCAGCCTCAACGCACGGGCCGCACGGACAAGTGATAGAGCTTAGCGTAGTTGCGCTGAGCCCCGTCGCTGAGCCGCTGGCACCACGCACCCCACTTGCCGTTGGGCGACGCGGACCAGTACCAGTCGGCAGGATTGGAGCCATTTATGTCAAACGCTCTGATCGCCGCGCGGTTGTTGAACAACACGTTCAGCTCGGCCTTCGTCGGCACGTGCCAGTCTTTGTGGCCGTGGGCATCGAGCTTGGCGGCGTATTCCTGCGCTTGGCGGAACGTCATCGTCAGGGTTGCATCTGCGGGTGTCGCGTACATCGGTTTGTTGGTGTCCGGGGAGATGCCGGCAAAGACCGTGCCATCCGGCATCGTGTCGCCGACCTTGGGCTCAGCGGGCGCTTCATTCGCATTCGCGGCTTTTGGTTTAGCCGCCTCGCCGGTGACGTCGCGCAGATCAAGCACGAGGCCGTCGTTCCGAAAACCCGGTTGGTAAATCTTCTGTTCGAGTTGTTCATACGAGATTGCCACAGGAATCTCGACGCCCGAGCGCAACAGAAGGGCGGATCGCTCCTCGCCAATCCCCACCACGCGCTCGATCTCAGTCTCAGGAAAGGTCGTGGGATTAAAGCCCTTACTCTCGATTAGAACGCGAATAAGCCGATCGCCGTGGCTGCTGGAGAGTTCCTTTGCGATAGCGCCCTGCTGGGTCATGGGTTTTGTTCCTGTTTTGAATGACTGAATGGTTCGTTAACCTTCACTCGTAGTAAGAGAAGGGCTGGCCGCTTGTGTTTGTGCCGCTCACTGTTGTTGTTCCATCACAATTCTTGTGGTAACGAAGTTTAAATTGCCCATCGGTGACATAGTCTCTGGTGGCCGGGTCGTACTTCGCCCCATCTGGTATCGAAGTTTTCACGGGACTGCCGCCCCCTGGCTGTGCCGCGTTGGAAGGGCAGCACGCTACGCTAAAAGCCATGCCAAGCATGAGAGCGCCCGTACTTAGAAGTTTCCTGAATTTGTCTTGAGCCATCGATTTCCTCCTCTACACAATTGAACAGATTGAATAACTTAATAATTTATCTTCGGGCGCTCACTCACCGCACGCAGCGCACAGCCGAGTGATCGAACTTATTGAAGTAGTTCTGACACCCGTCGCTGAACCGCTGGCCCCACGCAAGCCATACGTAGCCGGGCGACGCGGACCAGTACCAGCCGGCAGGAAGGGAACCGGTTACGTTAAATCCGCCGATGGCCGCGCGATTGTTGAACAGCACGTTCAGCTCGGCCTTCGTCGGCACGTGCCAGTCTTTGTGGCCG
>Ga0185299_10000824_pt1 | contig 73369 bp, 72 predicted proteins | sample PaiPotPPA55metaG_FD_128002 | JGI IMG/M metagenome (GOLD analysis project Ga0185299, IMG submission 128002) | Iron sulfur acid spring bacterial and archeal communities from Banff, Canada, to study Microbial Dark Matter (Phase II) - Paint Pots PPA... ...
TCCACAGCGCGTGGAGAGCGCTTTGGAATGGGGCCGAGCACTTCCGCTCGCAATTCTTCCCGGAAATTAGGTTCACGCCAGCGTCGCGAGCAGTTTCGGGATAGAGGTATTCTGCCACGGGCTGCTAGCCTGCTTCTGCGCGGACCCCGAATTGTCCCCAACCAAAAATGGATATTGTACGTGTTGCCCACCGTCAGCCCCGTCAGTTGCCGAACGTGGCGCTTTCGAAACCGGGAGCAGGTTCGTCGATCCTCCCCTGGACAATCACCGACGCGTCATCGAAGGCGAAATAGGCGGGCGTCTCCCTAAATGCGAACGAGACATACTCGGAAGCATTGTCCGCGATAAAACTGGCCGAAAAAGGTTGATAACTTGTCAGCGGTGTCGTTTGAACCGTGTCCAAGTTGAAAATGGCTCCTGGGGGAGCGTCCGGCGCCAGGATATTCCGATGGGACCATGAATGCCGCTGCGCAAAGCAGACAGCGTGCTAAAATTCTATGCTTCATGCGGCATCGATGTTGTTCTGCGCCGTGATGTCGCGCAGCGTTGCTTGGACGCCTCGGTCAAGTGGTCGGGAGGTGCGGCCGACCCGCCGGGCATCTCATAAAGAATCGCGGGGCCGCTCATCCGGCCGCCTCGGGGGAGTAACGAAAGCCCTGGACCGTGCGGAAGTGCCGCCGTAGCCGCCCTTGACTCCAAAACCGGATGCAATGATCGAGGCCCTACTCCTATTCTTGTGCGTTCCAAACAGCATGGGCCGAAACCTGCGACTACCGCGGAGCGCGGCGCAGAGCGTCACACAGGCCAGGGTGGGATGTGTGAAAGAGGGTTGTCATTTTCCTGCGATAGCGATTATCGCCACCCAACCAGGCCTCGGCAGTGGCATCCAGAAACCGCATTCCGATCCCCCCCTGCCATTCCGGCATTACAAAGGTATATACCCGGTATCTGTGGGGAAAGGACGCGCGGAAGTAGGGAGCAGAGGGCGGCGGAAACGTAGGGCAATGACCCAACAGCCGGGGCGCGTCAGCCTCCGAACTTCCAACGCGCCCCGGCTAACAGGATTTGGTCTACTGCGATTTGCGAGTTCGGCGAAGAAGGCCGAGTCCGCACAGCCCGATGCCGAGCAGCGCGATCGAGGCCGGCTCGGGTGTTCCTACTAACTGTTGGGCGGTGATTTGCCCTTCTAGGTCGAACCACGTTGATGCGCCGTTGGCCAAACCAGCAGCACCGCCTACAAGAACGGTACCGCTGTCCGGGCCGTGAGCCCCGAAGCTGGCACCGGCGCTCCCGTAATCGGCTGGATCGGTGGAAGTAAAGGAGCCACCGCACTGCGCCGCTGTCGGTGAGGGTGTATAAGACCCGATGCAGGCACCGTCGCCGTCAAAACTAAAGGCTCCTGAGCCGGCGCCACCGGTCAAAAAGATGGACTTCAACGATGCAGAGGCCGTGTTAGTGATGCCAATCAGCGTGTCTTCAACACCATCGAAAGCTCCCTGGTCTGGGGACGATGTGGCCACTGAGAACGCAGTCGCAGCGCCAGACCCGTTGACTGAGGTAACCGTGATCAGGAGCTCACACCCAGTGGTGTCGTTACCCGTTGGGGGGCATTGTGTAAATGAAATCGGTGCAGCACTCACATAAGTGCCGAAAGCAACCAAGATGATCCCTAGAGCTAAAGCAAGCTTCATTTTCTCTCCTCCTTTAAAGTGAACATTCGAAAAACACCCATTCTAAGAGCCGTGCGGGACAACTAGAGCGGCGTTACAGGTTTCCTTGAAGAGCCTCCGACGAGAGAATCTAAGCAATTCTACGCTCATATTGAGTTCCTCCGTTGATAACCTGCAGGGTCAGATTCACGGCTTAACGTACTGCGGCTTCCGACCTGCTGTTCTAGAACACTTGTCCTAGTACAGATGGCAGTATACACCTGTTGTTCTGCCTAGAGTACTATCAAATATTCCAGCTTTTGGTTGTTCGGGTACCAGCAGTACCACTAATTGTAATGCGTCTTACGTTTGCGGCAGGTAGATTTGCGCTAATACATTCTCACCCGGCGGCCTTCGATGCGCCAGCGTTCCGAGAGGATGATCCGGATGGCTTCGCTGTAGATGCGGTGCTCTTCCTTAAGAATGCGCGCCGCGAGACTCTCTTCGGTGTCATCGTCGAGCACCGGCACGGCAGCCTGCAGAATAATCGGGCCGGCATCGAGACGCTCATCCACGAAATGCACCGTGCAGCCACTGATCTTGACGCCGTGATCGAGCACCTGCTTCTGTGCGTCGAGTCCAGGAAATGACGGCAGCAGCGAGGGATGAATGTTCAGAATCCGCATGGGGAAAGCACGGCAGAATTCGGCGCCGAGGAGGCGCATAAAACCAGCCAGGCAAACCAGCTCTACGCCGCGCGTCTTGAGTTCTTCGACGACGCAATGGTCGTAGTCTTCCCTGGATACACCCTTGGATGGAATACACAGCGCGGGCAACCCTCGTTGGCGAGCGATCTCCAACCCGCGCGCTTCTTCACGGTTGGAAATCACTGCAGCAATCTCGGCCTGCAATCGCCCCGCCGAAACGTTATCGGCAATCGCTTCGAAATTCGACCCGCGTCCAGAAAGCAGAATGCCCAGCCGCTTCAACTGCGCGCTCCGGCATCACCCACGTAAACCACCCGGTCGCCACGCCCCTCCACCACTTCGCCGATTTCCGAACATGGTTCGCCTAACAACGCTAGAGTGGCGCGCGTTTTGGCGACATTCCGTTTGGCCACCACCAGGATCATTCCGATCCCCAGGTTGAATGTCCGCCGGTAGTCCGCCGGATCGATGTTTCCGATCTCGCGCAGCCGCTCGAAGATAGGCGGGATGGTCCAGGCCGAAACATCCACCCGGGCAACTAGCCCCTCGGGAAGAATCCGCGGCAGGTTGTCCGTGATCCCTCCGCCGGTAATGTGCGCCGCACCCTTCAAAGCTTTGGCATCGATTAGCGTGCGAATTGGCTTGAGATAGCTGCGGTGTACTTTCAGGAGTTCGTCGGCGAGCGACGGATCCATCCGATACCCGGCAACTTCCAACAGCAGTTTACGAGCGAGTGAATAGCCGTTGGTGTGCAATCCGTTCGAAGCGAGGCCGAGCAGAACGTCACCTGCCTGGATTGTTTTGCCGGTCAGCATCTCGTTCCGCTCCACGGCGCCGACAATGAATCCGGCCAGGTCGTATTCGCCAGGCTGGTAGAAGCCAGGCATTTCGGCCGTCTCACCGCCGATCAGCGCGCAACTGTTATTCCGGCAGCCGCGAGCCACGCCTTCGATCACCTGGCCGGCAACGTCGGCATCCAGCTTGCCCACCGCGAAGTAATCCAGAAAAAATAACGGGACCGCCCCTTGCACCGCAATATCGTTCACACAATGGTTCACCAAATCTTCGCCTACGGTATTATGGCGCCCGGTCTGGAACGCGATCTTCAGCTTGGTGCCGACCCCGTCGGCGGAACTGACCAGCACCGGATGTTTCCAACCGGCCAGCAAATACCCGGCGCCAAAGCTGCCGATATCGGTCAGCACGTCGCGCGTAAACGTACCCCGCGCGTGTTGTCGGATGAACTCAACCGCGCGATCGGCCTCATCGATGTTGACGCCCGCGTCCTTGTAACCTATTCTTTTTTTTGACGCCATTTCACTCCACGATTCGAGCGGAAATTCTATAATAAGCCATTGCATATGAAGCTACTTTCGATACTGCTGCTGGTAGCGGGCGCGTTGTTCGCCGGTGCTCCCACCACCATCGCGATTCACAATGCGCGGGTGATTCCGGTGAGCGGCACGGTCATTCCGCGCGGGAACGTCATCCTGCGCAACGGATTGATTGAAGCGGTGGGCGCGGATGTCGCCGTTCCCGCGGATGCCTGGGTGATTGAAGGCGACGGCCTTACCGTGTATCCCGGGCTCATCGACGCGCTGAGCACATTCGGAATTCCGGATGCCGCACCGGCGATGGCCTCAGGTGGCGGACGCGGAGGTGTCCCGGCGCAGCAACCGCAGCCCGGTCCGGTGACGCTAGCGACCGGGAACGCTCCTGCCCGAGGACCTGAGGACCGGCCTTACACCACTAGCTGGGTGCGGGCCGCCGACCTGGTGCGACCCTCCGACCGCCGCATCGAATCGGCTCGCGCCGAAGGCTTCACTACTGCCGTCACTTTTCCGCCGCGCGGAATCTTCGCCGGTCAGGGAGCCGTTGTGAATCTAGCTGGTGAAAAGCCCGGCGACATGGTGGTAGTAGACGATGCCGGTCAATACATCACGTTCATCACTTCTCCAGGGTTCGGCGGGGGCTTTCCGAATTCGCTCATGGGCGTGATCGCCTACGTCCGCCAGGTTTATTTGGATGCCGAGCACTACCGGCTTGCGAAGCAATTCTACAATGCCCACGCGCGTGGAACGCAGCGTCCCGAATATGACCGCGCGCTCGAAGGTGTGCTGGATTCGCCGCGCGTTCTGCTTCCCGCGACGCGCCGCATCGATGTGGATCGCTTGTTGCGCTTCGCCGACGAAATGCACTTGAAAGCCTTGCTGTACGGCCTTCCAGAGGGTTATCGATCGGCCGACTTGTTGAAGAAGGCCAACTCTGCGGCGCTGGTCAGCCTGCGCTGGCCTGAGAAAGTCAGAGACAGCGATCCGGATGAGATCGACCCGCTAAATGTACTCGAACTTCGCGATCAGGCTCCGTCGACGCCCGCCATGCTGGCGAAGAACGGAGTCAAGTTCGCGCTCTACTCCGGGGGCATCGATCGCCGCACCGACCTGATTCGTGCCGTGAGGCGGTCGCTCGACGCCGGACTCTCCGCCGATGACGCCTTGCGCGCTATGACTCTTTCGGTCGCGGAGATCTACGGCGTTGCCGATCGTCTCGGCAGCATCGAAAGGGGCAAGATTGCAAATCTGGTCGTCACGAAAGGCGACCTGTTCCAAGACAGGACCGAAGTGAAATACGTTTTTGTGGATGGCGTCAAGTTTGAACCTGTGGAGGAGCCGCTTCCGCCTGGAGTCCGGCCTGACGGTATACCAGGCCCAACTGGCGATATTCCGCGGGGAGGTAATCAATGAAGCCCATACTTCTTGCTGGTGCGTTTGCAGCCTCGATGCTGGCCGCGCCGCCCATCGTCATCCAAAACGCCACCATCCTCACCATCACCAAAGGCACGCTCAACAGTGGATCGATTCTGATCCGCGACGGCAAGATCGCGGAAGTGGGCGAGCAGGTGAATGTTCCTTCGGACGCCATGGTGGTGGATGCTTCCGGCAAGTTCGTGATGCCCGGCATCATCGACTGTCATTCGCACATCGCCGCCGACAGTATTAACGAAGGCAGCGTCTCGGTGTCGGCGATGGTGGGCATCCAGGATGTTCTGAATCCCGAAGATATCTCCATTTATCGAGCGCTGGCCGGAGGCGTGACCACGGCCAATGTCCTCCACGGCAGCGCCAATGCCATCGGCGGCAAGTGCACCGTAATGAAAATGCGTTGGGGCAAGGATGCGCACGACATGATCTTCGAGGGGGCCATGCCGGGCATCAAGTTCGCGCTCGGTGAAAATCCCAAGCGGGCTGGCAACCCCACCGGCCAGCGAGTCGGCGCGGCGAATGTTCCCGCGCGGTACCCGGCTACGCGCATGGGCGTCGAGGACGTGATTCGCGAAGCTTTCACGGAGGCCAAGGCCTATCAGCAGGCGTGGAAGGACTATAACGAGAGGGTCGCGCGCGGCGAGCAGGCTTTGGCGCCACGCCGAGATCTCAAACTCGAGCCTCTGGTTGAAGTACTGGAAGGCAAGCGGCTGGTGCACGCGCACTGCTATCGCGCCGACGAGATCCTGATGCTGCTGCGGGTCGCCGACGAGTTCGGCTTCAAGATCCGCACGCTGCAGCACGTGCTGGAGGGCTACAAGGTGGCCAAGGAGATCGCCGAGCACGGCGCCGGCGCATCGACATTCAGCGACTGGTGGGCGTTTAAGATCGAGGCCTACGACGCAATCCCCTACAATGCCGCCATCATGGTGCGCAAGGGCGTCCTCGTGTCGCTCAATAGCGATTCGGCAGAGCTGATGCGGCACCTTAACGATGAAGCAGCCAAGACGATGAAGTACGGCGGCCTGAGCGAAACCGAAGCGCTTTCGCTCATCACCATCAATCCAGCCAAGCAACTCATGATCGACAACCGGGTCGGCTCCATCGAAGCCGGTAAAGATGCGGATCTCGCCATCTTCGACAAGCATCCGCTTTCCAACTTCTCGAAAGTGGAGAAAGTCTATATCGACGGCCAGCTCTACTTCGATCGTGACCATGATTTAGCCGAACGGCCCGTGCACGACACCGAGAAGAAGAAGCTGCTCGACAAGGAGAAAGAACAACAACGAAGACCAGCGCCCGGCGCGGCAAGGAGGCCCGCGGAATGAAATCCATCGCGTTCGCGGTGTTGTTCGCTTTTCCTCTGCTGGCCGCCAATGATGACAGCTTCCTGATCCGCGGCGCGACTGTGCATCCGGTGGCCGGCGCCGAGATTCAGAACGGCTCCGTGCTGGTGAAGGATGGAAAGATCGTCGGTGTGGGCCGCAATCTCGCCGCTCCCAAAGGCGTGCGCGTCATCGAAGGCAAGGGCCTGCACGTTTACCCGGGCATGATCGACTCGGCAACACAACTGGGGCTCGCGGAGATCGGCTCGACGCGGGAGAGCGTCGATACCGGCGAATTGGGCAAGTTCGATCCGCAGCTTCGAGCCGAGGTCGCAATCAATCCCGCCAGCGAGCACATCCCGGTCACGCGCGCCAACGGCATCACCACCGTGATCAGTCTTCCGATGAGCGGTGGGGAGGGCGGCGGAAGGCGCGGAGCGGGCGCTGGCAACATTATCGCGGGCCAAGCCGCTCTCGTGCACTTGGACGGTTGGACTTGGGAAGAGATGGACGTGAAGAAATCGGCCGGGATGGCCATGCGCATTCCCACCATTCTGTCCCTAGGCGGACGATTCGGCGGCGACCTTCCGCCTGAGATCGCCCAGCGCTTTACCTATACCGAAGCAAAGAAGAATTACGACACCGAACTGCGCGAGCTTCGTGAGTTTTTCGAAGAGGCTCGCCGCTATCAAAAAGCGAAAGCCGCAAACGTCCAAGGCTTTCAGCCCGACCTGAAGTTCGAAGCCATGCTTCCGGTTCTCGACGGCACCGAACCTTTGGTAATCATGGCCAACCGTGAGCGCGCCATACATGATGCGGTGCAGTTCGCCGATCAGCAGAAAGTGCACGTCGTTATCGCCGATCCGCGCGAGATCGGCAAGATGGGGCCGGAGCTGAAAGCGCGCAACATCCCCGCCATCCTCGGTCCGACGCTCGCTCTCCCGCTGCACGAAGACGATCCTTACGATGCCGCCTTCACGCTGCCCGACGAGTTCTTCAAGGCCGGTGTGAAGTTCGCGTTCGGTTCCTTCGATAACGAATTCGTGCGCAATTTGCCGTATCAGGCCGCGACTGCGGTCGCTTTCGGATTGCCGTATGACGAGGCGCTGAAAGCTATCACCATAAATCCTGCGCAGATCTGGGGCGTCGCCGACAAGCTCGGGTCGATCGAGGAAGGAAAGTCCGCCGACTTGATGGTCACTGATGGCGATCCGCTGGAAGCGAAGACTCAGGTCAAGCAGCTTTTCATCAAAGGCAAGACTGTCGACTTGGACAACAAGCAGAAGCGGCTATACGAAAAATATTTGAATCGGCCCTGAGGCCCACAACTTAATCGATGAATCCGCGCCAGGTCTTGCCGCGGCCATCGCGCAGCACTATGCCGAAGCTGTCGGAAACGCCCGTGATCGTGCGGCCGTTGGGATCGCGGAAGGTGTAGCGAACCTGGTCGTCAGAGACTTTTTCCGCCGTGCCATGCCAAACGTTGCCGAACTCGTCGCGCAAACGAAGATGATCACCGTGCCCGAATCCGTAAAGGCGCGTCGAGGTGCCCTCTTCTTCAAAATTGAAGAAGCCTCCCGGCATCTTGGTGTGAACCCGTTTGCGCTTAAAGATGCCCTTGTGGATCATCAATTCCATTATCAGGGCTTCGGTAAGGTTTGGGGATAGATTGATTTACTTAGTACTCTAACGAGGACCTACCTACGCACCGTCACGCAATCAGGCTACTACGGGTTTAACTACCGCCACGCCCAGACCTCGCATTTTTTCCGTCAACGCCTGATAAATCGCTTCACTCGGATAGCAGCCCGTAATGGCGCCGCCCGACCCCGCGAAATTCGCCGTAACTCCCGCGCTGCGAGCCGCTTCGATCATCTCCACGTTTCCACGGTTGATCTTGTACAACTTCGCCCGCAAATCGAAGTTGGCGTCAATCAACCGATTCAACGTCTCATAATCGCGTTCCAGCAGAGCTGCGCGGCCCTGTTCGGCATAACCCGCCCAAGTCTTCATCGCCCCTAAGACTTCCGGATCACCCTGGCGCCACCGTTCTCGAACGTTATTGTGGAACACCTCGGTTCCCTCACTGAGGCTGGTGCGATAAGCCATATAAACACTCGGCAACAAACTAGGATCCAAGCGCTCGTAATTTCCGTACCCCTGCCTGTCGATCAGCTCCTTCGAGAAATCCATGTAGACCAGGCCTTCATAAACCTGAATCACGCGATCTTGCAGGCCCGCCGGGACTCCCAGTTCCTTGGTTTCCGTCTCCAAAACCAGATTGGCCTGCACCGGTAACGGGATCTCAACGTGGAAGTATTGGCACACCGCACGGAGCGCCGCCGTGATAATCGAACTAGATCCGCCCATCCCCAAGCGCAGCGGAATGGTGGATTCGTATTCGATGGTAAAGTTACGGTTCTCTAACTCCAGTCCTTTCTCGCGGCAATAATCCATGAAGCGAACGATCAACGCCTGAATGATGCGGATTCCGCCGTAGTAGCCGCGCCAGCGGGTTGCCTCGTAAAGATCGTCCAGGCTTTCAAAGACCGGCATATCCGCTTTAGAAGCACGAATCTCTAATCGCGCGCTCGGATACAGCAGTACGCGTGCACGGAAATTCCTGACTAAGAACGAAATGGTCTTGCCGTAGTAGCCGTCTGAGGGATTTCCGAGCAGTCCTGCGCGAGCGTAGGCGTAAGTCTCGATCGTCACCTTGTTCAGTGTAATACGGGTTCAGTGTAATACCGGTTCAGTGTAATATTGAAGGTTTGCCATCGTGGCACGGGCTTCGGCCTGCGACGACCATCTCATGAGAGTAGTATTGCAGCGCGTGAAGGAAGCTCATGTCGATGTAGCCGGAGCGACGGTGGGTTCTATCTCAACCGGTTTGCTGATCCTCTTCGGTGTCACCTCCACCGACACCCGCCAAGATGCGGACTATCTCGCGAACAAGATCATTTCCCTACGCATTTTCCCGGATGACGAGCACCGCATGAACAGGAGTATCCTGGAAGTGGGAGGCAGCCTGTTAGTCGTCTCTCAATTTACCTTGTATGGAGACTGCAGAAAGGGCCGCCGCCCGAGTTTTGACCAGGCAGCGCCACCCGAAAAGGCGCGCCAACTCTATGAATATTTCATCGAAAGGTTAAGTTCAAGAAACATTATTGTCCAAACCGGCGTCTTTCAAGCCGAGATGCAAATCCACCTGGTAAATGATGGGCCGGTGACCTTTGTTCTCGATTCGCCGGACGGGCAAATGCCACCTGGATGACCACTGCTTACGTATCATCGAAACAGGAGCTGGAATGCCTCGCACAAGTTCAATCCGAAATCACGCCCTTCTAACCGCAGCCCTGGAGGGTTTGGAACTCCAAAAAAAGCGCCTTGATGACCAAATCCAAGAGGTGCGATCACTATTAGGGAAGGGGCGGCGAGGCCGTCCTCCCGGATCCAACAATCAGCGCAGCGCCGGCCGGTTGAGTACCGCTGCGCGGCGTCGGATCGCGGCTGCTCAAAAACGGCGTTGGGCCGAGTATCGTAAGTCGGCCGCGTCCAAAGCCGGATAAATCCAGTTGAAGCGCTGAACGATTTCATCCACTGGTCCCTCTGCCACTAACTTACCTTTCTCGAAGAAGACGGCACGGGTCGCCAACGCGGCGGCGAAGCGCGTATGATGAGTAACGATCAGTTTAGCTTGCGGAAGACCAGCGAGTAAGTGAAGTAAGTTGCGTTGCGCGGGCGGATCTAGAAACGTCGTCGGTTCGTCCAACACTAAGATCTCCGGTTGCATCGCCAGCACGCCTGCCAGAGCCACTCTCCGTTTCTCCCCGGCACTGAGATGATAGGGCGCTTTGGCCAGAACATGCTCCATGCCGGCTTGCTCCAGGGCCGTCTTGGCTGTCGTGATGGCCTGGTCCGGTGGCAGGCCTTGATTGAGTGGGCCGAATGCTACATCCTCCAGCACCGTGGGCATAAATAATTGCTCGTCGGAATCTTGAAATACCACGCCTACTTTGGAGCGGATGCGCGCGAGCGTGTCTTTATTGACTTCCATCCCGCAAATCGTGACGCTGCCTTGCCCCCGCAAGATGCCGTTCAAATGCAAGACGAAGGTAGTTTTTCCAGAGCCGTTGGCGCCGAAAACCGCCACCGTTTCTCCGGTCTCCAGCGTGAAATTCACGCCCTCCAGAGCCTTGGTTCCATTCTCGTACTCGAAACAAAGGTCGCGGACTTCGATTATTGGCGTCATTGAATGCGCACCAGGATCAGGAAGGCGGCAATCGCCAACGTGAACAAACCGTCCGCAAGGCCGAACCGAAGACGCTTGAGCAGCACGAATTTCCCGGAGAATGCGCGCGCCATCATCGCACGATGAATCCCCTCGGCCCGGTAATAGGAGCGTGCGAACAAAACTGCGAGCGCCCCGGAGGCCGCGCGAAAGCCCAATCGCCGCCGGCGTTCTGTTCCTTGCCGGCAAGCCGCGGCCAATCGAAGATGCTGCGCCTGTTCTGAAACCACAAAAAGATAGCGATAGAGAAACTGCGCCACCAGCACCAGCAGGCGTGGTATTCCCAGCGCTTCGAGGCCGCCAAGCAGTAGCGGCAGAGGCGTCGTACCGACAATCAACAAAACTGCAACGGTCGAAAGATAGCTCTTTTCCACCAAGGCCAACGCCCGCAGCCAGTCGCCAGCCAGCCAACTGATTAGTCCGAAGGTCAGCGAGAACGGCAAGACCGCCATGGCGCGCAGCAAGAGACTTCCGGGCGGCAGACCCGCGATCAGGATTCCTGCCCCGAGCAACGCCGCGTCGATGATTAGCGCCGCGAATGCATACGGCGCCGTTGTTGCCAGGACAATCAGAAACGCCAGCAAGGCCAATATCTTCGCTCGAGGATCACGAGCGTGCAACGGGCTCGAGCGTTGACTCCATTGATCCATCAGGACGTGATGCATCAAGCGCTCCTGCGCCGGCCAATCGCTTTGGCGAACCCCACGCACACGGCATAAACGACCAGCAGTCCGGTGAGCCCGGCTGTGGCGCGACGCAGCCATGCCGAGTCGAAGTGGCCTGCGGCATAGTCGGCGAAAGGTGCGTGAAAACCAGTCTTGGCCGCCAAACCGAGCTGTTGTCCCAGCCGCTGGATCCCGTCCGGCGCCGCCGAGGCCAATAGGAATCCCACCAGCCCGAGCGTCAGCGCAGCTCCGCTCAACACCGAGAGAGAACGCCAGTTCGATGCGTCCGGCTTTTGAACCAGGCCGGGATTGAGCTTTTCGATGGCCTGGAATACCGAGATGGTTATCGCGGCTTCGATCAGCGCGCTCATCGCAAACAGAGCCATCGATACCAGGACCAACGGCCGTGGCATTGCGACGCCGGAAATCAGTAGCTCGCCCAGCGCCAATGACCCGCTGACCATCACGGACAGAAACGCGCCAACGAAGATCGCAGGCCTGCGCCGCCGCGCTCCCCACATCCAAAAGGGCAAATATCCGGCCAGTACTCCGGCCACCGCCATGTTAAAGACGTTGGCTCCCAGCGCCAGCACCCCACCGTCCTGAAAAATGAAAGCCTGAATGGCGATGATGGCCGTCATCACAATGGTGGCCGGCGCTGCCCCCAGCGTGAACGCCAGTAACGCGCCACCAACCAGGTGGCCGCTAGTTCCGATGCCCACCGGGAAGTTGATCATCTGGGCCGCGAATACGAAGGCGCCCATCACGCCCAACAGAGGAATGCTCGTGTCTTCCAATTCACGGCCAGCTCGCTTCACCATGAATCCAACCGCGGGAATGGCCACTGCGTCCAGCGTGGCCCATACCGGCGTAGACAGAAAATTGTCCGGGATATGCATGCGACTGACGCTTCAAAGTAGCACGATTTTTCAAAGCGTGTCACGCCGCCAACCCGCTCGCCCTCCTGTTACTCTGTCTATACAAATGAGCGAACTCAGCCGTATTGGCGTGGCCATAGATTCCAAATTGCTGAAGAAGTTCGATCACCTGATCGGAACCCGCGGATATACCAACCGCTCCGAAGCATTCCGCGATCTCATCCGCGACATGCTTGTACAACAAACCTGGGAGCGCCCCGACAGCAACGTGGTCGGAACCGTCACCCTGGTGTACGACCATCACGTCCGGCTTCTGAACGAAAAACTAACCGACCTGCAGCATTCGCACTTCCACCATATCCTCTCTACGCTGCATGTTCACTTGGATCACGACAACTGCCTGGAGGTGCTGGTGGTCAAGGGACGCGTGAGTGTCGTCAAGAAAATTGCGGATGCCTTAATCAGCACCAAGGGCGTCAAGCATGGGCGGCTGACCATTACGTCCACGGGCGCCGAGTTGTGATCGTCGGCATCGGAATCGACCTGGCGGAAGTCGACCGCATTCGTGCGGCCATCGAACGTCACGGCAGTCGGTTTACGGGCCGTATTTATACTAATGCGGAGATTGCCTACGTCGAGCGGAAAGCGAATCGTTACGAACGCTATGCCGCCCGCTTCGCCGCCAAGGAGGCCGGCATGAAGGCCATCGGAACGGGGTGGAAGCGCGGGGTTCGCTGGCAGGATTTCGAGGTTTCGAATCTGCCATCCGGCCGACCTGTGCTGCAGTTCCACGGGGTCGCCGCGAAAATCGCCGATAGCCTCGGTGTGCGCAATATCGCACTCTCCCTAACTCACACGGCTGAACAGGGTTTGGCGATTGTAATTCTGGAAGCATAGGAACGAAACCACCGGCTGAGTTGGCCGTCCAATAATCGTATGCCTCGTCTGATTCTGATTCTGCTTGCAGGTTCGTTGACGACCGCCTTCGGCGCGGAGCACCTATTTTCATTTGGGATCAAAGGTGGAGTCCCGCTAACAGATGCCTTCACCGACAACACCACGATGGGCGTCGATGTGGTCACTCATACGTTCTCGGACGCCAAGAATTACGTCGTCGGTCCAACCGTTGAACTGTCCCTGCCGTTGGGATTCGCGGTTGAGGCGGATGCTTTGTATCGTCCGCTGAATCTTACAACCGACATTACGGTAGTCCCGCGGCCACTGGCGCACTATTCCACAAACATCGCTTCGTGGGAGTTTCCGATTCTCGGGAAATACCACTTCCTGCACACACCAATTGTGAAACCGTATGTCGAGGCCGGACCCATCTTCCGGCATGTCGGCTCTCAGGGACCGTACTTCTCCAACTCCGGTTTCGCTCTGGGCGGCGGTGTAGACGTGAAACTGTGGCTGGTCAGGCTGAGCCCCGAACTTCGTTATTCGCGTTGGGGCGGCGACGCAGCCTCCACATTCTTCGTGCCGCCGTCGCAGCTCAACCAAGCCGAGATCCTTCTCGGAATATCCTTCTAACGCGTCGAATCAACCGGACCCAAGATACAGGAACCTCGCGATGAATAGGATCGTGAGCACATATACCAACCAGTTCACACTGCGAAATTCACCGCGCGCGATCTTCAACACCGTGTAGGCGACGAATCCGAACGCCAAGCCGTTGGCGATGCTGAAAGTGAGTGGAATGGTGACGATCGTCAGAAAGGCCGGCACTGAAATCACCGGGTTAGACCACGGTATCTCCGCTGCGTGCGCGATCATCAGCGAGCCGACCACAATCAGCGCGGGGGCCGTTGCCGCGGGAGGAATCGCTCCCACCGCCGGCGCGATGAACATGGCGATCAAGAAGAGAATGCCGGTCGTGATCGCCGTCACACCCGATCGTCCGCCCGCCGCCACCCCAGCGGCGCTCTCGATGTAGCTCGTCACCGTAGACGTTCCCGCCAGTGAGCCGACAATGGTCGCCGCGGCATCGGAAAACAGAATCCGATTGATGCGCGGAATCTGGTTGGTCCGGTCGAACAGCCGCGCCTGTTTCCCGACAGCGACTAATGTGCCTACATTGTCGAAAAGATCTACAAACAGAAAAACAAATACGATCTCCACTAATCCGTAACTGAGCGCGCCCCGAATGTTCAGGTGAAAAGCCGTGGCCGTGATGTCGTGGAACGAATAAGTCTGCGGTTGCCAACGCACCAGCCTGAACGCAGCGCCCAAGGCCGTGGTCCCGAGAATGCCGATTAGAATAGCACCTCGAACCTTCCAGGCCATCAACGACGCGATCAGCAGCAATCCGAAAATCGCGAGCAGGGTGTCGGGATTTCGCAGATTGCCCATCGTTACCAGCGTCTCCTTGTTGGCAACGATGATTCCCGAATTGTGCAGCCCGATAAATGCGATGAACAGGCCGATGCCGACCGCCACGGCCGCGTATAGCTCAAACGGAATCGCGGACACGATCATTTGCCGTACGCCAGCCGCCGTCAGGATCAGAAACGCCACGCCCGAAAGAAACACCGCCCCGAGCGCCGTCTCCCAGGGAACGCCCAAACCTTTGACCACCGAGTAAGTGAAATAGGCATTGAGGCCCATGCCCGGCGCAAGTGCAATTGGATAGCGCGCCAGAACGCCCATCAACAGACTGCCGAACGCCGCGCAGAGACACGTTGCAGCCACCACCGCCGTCAACGGCATCCCGGTCTCGTGCAGAATCGCCGGATTCACGAAGATGATGTACGCCATCGTTACAAAGGTCGTGCATCCGGCCAAGATTTCCGTGCGCCAGTTGGTCCCGAGTTCTTGAAATTGGAAATACCGCTCGATGCGGGATTTGCGCATTGTCCCATCATCGTCTTGGGGCGCGGTCTGATGCAATGTGATGTGCGCAACGCGATACACTGGTTTTTAAGAGGATCATATTGTGTTAGTCGTAATGCGTGCGCATGCGAGCGACGCCGAAATCGCGGGCGTTTGCGAAAAAATTCAGAGCCTCGGCTTCCGCCCCCACGTTATGCCGGGGGCCGAGCGCACGGCCATTGGGATCACCGGTAACCACGGTCCGGTGCCGTCGGCTGAGTTCGAAAGTCTGGCCGGCGTCGCGGAAGCAATTCCGGTTTCGAAGCCCTACAAGCTGGTCAGTCGCGAAGTGAAGCCGGACAATACCGTCGTTGAGATCCGGGGGATTTCCGTCGGCGGAGCCGAGCTCGCACTCTGCGCCGGCCCGTGTTCGGTCGAAAGCCGCGAACAAATCCTGGCTGCGGCACGAGCCGTCAAATCCGCTGGGGGCCAATTACTGCGTGGTGGCGCTTACAAACCCCGGACGTCGCCATATGCGTTTCAGGGCCTGGGTGAAGAGGGCCTCCGATACCTCGCCGAAGCGCGCGACGAAACGGGACTGGGCGTTGTCACCGAAGCCATCGATGTCGAAACATTCGATCTGGTGGAAGAATTCGCGGACTGCATCCAGATCGGCGCCCGCAACATGCAGAACTTTTCGCTGCTGCGCCGCGCTGGTCGCGCGCGCAAGCCGGTCCTTTTAAAGCGTGGCATGTCGTCCACGCTCGAGGAATTTCTCATGGCGGCCGAGTACATTCTGTCGGAAGGCAATTACCAGGTGATCCTGTGCGAGCGCGGCGTGCGCACCTTCGCCGATCACACGCGCAACACGCTCGATCTCAGCGTCGTGCCGGCCGTGCAAAAACTCAGCCATCTGCCGATCATCGTGGATCCGAGCCACGGGACCGGGAAGCGTGACAAGGTACATCCCATGGCGCTGGCCGCGGTCGCCGCAGGGGCGTCCGGTCTGATCGTCGAGGTGCATCCCAATCCCGATCGCGCCCTTTCCGATGGATTCCAGTCGCTGTTTCCGGATCAGTTCCAGGAGCTGGCGGAAGAGTGTCGCGCCATCTCACAGCTTCTGCAAAACCGGAGAGCGTTAGCCGAAGCGAGACTCGCCCCTGTCCTGACTTAAGCCGCACGATGAGCACTCAAGCGAAACCCGATTGGCAGCGCCACGGCATCCGAGTTGTGCATGCCGATGAGGTGGACTGCAACACGCCCCAAACTGAAGGGATGACGCGCGCCGCAGCGATCGATCATGCGCGCACCGGCGCCAGCAAACTGTGGGCCGGAACGGTCGTCGTTCAACCCAACGCGAAGACCGGAGCGCATCACCACGGAGATCTCGAAACAGTACTGTATATCGTCAAAGGCCGCGCCCGATTCCGCTGGGGCGAGCAGTTGGAATTCGTCGATGAAGCCGGGCCCGGTGACTTTATCTTTGTTCCGCCCTACGTGCCACACCAGGAAATCAATGCCAACCCCGATATCCCGGTGGAAGCCGTGGTGGTGCGCAGCGGCCAGGAGCCGATCGTCGTCAACCTGGATATTCCAAGTCCCGAGACGCCGTCGAAGACGCGCTGGATCGACCCGACCCACCGTGAATAGCGCCCCACCAGTGCGTGCCGTTTATGGCTGTGATTAAAAATTTGGATGCTTTCAGAGCCCGCGAATGCGGTACGCTGTAAGGTTGCCCAAAAACACTACTTTTCATTCCCGGGGAGGTTGAATGAATCCGAAAGAAGTCTTAGAGTTTGCCAAGAAAAAAGAAGTCAAGCAGCTAGATCTGCGATTCGCCGATATTCCAGCTTTGCAGCACCACGTCTCCTATCCGATCACGGAACTTTCAGAGGATTCGTTCCAGGATGGCTTTGGCATGGACGGTTCCAGTATCCGGGGTTGGGCCGCGATCAATGAGAGCGACATGCTGTTGATTCCCGATCCGTCGACTGCATTTATCGATCCTTTCTACGAGATCAAGACCCTAGTCATGGTGTGCGACGTAATCGATCCCATCACACGCCAGAACTACAACCGCGACCCGCGCTGGATCGCGAGGAAAGCCGAGCTTTACTTGAAGAACAGTAGCGTCGGTGATACCGCTTATTTCGGTGCCGAAGCAGAGTTCTTTATCTTCGACAACGTGCGCTTTGATCAGAACCAGCACTCCGGTTTTTATTTCATCGACGCCGAAGAGGGCCGCTGGAATAGCGGACGCGAAGGTGACAACCTGGGCTACCGTCCGCGCTACAAGGAAGGTTATTTCCCGGTTCCGCCGACCGATCATTATCAAAACCTGCGCGGCCAGATGGTCGAGACCATGATCGGCTGTGGCCTGAATATCGAGTGCCACCACCACGAGGTTGCGACCGGCGGCCAGTGCGAGATCGATCAGCGCTTCGACACGCTGGTGAAATCGGCGGACAACATGATGCTGTACAAGTACGTCATCCGCAATGTGGCGAACTTGCATGGTAAGACCGTGACCTTCATGCCCAAGCCGCTGTTCGCCGATAACGGAAGCGGAATGCACACGCACCAGAGCATCTGGAAAGGCGGGAAGCCCCTGTTCGCGGGTGATTGCTACGCCGGTCTGAGCCCGATGGCACTGAACTACATCGGCGGCCTGCTCAAGCATGCCCGCGCTTTGTCGGCCATCATTGCTCCGACGACGAACAGCTACAAGCGCTTGGTCCCCGGCTACGAAGCGCCGGTGAATCTGGCCTATTCGCGCCGCAACCGTTCGGCCGCTTGCCGCATTCCGATGTACTCTGCCAGCCCGAAGGCCAAACGCGTCGAGTTCCGGCCACCCGATCCGGCCGCGAATCCGTATCTGGCGTTTTCGGCGATGCTCATGGCGGGTCTGGATGGCGTGCTCAATAAACTCGAGCCCGGCGAGCCGCTCGATAAAGATATCTACGATCTGTCTCCTGAGGAGATGAAGAGTGTGCCGTCGATGCCGGCATCGCTTGAAGAAGCGTTGAGTTGCCTGGAGGACGATCATGACTTCCTGCTCAAGGGCGACGTCTTTAGCGAAGACCTGATCGACACCTTCATCGACTACAAGCGCAAGAACGAGGCCGATGCAATCCGGCTGCGGCCGCATCCGTACGAGTTCGCTCTGTACTACGACATCTAGGGAGCAGACTTACAGCCGCTCCAGCAGTTTCTTTTCCAGCACTGCCTGGATGTCGGGCGTCAGTTTCTTTCCGTCCGACGCCACATAGAACACATCGATCGCCTTATGGCCTTCGGTGTCGATCAGCACCACGTCGATGTTGCAGCCTGAAGACGAGATGGCCGCAGCCAGATCGTACAGCAGCCGGGGACGGTCCTCGGCGATGATCTCGACCAGCGTAGCCGTTTCGCAGGCGTCGGAATCGAAGTGCACGCCCGCGCGGACGGTTCGGCGCTTGAGTCTCGGTGGCAGTGGGCGGCTACGCAAGAGCGCATCGATATCGACCTTGCCCAAGGCCACCCGCTCCAGTGTCTCCTGGAGCCGATCCATCTCCGGCGGATTCAACTCCAGAGTGCGCTTCGGGTCCGCGAATACGAAGGTGTCCAGGATCACTCCTTTGGAGTTCGAAAAGGCTTCCGCCTTCACGATATCCATTCCGAAGCTGGATATCGCTCCGGCCAGGGAAGCGAAAAGAAACGGCATGTCCCGAGCGATGATGCTGACGCGATACACGCCGTTCTGACGATCGATCTGCACAGCGACGCCGGTGGGACGGCTGAGTTGCCGGAGGCGAAGATGAGTTTCGATCTCGGCGGGTGTGTGCGTGCGCAAGTAGCGCACTGGAAATCCTTTGATGAAGGCCGCCGGGTCCGAAAGATCAGCCGGCACGTCGAGAATGCGGTCTGTTTCCAGTTCGCGCACCAACTCCTGATGAGTTGCGCGATAGGCCTGCCACAGCCGATCAAGCCGCCATGGTGTCATCGCCCCCGGATTTACCGCTGAGATGTCGGCGTAGGTGAGAACCGAAAGCAGTTTGAGCCTCTCGATTGTTCCAATGCCCTCAGCTAGCGCCCGCGCGGTGGCGGGATCATTCAGATCGCGTGAATTCATCACCGCCGACAAATCGAGATGATGCTCGATGAGGAACTCGACCGCGCTCTGGTCGTCGGCGGGCATTTGCATGCGTTGCATGGCTTGGCGTGCCAGTTCCACGGACCGGAGCGAATGGTCGCCGCTGTTGGACCCTTTGCCTGAGTCGTGGAACAGCAGCGCGAATCGTAATAGGGCCAGATCTTCGATCTCGGAGAGTATTTCGGCGAACCGTCGCGCCGCCGGGTCCTGAGTTGCGGCAAGTTCGTCGAGCTTCTCGATGGTGACTAGCGTATGTTCGTCGACGGTGTAGCGGTGATAATAGTCCGGGACGACCAGGCATAGAATACCCTGCCACTCCGGGAACAGCGCTTGAATGAGGCCCGCGTTGTGCATCGCACGTAGCGCCATGGGAGCACGCGGAAGGCACAGAATATTCCGCAGCGAGGGCCACTGGAACTTCCGTCCGGCGCAAAAGGCCGCGAACACGTCCCGGTTTTCCTCCAGACGTCGCTCCGTTTCCGCGGCCAGCGGGATGCCGTGACGCGCAACGAACTCGAAAAGTCTCAGGACGATTGCCGGATCGCTCTCCAGTTGCGCCGGCGTTCGAAGAAACACTCGTTCGTTCGAAACAGTGAATTCGCCATTCGACAGCCGCGATCGCCAGTCGCGAAATTGGGCCAGCAGGGAGGTTTCACTCTTATCGATCCAATCCAGTGCGCGGCGCGCTTCGTTATAGATTATACGCCCGTTCTGAAAATATTCACGCATGAATTCCGGCGGGCCGCCGGCAGAGCCGAAGAGCTGCCTGGTGATTTCTTCTTGCTCGTCGAAGCTCAACAGATTCTGATCACGCCCGGCGCGATAGTGCAGAAAGCAGCGGACGGAATGCAGAAACCGGGTCGGCCCAGCCAGCCGTTCCGCGGCGTCAGCGCTGGTCTTCCGCAGCTTTCCGAGCCAGTGAATCAAGTGCAGGTCGCGAAGTCCACCAGGGGTTTCTTTTACGTCCGGCTCCAGATGGTAGAAAGTGTCCTGATATTTGACGTGTCGCGTCCGCGCGAGTTGCCGCAGATGACGAGCCAAAGCGCGCGATTGTCGCTCTTCAATGTCATTCAACTTGTTTTCGAGCTTGGCAAATAATTCGCGATCGCCGCTCAGCAACCGCCTGTCCAGCAAGCTGATGTTCAGTTCAATGTTCTGCTCGTGGATTTCGGAGCACTCGGCTAGTGTCCGGACCGAGTGGCTTAGCCGCAACCCCGCGTCCCACAAAAGCCGGACAAATTCCGAGAGCGCGTCTTTCAGCGCCGCTGTTTGAGATTCGCGCTGTAACAGGATCAGGATGTCCACGTCGGAGTATGGGAACAGTTCTCGTCGTCCAAAACCGCCCACCGCCAGCATCGCCAATCCGTTAGCAAATGCCGGCGCGAGCGATGCTTCGTAAGCCTGAAGCGCCATCCCATCGGTCAATTCAGTTAGACCGCTCAGGACTGAGGAAGCATCGGCCGTCCCGAGAAACGCTTGCTTAATTTGTTCCCAAGAAGGGTTCGAGTGCAGCTTCTCCACTTGGCTCGTTACGACCACGCTACTCCGTTCGCGTGTTCGAAGGTCCTGCGTTCTTCACGTACTTGTCGAACCAGCGCGACTTTTCCCACAGCACGTGCTCGATGGTTTCCTTGGCGCGATAGCCGTGCGCTTCGTCGGGCAGAAAAACCAGCCGCACTATGCCGCCGTTGCCGCGAATCGCTTCATACATGCGCTCGCTCTGGATCGGAAATGTTCCAGTGTTGTCGTCGGCCTCGCCGTGGATCAGCAGGACGGGAACCTTGATCTTATCGGCCAGCAAGAAGGGCGACATTTTCAAATAGATGTCCTGCGCTTCCCAGAACGAGCGCCGCTCAGTTTGGAATCCGAACGGCGTCAGCGTCCGATTATAAGCGCCGCTCTCTGCGATACCGGCCCGAAACAGATTCGAGTGCGTCAGCAGATTGGCGGTCATGAACGCACCGTAACTATGGCCGCCCACGCCTACGCGATCAGGATCGATCACGCCCATCTCCGCGCCCTTATCGATTGCGGCTTTCGCGTCCGCAACGATCTGCTCGACATAGGTATTGTTCACGGTTTCAGGCGTGCCGACTACGGGCATCGCCGCGTCATCCAGGACGGCATAACCTTCTAATAGGAAAAATAGCTCGGAGTAGCCTGTGATCGTTGTGAAACGTTGCAAGGACCCACTGACTTGACCGGCCGTGTCGGCGTCGTTATATTCGCGAGGGTAAGCCCACAATACCGCTGGCAGCCGCGTGCCTGGCTTGTAGTCCGGCGGCAAATAGAGATTGAAGGACAACGGCACGCCATCGGGACGCTGGTAGGTCACCAATTGTTTCTTGATGCGGCGAAGCTGCGGAGTCGGATCTTTGAAATCAGTAAGCGCTTTTTCCGAAGCGCCATTGTGCAAATAAAAATTCGGTGGCTCGGTCGGGCTCTCGCGCCGCGTGATGAAGCGCGTGCCCTGATCATCCAGCACCGCATCCACTGTCTCGTAGCTCGTTTCCGCGGAGTGGAAAAGCCGCTCCGACTGCCCGGTCGCCAGATTGTAGCGATCCAGAAATGGGCGATCGCCCTGCGGGCTCGCACCCTGGCCGATCAATAGAATAGTGTCGCCGGACTGTATCAGCATCGATTCCCCGCCTCCACCGGCGCCAGGAAAACCTAACCCGCCGCCGCGCCCGCCTAACGAGTGGCGCTCCACTGGCCGGCCTGGATCTTTGTAGCGATCCTGCTGGTTGCGGCTCCAGACCAGCTTGGCCTCGGCGCTAGGCTTCGAAGGATCGATTTCCAGAGTGCGCAGGATGCGCGTAGTGCGATCATAATCTTCCACCAGCGCAAAATTCTTCCCGAACTGGATCCCGGTGAAGCGCTGCTCGGTCTTGAAAGTCTCCGAAGGCTCGCCCTTGAAGGGAGCCTTGATCGCAAGCAGGCGATCGCGATGCGGAACCTTCTCCTTCGGATTTCCGCCGTCGAGTGCCTCCACCCACATCAGCGACGCCGGCTGACTCGCGATCCAACGAAACTGCCGTGGGCCCGATTCCACGCCGCCCAGCGGCACGCGTTCGGGCAGCGGCAGGCTGGCGACTTTATAAACCATAACGCCGGAGGGATTCCAGATCTCCACTTCCTTGGGAAACTCGCGCGCCGGATGTAGATAGGAAAACGGCCGATGCTCACGCGTTACCAGAATATCCATGCCATCCGGCGACGGCGTAACGGTTTCGAGCAAGCCAGGCTTGCCGAGCGGGGTGATCGCCCCAGTGGCCGCATCAACCTTAGCGAGCTGCGCGGTCGCATAATATTCGAACAGGTCTTCGTCGTGCGGATTTTTCAGCATGTCTTCGTAAGTCGGCACCGGGCCTGCCTTGCCCAAGCTCTCCTGGACGCTCGGCCCCACGGGAACCGGCGCCTCTGCCGACGCGGGGCCACGGCCGGATGGAATAGCTTTCACCAGTAGCGTGTGATTGTCCGGCATCCAATCGATGGGATCGCCGAGCACGGCGTTGAGTTTCAATCCGTCAATATTCCTGGTCTTTCCCGTGACCGGATCGCCGATCCATAGCTCAATGCCGGTGGGAGTCGAGTTGGCGAAGGCGAACTGCTTTCCATCCTCGGACCAGCGCAGCGAGCCGGCCCGCGCGTTCGGCGGCAGCGACACAGGAGTCTTCACGCCATCGGCGAGCCGCACCAACGTGATGGAGAAGCTCGACGGCGCCAGGTGCAGGCCGTTGGTGCGCGGGTTGATTCGCATTCCCGCCAGCCGCAGCATCGGCTGCGACACTTCGGCGATAGATGGATACCGTTCCGACTGCGACAGCGTCGCATAGGTCCGGGTTGGATTCACACCGAGCACCGGCGGCGCTAGCGTATTCAATATGTCGAGGATCTCTTTCGACGGTTTCTGATACGCAAGTTCGGCCGAAATCGGAATTACGAGAAGCAGTGAAAAAAGGATTCGACGCATGTTAAACCTCACTGGGATAACCTCGCACGGATAAAACCTCACTTGGAAGAGCTGGCTGCGCGGACGTGGAGCGCCGCCGGGTCGGAGACCGCAGGCTGGGGGACTGGAACTTGGAGCTCAGTAGGACAGCCGTTGGGACACACCATCCAGCTTTCCCCGTCGCGATCTTCGAGCTGCATTCGGCCGAAGCAGAAAGGGCATTCGGCCACGTCATCAGGCTGCATTTAATTGTGCGCTCGATCCCTTTTGAAGACTAGCATAAGTAGTTGGCTTGCACGCGGGGTCGCGATACCGCTAAGCTGTGGGGGTAAAGACGAGAATTCAGACATTTAGGGAGGCAGTTAATGAATCGCAGAAAATTCTCCATCGCCCTCGGGGCCGCGACCGCGGGCTTGGCGGCTGGCTCAACGCTGTATGGAGCAGATGATCAGAAAAAGAAAGACAAGGCTGCCAAGCACGATTGCAAAGGTTTGAACGACTGCAAGGGGCAGGGCGGTTGCAAGACGGGCGACAACGGCTGCGCGGGCAAGAACTCCTGCAAGGGTAAGGGCGGCTGCGCTGTTCCTGCAAAATAATTGCGCGTTTCCTGCAAAGTAATAGTCATTTTATCGCTGCTCGAGGTAGCCCCCCTCGCTCTCGGCGCGGACTACCAGATCGAAGCCAACATCCGATACAGCCTTCATCCGGAGACTGTGCTCGATATCGTGCAGGCCCGTGCGCCGGCATTGAAGAACAGGCCGGGCGTGATCGTGATTCACGGCGGCGGGTGGGTGGAAGGCAACAAAGAGAGCATGCTGAAGACATTTTGTCTTCCGTTTGTCGAACACGGCCTCGTCGTCGCGAACGTGGAGTACCAGCTCGCTAACGTGGCCACGGCGCCCGCTGCAGTGAACGATGTTCTGGAGGCCGCCAAATGGTTTCTCGACCGTGCCGCCGATTACAAAGTGGATCCGAGCCAGATCATCGTCACTGGCAGCTCGGCGGGAGGACACTTGGCGATGATGGTGGGCATGGCGCCGGAATCGGCTGGGCTGGGCCCATCGATCAAGATCGCAGCGATAATCAATTTCTATGGGATCTCGGACGTGCCGGATCAACTGCAAGGCCCGCACTTGCAGAGCTACGCAGTGACTTGGATTCCAGAGCAGCCAGATCGCATGGAGCTGGCGAAGAAACTGTCGCCAATCACTTACGTCCGCAAGGGCCTGCCTCCGGTGCTGAGCATCCATGGCGATTCCGATCCGGTAGTGCCGTATGCGCAGAGCGTGCGGCTAACGAAGGAACTGAAGGCGGCCGGCGATCAGGCGCAGTTGATCACGGTCCCGGGCGGCCAGCATGGATTCTCGCCGGAAGAGATGAGCAAGTTGTGGGCACAGATTTTCAAGTGGTTGAAGAAGCATAAAATCGGTTCCTAGTTGATGCGCCGAGCCATTATCGCCCTGGGAGTGCTAGTGGTGCTCTCCGCGGTGCTCTTGCTTGCGGGCGGAGTCATTCTCGGTGAGGGAGCTCTTCGTGTTCCGCGACATCATAATCAGGATGTCGGGGCACTATTTGGAGTGCAGTCGGTCCAGATCGTCGCCCGCGATGGAATTCATCTCAGCGCCTGGATCGTTTCGCCGCCGAGACCGGCTGGAGATTGTGTCGTAGTGCTCCACGGAATCGCTGATTCGCGGAGCAGCATGGCGGGCTTTGCGCGGCTCTTCACGGACAATCGTTACACGGTACTTCTCCCTGACTCCCGAGGCCACGGGGATAGCGGAGGAGACATCGTGACCTACGGAGTCCTCGAAGCTGAGGACGTGCATCGATGGGTGGATTTGCTGATTTCTTCAGCAGGGTGCAAGCGTGTCTTCGGTTTAGGAGAATCGCTCGGCGCTGGAATTCTGGCTACAGTCGCTCTCGATTGAGCCGCGTTTTCGCGCGGTAGTGGCCGAGTGTCCGTTCTCCAGCCTGGAACGGGTCGGTCAAGAACGCGTAGCGGAACGTCTTCCGTTTGCGCCTGTTATAGGACGTGTGGTCGCCCTTCCTATTGTGCTATGCGGATTTCTCTATTGCCACTTGCGGTACGGCATCGATCCGTTCGATGCTTCGCCGGAAACCACGGTAAGCAGGTCGAATATTCCCATTCTGCTCATTCACGGATTAAATGACACTAAGACGTCACCGGAGCACTCGCGCATCCTAGCCGCGTCCAGCCAGCGGGTGGTTCTCTGGCTGGTTCCAGGCGCCGGTCACACGAACGCGTCAGTTGTTGCGCCAGAGGAGTTTCGAAGGCGAGTGCTGGAATGGCTCAGAGTTCATAGTTGAGCCCCTCAGTCGCGCATCAGGAAGTCGCGCCATCGATCGTTTTCACGCAGCCGGCCCACAAGAAACGGACGCCGAGCAGGACGCCAAAGACCAGCCGCCACCCCAGCCAGGCATCGAGCGCAACCGAGCTTACGCCGGCCACCAGTAAGGCGGAACCCAGCCAGACATTCCGCTTTGCGGCCGACCGGCCATGGTGTTTGTCGTAGACTTGTTGGTCTGAGAAAGTCCGAACAGGTTTTCCGGTGTGATCGAGAATGCGGCAGCCCAGCGATGCGGTGGCGACGATATTTTCCTGGCAGTAGCGCTCGGCGTCGGGAAGAGTATTGAAGATCAAAGGCTCGCCCTCGGCCATGACCATGCTTTTGACGTCGAAGCGGAAAACGGCGTATTGGGACTCCGACATGGGCGGACCCCAGTAAGTGGCTTGAGGCATTTACAAGGAAGTCTGGATTTTATTTTACATCCGGACCCCAACAAGAGAGGTGCCGAGGTGCCGTATACTCCTGGAATGGGAACCTTTCGAGCGCTTGCTTTGATTACGATCGTGTTGAACGCCGTTGCCCAAGAACCCGCTCGAGGCGGCAAGAGCGTGTACGTAGTGACGCATGTCGACGTCACGCCCAACTACACCGCCGATGCAACCAAGGCCCTCCACGAATTTGCAGCCGAAAGCAAGAAGGACCCAGGCGTAGGGCGCTTCGAGGTATTGCAACAGGACTCGCGCGCAAACCACTACACGATTGTGGAAGTCTGGCAGACGCGCCAGGCCTTTGAGGCGCATTCGGCGTCCGAGCATACCAAACGCTTCCGGGAGAAGCTGCAACCGATGCTGGGCAGTCCGTTCGATGAGCGGCTGCACGAGATTCTGCCGTGACTCGTCGGGGAATCACACTTTGAACCTCGCCCAACTCTTCGACCTCTCGCTCCTCGGCCGCCGCGACACGCCCGCGCTCGAATATCAGGGCGTCACCTACACTTTCGGCGACATCGACGCTCGCACCAATCGCCTCGCGCAATTGTTGCTTCAGCGCGGTCTCCATCCCGGCGATCGCCTTTGCGTCTATCTCGCCAACTGCATCGAGATGATCGACCTCTACCTCGCCTGCGTCAAGCTCGGCGTCATCTTCGTCCCCATCAACATCCTTTATCGCGACCGCGAGATCACACACATCCTCACCGATGCCGATCCCGTTGCCGTCGTATCGAGCACCGAGTTCACGAGCCCCGTTCCCATTTGGAATCCAGCCGATCTCACGCGCGCAGCCGCAGCCCTCCCTAACGAACGCCCCCACGTACACCTCGACGGCGACGCTCCCGCCGGCATCATCTATACGTCCGGCACTACCGGGACATCGAAAGGCGCGGTGCTCACCCACAATAACTTCGCCGCCAATGCGATGAATCTCACCGCCTGCTGGCAGATCACCAGTGCCGACCGATTCCTGCTCGCTCTCCCGCTTTTCCACGTCCACGGCCTTGGCAACGGCCTGCACACTTGGCTCGTCAGCGGATGCCGGATGCGGCTGCTCGAACGCTTCGAGCACCACAAAGCCGCCGCCGAGTTTCTCGATTTCCGTCCGACGCTGTTCTTCGGCGTCCCAGCCATTTACGTTCGCCTGCTCGATATTCCGGTCGAACAGGCACGCCAGATCGGCGCGGCGATGCGGCTCTTTGTATCCGGCTCTGCTCCTCTGCCCGCGCAGGTCTTCGAAGAATTCCACGCGCTCTTCGGCCACACTATCCTCGAACGCTACGGCATGAGCGAGACCATCATGAACATCAGCAATCCATACATCGGCGAGCGCCGGCCTGGAAGCGTAGGTTTCCCATTGCCCGGTGTTTCCGTGCGATTGCTCGATCCCGAAGGTCGCCCGGTCGCCGACGGTGAGACTGGCGAAGTTTATTTCAAAGGCCCCAACATTTTCCCAGGCTACTGGCGACGCGACGAGGCCACGCTCGCGGCTTTCCGCGATGGCTACTTCCGCACCGGTGATCTCGCCGTCCGCTCTCCTGATGGCTACTACACATTGTGCGGACGCAAGAGCGATCTCATCATCTCCGGCGGCTTCAACATTTATCCGCGGGAGATCGAGGAGTTTTTGGAAGAGCAAGAGGGCATCGCCGAAGCAGCCGTCGCCGCCGCACCAGACCGCGTTCGTGGCGAGGTCCCCGTCGCCTACATCGTCACCACCAGGCCAGTGGATCCCGCCGATCTCGAAGCCTGCTGCCGCGAAAAGCTCGCATCCTTTAAAATTCCGCGGCAATTCATCATGGTGGATAAGCTTCCCCGCAACGCCCTTGGAAAAGTCCAGAAGCACCTGTTGCCGAAAAACTAAGATGTTCCAAGTCGGCAAATATGAGAACGCCGCCGCGATCTTTGCGGATTACGACCCTCGCGCGCCGCAAATCGCTCAGCTCCTGAAACACACCCTCGAGCAGCGCGAACCCAAGCTGGTCGTCGAACATCGGCAGCACTGCCGTGCGGGGCTGTCGCGGAAAAGGCGTCATCGACCTCGCCGTCACATACCTGGCAGGCGATCTCGAATTCGCCAAGGCTGCCTCCATGCGCTCGGCTTCCAAAAGCAATCCGGCCGCGAGCCGTTTCCAGAGACACGGCCGATGCGAGTAGCCGCTGTTTCCGCGATCGGCGACAGGTTCCGAGTCCACGCGCACGTCATCGAGCGCAACGCGGCAGAACATCGAAAACTGATCGGATTCCGTGACGCCCTCCGTCGCGACCCCGATCTGTGCAACGCCTACGAGAAAACCAAAGAACAAATCCTCGCCAGCGGCATCACCGATTCGCTGGACTATTCTAAAGCCAAGGAGTCATTCATCACTGCGATCCTTTCGCAGCTTGTCAACCCCTAGAATAGGAATTGGCTCAAGAGACTTCTTCCCGCCAAAGCACTTGGTCGCCACTGGCTTATACCTGGTTTCGTTGGCTGTGGATCGCCAGCGTCGTGTCCAATATCGGTACCTGGATGCAAAACGCCGGCGCGGCCTGGTTGATGGTGACCCTCGCGCCGTCAGCCTTGCTCGTGGCTCTGGTCCAGACCGCCACCAATCTCCCCGTATTCTTGCTCGGTGTCCCAGCCGGAGCGATCGGTGACATCATCGATCGCCGCAAGATCCTGCTCGTCTCACAGGGCTTGATGCTGGCTGCGGCCGGCATGCTCGGCGTTCTAACAGTCATGGGTAAAACCGGCCCATGGACTCTTCTCTGGTTGACCTTCGCGCTCGGCCTCGGCGCCACCCTGAACGGACCGGCATGGTCCGCAATCATGCCGGACCTGGTGCCGATGTCGGAGATTCCGGCCGCAATCGCCCTCAACTCGGTGGGCTTCAATCTTGCACGCGCCATTGGCCCCGCACTCGGTGGACTAGTGGTTGCAGCCGTCGGCGCGGGCGCCGCCTTCATTCTCAATGCCATCTCCTTCGTCGGTGTCATGATCGTGCTCTATCTCTGGAAGCGCGATCCGGTAACCACCCCCAAATCCACCGAAAGCATCGGCAATGCGATCTGGGCCGGGATGCGCTACGTCCGCTTCGCTCCTCCCATGCACGCGGTCTTGATACGCTCCGGCACCTTTGTCATCTCGGCCAGTGCTTTGTGGTCACTGCTCCCGCTGGTTGCCAAGAACGAACTGCACAGCGAGAGCACCGGCTTCGGTCTCCTGCTCGGCTGCCTCGGCGTCGGTTCCATCATTGGCGCCCTGATCATCGGACGATTGCGCCAACTGCTTTCGCCCGACGAGATCGCCACTTCCGCGGTTGCTCTCTTCGGCTTGGCGAACCTGGCGCTGGCCTATCTGGAAAACTTCGGCGCCGTGACGGTGCTGATGTTGGCTGCGGGCATCGGCTGGATGTGCACCAACTCTACGCTCAGCACTGCTGCTCAAACCTCGCTTCCCGCGTGGGTCCGTGCGCGCGCGCTGGCCGTCTATTTGCTCGTTTTTCAGGGAGCGATGGCCGTCGGCAGCGTGATCTGGGGCGAGATTGCATCGCGTTTAGGACTCCGCACCACCCTCGCGATCGCGGCTGTCACGTTACTTGCGGCCGCCGCCGCCACATCTCGTTTGAAGCTCGCCGGTTTTCCCGGAATCGATACCACGCCGTCCTATCATTGGCCGGAGCCGCCTCCGCTCTCTGGCATCCACCCCGAGCACGGCCCCGTGCTGGTGACGGTCGAATACCTGGTCGACCCGCACCGCAGGAAAGAGTTTGCGCACGCCATGAAGGCTATGCGCAGAATTCGCAGGCGCGACGGTGCCATTCGCTGGGGGCTCTACGAAGATGCCGCCGCGCCCGGCCGGTATCTGGAAACATTCGTCGTCGAGAGTTGGGCCGAACACCTGCGCCAGCACGAGCGCGTCACCGTCGCCGATCGGGAAATGGAACTGCTGGCCCAGGCTTTTCATCAAGGCCCTGAGCCGCCCAAGGTCACGCACCTGATCGCAGCGCGGGAATAATCAAATGGATCGCGCGCTACCCGAGTACCGCGACAATAAGTCTCAACTAGTCCTTCCTGGTCCGTAGTTTGATTAGGGCGAATATGTAGATGCTCAATGACTTCCAACTGTTCTTCGATTGGCCTGCAACCTGCTTGATCAGTGGTGGAGATTACGCATCGTGGTCACGACTTGTATGTTCTGTGAATCGAGCCTCTCATTACCAATGAGACTTCTTCACGAGCGGTACTGTTCCGCTGAGCACAAAGAGGCCTATTTCAAATCCATGGACCGGTTGGGTCTGGAGCGCCTCTTCGCAGCGAAACCTCCCATCAAGTCGTACGAGCCTTGTACCAAGCCGTTGGAGCTCGAAGGGCAATCGCCAGCTGCGCCTGTACAGGTGCAGGCTGAATCAAAAGCTCCGAAATTCTCAACGCGCATGCGCCCGCACTTGGAGCTTTCGCAAGGTGAAGCCGCAGCAATAGCCGGTCTTTAAACCAAACCCCGTCCTCCTGCTAACAACCTTTCGATCCGGTCCCGGCGGGTATATACTAAGCCGTCAGGGAAGCCGAAAGGAGCGATCGCATGAGGACCAGAAGAACTCTGTATTTGGCAGGCATCGTGGCGGCCGGATGTGTGGTGTACTTAACCGCGCAACAAGCCGGCAACGATGTGCGCATCGACAACGACGATATCGGCGGCGTGGTCACGAGCGCCAAAGGACCCGAAGCGGGTGCGTGGGTGATCGCCGAAACCAAAGATCTGCCTACCAAATATGCCAAAATCGTGGTCACCGATGATCGCGGCCGCTATGTGCTCCCGGATCTTCCAAAAGCGAACTATACCTTGTGGGCGCGCGGCTATGGCCTGGTCGATGGGCCGAAGGTTCAGAGCATGCCGGGAAAGATGGTTAACCTGACGGCGGTGGTTGCACCGGATGCGCGCGCGGCTGCCAATTACTATCCGGCCAGTTACTGGTATTCTCTCCTGAAGGTTCCCGAGAAGAACGAATTCCCCGGCACCGGCCCGAAGGGCAACGGCATTTCGCCAAACATGAAGAGCCAGGCCGAGTGGCTGGAGATGGTGAAGACCGATAGCTGCTGGTCGTGCCATCAATTAGGCACCAAGGCGACACGCGAGATCCCCAAAGCGCTCGGCAATTTCGATTCACCCGCGCAGGCCTGGGATCGCAGGATTCAGTCTGGCCAGGCTGGAAGCGCGATGGTGGGCGGCATCGGCCGCATGGGCAAGGAACGGGCCGAGGCCATGTTCGGCGACTGGACCACTCGCATCGCGCAAGGCGAGCTGCCTCCGGCGCCATCCCGGCCCCAAGGTGCCGAGCGAAATGTCGTCATCACCGAATGGGACTGGGCTAGTCCGAAATCTTATTTGCACGATGAGATCGCGACTGATAAACGAAATCCGACCGTGAACGCCAACGGTCTGCTGTACGGGTCGCCCGAGATCAGCACGGATAACATACCGATTCTCGATCCGGTGCACAACACGGCGAGTTTTGTGAAAGCGCAGGTGCGCGATCCGAAGACCGAGGGTCCTCCTCCTCCGTTGAAGCCTTCGGCGTATTGGGGCGACGAAGCGATCTGGGACAGCCTGACTAACATACATAACCCGATGTTCGACGAGAAAGGCCGGGTGTGGCTCACGTCGGTGATTCGTCCGCCCGAGAATCCCGCGTATTGCAAGGAAGGCTCACCGCTGTTGTCGGCGAAATTGTTTCCCGTCAATCGCAGCGGCCGGCAGTTGGCGATGTTCGATCCCAAGACAAAGCAGTTCACGCTCATCGATACCTGTTTCAGCACGCATCATTTGCAGTTCGCCGAAGACGCCAACCATACGCTGTGGACTTCCAGCGGCGGCGGTGGCGACGTGGTCGGATGGCTGAACGTCAAGATGTTCGAGGAGACGCATGATGAGCAAAAGTCGCAGGGCTGGACCGCGCTCATTCTCGATACCAATGGAAATGGCAAGCGCGATGCCTATGTGGAGCCCGGCCAGCCTGTCGATCCGAAGAAGGACATGCGGATCTCGGGATCCTTCTACGGTGTGACAGTGAGCCCGGCCGACGGCTCTGTGTGGGGAACGGTGCTTGGGTTCCCGGGGTCGATTGTGCGGCTCAACCCCGGCTCCAATCCTCCGGAGACCGCTCTGGCTGAACGCTACGAGCTGCCCTGGAATAATCCGAAAGCACCAGTGCAAGGTTTCTCGCCGCGCGGCCTCGACATCGATACCAACGGCGTCGTGTGGACCGTGCTCGCCAGCGGCCACTTCGCCAGTTTCGATCGTCGCAAGTGTCCAGTATTGAACGGCCCCACCGCGACTGGACAACATTGTCCGGAAGGCTGGACACTTTATCCATTCCCGGCGCCGCAATTCAAGAACGTGAAGGATTCAGGCAGCGCCGAGGCCAGCTATTACGACTGGGTGGATCAGTTCGATACCTTCGGCTTGGGCAAGAACACTCCCATTGCGACCGGCAATGGCGAAGATGCCCTGATGGCGCTCTCGAATGGCAAGTGGGTTACGCTGCGCGTGCCGTATCCGATCGGATTCTTCGCCAAGGGCTTGGACGGCCGCATCGACGATCCAAAGACCGGATGGAAAGGCAAAGGCCTGTGGTCGACTTACGCGACCCGAGCCATGTTCCATACCGAGACGGGCAAGGGCACCATGAGCAAGGTGCTGCACTTCCAGTTGAGACCCGATCCGCTCGCGAACTAAAGTTACTCCTCGCGCAAGGCCACCATCGGATCGACACTCGTCGCCCGGCGCGCCGGAATCACCGTTGCGGCGAACGCTACAAGAGCGAGAATTAAAGCCACCGAGCTGAAGGTAACCGCGTCGGTCGCGCTGACTCCGAACAGCAGACTGGTCATCGCCCGCGTCAATACGAAGGCGCCGATCAAGCCAGCCGCAATTCCGATCGCCACCAGTTCCATTCCCTGCCGAACCACCAAGCCGAGGATGTTCCCCGGCTGTGCGCCCAGAGCCACCCGCACTCCGATATCGTGCGTACTTTGCGAGACCAGATACGACATGACACCGTAAACTCCCACCGCCGCCAGCAACAAGGCAAATGCCGCGAACGCGCCCAGCATCAAAGTCGAAAAGCGCTGGCGGGCCAGCGAATCGTGGAGCCGATCCTGCATGGTGCGAACCTCATATACCACCGCATTCGGATCGACCGCGTGAATTTCGCGGACGACCGCGCCCGTAAGCCCCGCCGGATCGGAAGACGTACGAAGCACGAGGTACATACCGCGGTCGGGCGCCTGCAGATGCGGGAAATAGACCGCAATCTTGCCTTCGCTCTCGAGCCCGTATTGCTTCACCACTCCCACCACGCCGGCGATCGTGAACGGCTTATCGGGATGATCGAACCAAAGATGTTTTCCAATGGGATTGTCGTGCGGCCAGAAGCGCTGGGCGAACTTTTCATCGATGATCGCCATCTGCTGGCTGTCCTTGGTGTCATGCTCGTTGAAGAACCGACCCTTCAGGAGAGGGATCTCCATGGCGCGAAAATAGTCGGTGCTCGCGACACGAATGTCTACCTGGAGCTCCTGCCCGGGCGGCGGCGCATATCCTTCTACATTGATCTCACCCCACCCAACCGACCCGGTTAGCGGCAGCGCTGAAACCAGGCCTTGGCTCTTCACACCCGGCAGGTGAATGATGCCGTCTCCGATTTCTTGGAAGAACTGAGCAGCCCCCTTCTTATATTTCGGGCCGTTAACCGATACTTGCATCGAAAGAATATAGTCGGTCGCGAAGCCCGGCGGGACTCCTTGCAGCCGCACGAAGCTTCGGATCAGCAGCCCGGCGCCGATCAGCAACATCAAAGAAAGCGCCAGTTCGGAAACCACCAGCAGCCCCCGCAACCGATTCCGCGCCAGGCTTAATCCACCGTCGCTCTGTCCACTGCGCCCGCCCGCCTTCAGCGACGTGTTCAGATCCACCTTCATGGCTCGCCACGCCGGCGCTACGCCAAACAGGACGCCCGTCACAATCGAGATCCCGAACGTGAACGCCAGAACCGCGCCGTTGATTTCGATATAGTCCAGTCTTGGTATATTCCCCGGATTGATGGTGCGCACGAGATAGAGGCTCCATTGCGCGATCACCAGTCCAGCCGCGCCACCGATTACTGCCAGCAGTACGCTTTCAGTCAACAACTGCCGGACGATCCGCAGTCCTCCCGCTCCCAAGGCCGTGCGGATGGCAACCTCCTTTTCGCGTCCGGCCGCGCGCGTCAGCAGCAGATTCGCCACGTTGGCGCAGGCGATCAGCAGTACCAGCCCCACTGAGCCGAGCAGCACCAGCAATGCACGCCGCACGTCGCCCACCACCTGCTCCTGCAATCCGGTTACGGTCATGCCGTACGTACGATCGCGTTTGTCTTTCACTCGGATTCGATTGGCGATCAGGTCAACGTCCGCTTGCGCCTGTTGCACCGAAATGCCAGGTTTCAGCCGCACCATTATGTTGTAGTTCTCGTCTCCGCGCCGTTGCGCGGCATCGGGGCCCAGCGGCAGCGGCAGAAAAATATCCACCTTGTCCATCGGACCTTCGGCCGGCATCGCCTCCGAGTTGATCGAAAAGTCGGGACGCAGCACGCCCGCCACAGTGAATTGTTTCGCGTCGAGCGTGATGCTCTTGCCCACGATTTGCGGATCGGAGCTGAACAGACGCCGCCACAGTCGATAACTAAGAACGGCCACCTGCGGCTTACCGGGCTTGTCCTCTTCCGGAAGCAGCACGCGTCCGAGCAGCGGCTTCGCGCCCAGCATGTGGAGCAACGTCGATGAAGCTCGTATTCCATCGATCTTCTCCGGCTGATCGCGGCCGGTCAGCGTCATTCCGCGGAGTTGTGCGATGGCCATCTCTTCGAAGGAATGATTTTCGTTTTGAATATCGACATATTGGCCGGGCGATGGCCAATCGCGGAAGATTCCGATGCCCGGGGAATGCAGCCAGATGTTGGCCAGCCGTTCGGGTTCAGGATAGGGCAGTGGGCGCAGCAACAATGCATCTACAACGCTGAAGATCGCACTGTTCGCTCCAATGCCGATCGCCAGCGACAGCACGATGACTACGCTGAGGCCGAGATTCTTTCGCAGCATGCGCACGGCGTAACGGAAATCCTGCAGCGAGTTCATGACTATAGATGAGATGCGATCTTGCGTGCGATATCGGCGCCGCGCGTGCGAGCGTCCGGCACCCATGTCAGCTCGAGGCTGATCAGGCTGTCTCCCTGGACCACATGGAGAACGTGCCCGAAGGAGCCGACCATAGCGTGATCGCCGAGGCCCTGCACCTCCTGGAAGCCCGGAAGCAAGGCCGTCGTGGCTCGAAACGTAGTCCAGTTTCCGCGTCCGAAGGCGCGGTTCACGGTAAACGCAAAGGCGCGGCCTTCTTTGTCGCCGCCTTGCGACAGGCTCAAGGCCTTGACCACCCCTTCGAGCTGGTTGACATCCTTCAGTAATGTGAGCGGATTATCGGATTTCGACGCAGGCCGGTTTTTCGCAGCCTCTGCCTGTTTGCGGGCCTGTTCGAGAGCCAGATTACGCAGTTGCTCGAAGCCCGCCGGATTGGTGTAGTAGGCGCAGCCCGGCGCGGAGCCTTCCATGATCTCCACCGTCTTTTCGATTGTGACGCCAAGTATTTGTTGCACGTCTGCGCTGGAAAGCAGCGAGCAGGTGTTTCCATGCGCCACTCGTACCTCGGGCGTAGAGCCCACCATGCCGCCGCTATAAGACGCCACCTTTGCCATGGCCTTGTTCTTGAACCAATAAAAACCGTAAACCGTTCCCGCGATGCCCGCTGCAAATAGAACCACCACAATGGCGCAGCCCATTAAGAGCGGCCTTCGTGAACTAGACGGCGGGACTGGGGCCGCGGCGGGTGTGACCGGCGGTGGCGGAGCCTGGGGCGGAGTCACAGAGGCTTGCACCTTCTGGCCGCAATTGCCGCAAAATGGGCCGGAAACCGGTGAGCCACAATTAGGGCAGTAGCTCGGCATGGGTCGATTTTACAAGAGTGAACTGCGGGTTACAATGTCGATCTTCCACCGTAAGATAGCTTTATCTCGGAGGCATTGAAATTGCCCTCTAATTCTGCGAAGGAGGACAGACAATGAAAAAAGTACTCTTAGGTTCCTTACTCGCCAGCGGCCTTCTTTTTGCCGCTAAGAATAACGATGTGACCACGAACCGCGTTTCATACGACGAACGGTTGGCACTCGAATCGCAATCGCCGCGTGTCCATCCCGCCCGGATGCACAAGCATCAGAAGGCGGAGCGCAGGATGGATCAAGTGGTAAGCGATAAGCGTACGGTCAACGCCTTTATTCCGTACGGCAAGTAGGCAGATCCTCCAGTAGCACACTGTGAGTGGCGGGCAGGATCGGATTCGGCAATAAAGCCGCACCGATCGGCCCGCCTTTTTGTTTAGATCGCACTTGCCACGTGTCGGTTCGCAAGAAGAAGGCCCGAGAGTATTTGTAGACAACTCAACCACGCCCATAACGTTCTGGGTGCGAAGCAATCACGTTTCGATTTCGTGCGCCAACAACTGCCCGGGCACTTCTCTGACAACTGCGCCGCCCGGTGTTAGCAAAGTCCTCGCCGGCTGCGCAACAAGGGAACCGGTGAATGCGGGAGACCTGCGCCACTACCTGGGCTACTAGGATTTCGGTTCGATGGCCACCAGTTGGCGGCTACGCGGGAGCACGTAAAGCAGGTAGACCGAGCCATTCTCGATGGCCTTGTAGGCAGCGAGGTTGACGGTAAAGCGATCGGTCTTCAGGTCGAAATAGTATTTTTCGATCGGATCGCGCCCGTTCGGCCGAATGGTCTGCTCTTCCCGGGCGATTATGCGTCCTTCTTTCACGACCACAGCTCGCTCGAGCAGGTCGAAATAGAGCCCGATGGAAACACGGGAAGCAAACAAGGCTGCTAAGCCCAGGCTCACAAGAAGCGAGCCCACCCTTGTAATTACGGCGAACTTGCCCTGGTCATCAGCCAGCTCGCCAATATGCATTAGTTGCCCGAGGAAGATCTGAAGGCCGGAGCTGAAGGACGCTTGTTGCTTGCCCGCGGTAAGTGTGCCCCATATAAGGAAAGGAGCAGCAGCAAACAGAACAGTTGCGAAGGCTGGAGTGGCAAACTTGCCGATAAGTCCTGTGAATTGTTCACCCGCGAGCCGTCCCTTGCGGTTCGCCTCGAGCGAATTCGGAGAAAAATTAAGGGCTTTGGACAATTCCAAAAGGACCTGTTCTTTGTCGCGGAATGTGGTGGAGTTGGTCAATCGAGCGCTACTTTTGAGATATCGACCGTTGGGCGGGGATACTTTAATCCCATTTGGTCGAGCGTGCCCACTACTAACTCCGCGACCAGATAGTTGCGAAACCATTTGTTATTGGAGGGGATCACGTACCAGGGCGCCGAATCAGTGCTGCACTTTTCGAGGGCGTCCTCGTAGGCCTTGGTGTAATGGTCCCAATGCTGGCGCTCTTCGACATCCGCCATCGAGAATTTCCAATTCCGGGTGGGATCCTGGATGCGCGCCTCAAGCCTCCTCTTCTGCTCGTCCTTGCTGATATGCAAGAAGAACTTCAGGATGGTGACCTTGTGGTCGGTTAACATGTGCTCAAAGTCATTAATGTGGCGGTAGTGTTTGTGCCAGAGCTGCTTCGGAACCAGCTTGTGGACACGCACCACCAGCACGTCTTCGTAGTGCGAGCGGTTGAAAATTCCGATGTTACCGTGGGCCGGAACCGTCTTGTGAACGCGCCACAGAAAATCGTGAGCCAATTCTTCCTGCGTTGGCGCCTTGAATGCGGTCACTTGACAGCCCTGCGGGTTTACTCCGGACATCACATGGCGGATGGTGCCATCTTTGCCTCCGGCATCGAGGGCCTGCAAGACGATGAGCAGAGCGTAACGCCGGTCGGCGTAGAGCAATTGTTGGAGGCGGCGCAGTCTTTCAAGCGTCTTTTCGAGCGCTTTATCGTTGCGTCTCTTTCCGAATGTTTCATCCGGATCGCGATCTTTCAAGCGCACCTTGCTGCCGGGCTTGACGATGCAGTGTTTGGCGAGGTCCATGCGTCCAGTTTCTCGTTTCTGGTTGCTGGTTTCTAGTTAGCTACCGAGAAACCAGAAACTAGAAACCAGGAACTAGGCAGTCCAGAGTTCGTTGATGGGCCCGTAGATGTTCTGATCGGAGAAGGGAACGTATTCGAAGCCGCGATGGAACGGGTCATCGTAGCGGACCTTGGTCCAGTCGATGCCCATGGCCGAATAGATGGTGGCCTCGATATCCTCGGGCTTGACGTAGCGCTGGCGGGACCAGCCAAAGTCGGTGGTATCAGAGCCGCTGGCATTCGTGGATCCGATGGCGCGGCCGCCCTGTACTCCTGCTCCGGCGAATACGGCAGTTTGCTGCACCCAGTGGTCGCGGCCGCCCGCGGGAGTCACCGGGCCGACTGTCCGGCCGAACTCGCCTACCATTACGACTAGTGTCTCATCCAGCAGGCCGCTAGACTTAAGGTCGCTGAGCATGGCCGACACACCGTTGTCCAAGGGCGCGCCCATGGTGTACAGGTTATTACCCTTGGGATTTTGCTGGCCGTAGATATCCTGATGCATGTCCCAGCTTCCGAAGCTGATCTGGATGAAGTTCGTGCCTTGGTTGGCCGCCAAGACCTGCTTGGCGATCAGGCAGGCGTTGCCGAATGAGCTATTGCCATAGCGCGCGCTGTCGGTGGCCGAGTAGCCGAAGGCCTGATTGACGACACTGTTGTAGGTCAGGTTCTTGGCGGAATTGTAGAAAGCGTCGTAATCCTGGAGCGGCTGACCGTAGGGCGAGTTGGTGCGCAAAGGATCATCCAGTTCGTGCACGCGGCTCCACAGATCATTGAAGCGCTGCTCGCCGAGTGGATTGGATGTATTCGGAACGCCTGCCGTGGAAGGTACTACCCGGAAGGGCGCGTACTGCGCCGAGAAGTAGCCATTGCCGACACCACTCGGTGAATTAAGTGCCAAAAAGGGCGGGAAGACCTGGCCAGGAACACTCTTTTCGATAGCCACCACGCTGCCAATGTTGGGCGCGATGTTGCCCAGGGCCGCCGCCGGATTCCGGCCGATCTGCGACCAGGTCTGGGCGAGCGAGTGCACCAGCGCCCAGGCATTCATGGAGCGTACCAGGCAAAGGTCGCCGAGTTGTGCGCCGATCTTGGGAAGCAGACCCATGGGCCAGTTCAAACCGTTGACCATGGTCGGATTAAAATTCGAGGGCGTGACGCCATTGACCACCTTCAGATCGAAAGTGTCCGTGTGGCTGATCGCGCCGGCCAAAAGAATGAAGATGCAATTCTTGGCGGTATTCTGCATCGTGACGCCGGTTTGCGTGGCCTCTTCGGCTTTGGCCACTTTACCGACCAGGTAGGAGCCCACCACTCCCGCGCCCAGCACTTCGAAGAATCGCCGGCGAGTGAAGTGCGGCCTATTGAAGAAAGTAATATGCGGATGCGGGTAGCGCTCAACGAATTTATTGAATCTGTCACGCTCAGTCATCGCTCTGCTCCTCAGTAATTGAAAACGAAATCTACTTTGTTGTATAGCGACCAGAGCAGGTTCTCGAGCTCCTGGTTGCGTGTAGCGGTGCTGGCCAAGTGGCCCATCGCGATGGTCATCTCGTCACTGGTGGGATAGCGGGAGAGCACATTCAAGAAGAGCGTATTCACGGCCTGATCGTTAGGCATGCCCTGCACCTGGGTGAGCAATCCGCCTTTAGGTGCCTTGGAATACTGCACGCGACTCATGACGAAGTTGTCATTCATCAGGTCCAGCGCTTGTGAGATGGAGCCGTCGCCCCTACGCGGCTGGTCGTCACGGTTGCCTCGCAGGAACGCGTTCAGGAAATTGTTTACTGCGCCATTGCCGTCGGGAGTGTTCAGCGGTTCCGGAAACTGCATCGCCCAACTGGTCGTACCGTAAACAGCGCCCATATTGTACGTGGGGATGGCGCCGCTCGATTGCGTGATCGAGTCGTGAACCTCTTCGGACCAAAGCCTGCGCACCATCTTACGGGCGAACAGAGTCTGCCAGGAGGGATCCCAAGTGCCGTTATAGCGCGACGAAAGTTGATAGGCCTGGGAATTGGTGATTTCGCGCATGAGGCCCTTCAGATCGTAATTGCTGTTGATGAAATCCTGGGCCAGAGCGTCCAGCAATTGAGGATTGGAAGGCTGCAGGGGCCAAGGCTGCGTGGGGTCGGTTGGCCACGGAGCGGTGGGCGGGTTGCTGGGATCGAGACGGTCGGGATCGAACTGGTCCGGTGGGTCGACGATTCCCATTCCGAAGAACTCGGCCCACATGAAATTCACCGCCGCGCGCGCAAACTGGAAATCCGAAGTTACGAATTGAGCCAGCGCCACTCGATAGTTTTGTCCCGACGAAGGGCCCTGGTTGCCGAACAAATAAGCGGGAGCTATGGTCTTCAGGGTGCCGACCGGCTGGCGCGCCGGACGATTGCCAGTGGTGGTGTTGAGGGGATAGTCGGTCTTGTAACGGGTGTTGTCGGCGAGTCCCCAATAATATACGTTGGTCGCAACGGTGGTCCGGGGATTGTCGGTACGCGACATGAACGAAGATAGGCCCCAGGCTTGCTGGCGAGTCATTTGCGATCCCCACAGGCTAAGCGAATCCAGGTGACCGTGCCCGCTATGGCAGAGCAGGCAGTTCACATGGGCTAGGCCGAGGAATGTGTCGGCCATGTTGGCGGTCTGCTGGTCCCAGATATCCTGTTGTGGACCCCCGGTCACAACGCCGCCGACCAGCCAGTTCAGCTCGCCCTGGGTGTAGCTGTCGGTTCCAGTGGCGGAGATGATCTCTCGCGCCATCTGATTGTAGGGTTTATTCGACGTTAACGACGAGCGGATATAGCTGTTGAAGGCGCTGACGCCGTCGGTGAAGCGCACAATCTGCGTGTTTCGAGAATTGTTCTGGAGGAAATCGCCGAAGTAAATGGTCCATTTGTCGGCCCATTCGGGGCTCGCAAGAAGAGTCTCGATGTATTTAGACCGCTTGTTGGACGAGGTATCGTTGACGAAGCTGGTGACCTGAGCGGCGGTGGGGATGCGGCCGTTGAGATCGAGCGTCACGCGCCGGATGAATTCGTAGTCGGTGGTCGGCGGCGCCGGTGTTACATTGGCTTTAGCCATGGCTTGAAACAAGGAGCGATCGATGGTGTTGTTGGTGGCCGGATCGATCAGAGTGCCGGTGCGAGTGCCGGGAGGTGGTGGAGGCAGGGCTGCAGCCACTGCTTCGGTCAGAGCGCTCGCCTTGTAATCGGGCTTGGGGCCGACGGGCCGTCCGTTGCGAAATCCGTGGGTCGCCGCCTGGACGAATTTGTCATGGTTCGGGCCGAAGAAGGTGCACTCGGCATGTTGGATCTGTAAGGGGGTTTCATCGGACGCCAGAACCCCGACCAGGCCCAGCGTTGAGACGCCCAGAAAAGTCGTAATCGTCCGCTTTGTCACCATCTGTCCCCATCCTCCATCTACCAGTCACGTGCATTGATTGTATCCCCAATGCTATCGACCTAAACACCAAGACGCATAAATAGGACGCAGGATGACACGGATTTTAATTTCGGGAACGGGTTGGTGTATGCCCCGAGGTACTATAAATCGTTGAAAAAGCTTAAGTAAGGTCGGGCGTTGTTGTTACTTGACGAAGTAGATAAAGGCCTCATCGAGGAACTGATCGCCCACGGGTCGGTTGTTCACCTGGCAATCGTGAACATGCCGAAGCTCCCTACGCAGGCTCTTGTAAAAGCGAGCCCCAGGAGTCACCAGATACACATTCAGCAGGTCGATCGCAGACCGGTTCTCTGTTGTAGACAAGATGTCATCGAGCCGACGATAGGCTTCTTTTAGGCCCAAATTTTCAACCAACGGCGTGACAATGCGAAACTGCCACTCGCTGGAAAGCTCACTCCACTGCCAGAGCGCTGCTTGGACTTTAATTCCGGCTTCGCCCAGCAGTTCGAGGAATCTGCGCCCTTCCTCGATGTCCGGGGTGTCCCAGCCTACCACTGTTGTTTTAGCCATCGAAGTACTCCGTGTTTGCCGTTAGCAACCGCGTTAAACAGTTCGTTCGCCTGCCGTTCGCCCGGAATTTCATATCGACTCTCCGCCTTCCATTCTTTCACAACTAACCAGTTCAACCGAAACGCGTGGTCGCGGTCCGACTCGCTGTCTCTCGCTGATTCCAGTTTTGCGATTTTGAGCAATTTGGTCGCATCATGTGTGTGGGCTTCTGGGGGCAGCTCTCTGTTGTGGAAAGCTTGTCGTTTAGTCAATCTTGCAATGCAAGCTTTCAGGCCGCAATCAACAACGTAGCCTGAAAGGTAATAGCAACCCTCGAATCTGCCATGGCGAAGTAGAATCCTCGCATCCTCAAGCCGGATTAGCGCCAACTTTCGGAAGTCATTCCGATTCACCGAATGCTCATCGTATCATCAGAGCAGGGGGACATAGGCGCACTTCACATCTTCATTAGGTGCGTAGTAACGACGGGTGTTGGCCGGGTAGGCCTCATTTCGCATCAGCCTTTTTGGGAGTGCCGACGCTCACTCTGATTGCCATGAGCTTCAGGTCCACATCCTCGGACGCATCCACCGACACCACACTTTCAAAGTCGATCGCGCCCGGCTTGATCCCCGCGTCATTGTCCAGGAATTTGGTGGATTTGTTCCGCCGAAAAGTCATCAACTCGTGACTGTCAACCAGATCAATGACGATTTCTTTCTTCGTCAGCTTTTTGAGTGTGCCGCGGAATGTTGCTACGACCCCTTTGAATGCCTCGGGATGGGGTGTCGCGCCGGAAGAATTCCCCCGGCGTCCTCTCATCTGACCTGGGAGGGCAATAGGGGCCGCGAGGACCAGCGCCACGAGAGCGCAAGCCGCAATCCCAGAATATTTTTGGTGCGTTCGCATCAGTTTCAGAGGGTGCGGATCTGCCGTTGAGCGGCTACAAACCTCTGCTCTGCGGTAGAACCCTTGGAACGGTTCTTAGTTTCGGAGCGGTTGCAATTCGATCGGCGCCCGATGCTACCGCTTCACGTCCCGGTGTGTCTCCTTGACCTTGAACCCCGCCCGCGCCAGCCGCTTCCGGATTTCGCTCGCGATCATGACCGACCGATGGTGTCCCCCCGTGCAGCCGAACGCGATCGTCAGATAGCTCTTGCCTTCCCGAATGTAGTGCGGGATCAAGTAAATCAGCAGTTCTGAAATCCGGTCGATGAATTCGACGCTTTGCGGGAACGACCGGATGTAGCGCGCCACGCTGGGATGCCGCCCGGTGAGATTCTTGAAGGCCGGAATGTAGTTCGGATTCGGAAGAAAGCGCACATCGAACACCAGATCGCTGTCCTGCGGCACGCCGTGCCGGTAGCCGAAGCTGGTGATATCGATCCGAATCTTGGCCTCCTCGCGGCCGCCTTGAAACTTGTCGCCGATCACCTCTCTCAGCTCGTGCACGTTGAACTTGGAGGTGTTAATTATGTGATCGGCCATGGCGCGGATGGGCGCCAGTTCTTCGCGCTCGTTTCGGATGCTCTTGAACACCGAAGCATCCACACCCAGCGGATGGGGGCGGCGCGTTTCACTGAAGCGGCGCACGATAGTGCGGTCGTCAGCTTCCAAAAAAAGCAGAGTGGCTGCGACGCGATGTCGTAGCTTCTTGAAGATGGCTGGGAATTGCTTGAGGGTTTGGCCCTCGCGAATGTCGATCACCAGCGCCGCGCGGGGAACGTTGGGCGCCTCTCTGGTCAGTTCCGCAAATTTCGGGATCAGTCCGATCGGAAGATTGTCGACTGCGTAGTAGCCCAGGTCCTCGAAGGCTTTGAGAACCGTCCCTTTGCCCGATCCGCTCAACCCGGTGATGATGACAAGTTCCGCGCGCTGTGGCTCTGGATGCTTGCCACGGGGGGCCGCCGGCTCGCTCTTGGCCACTCGGCTAGCTTTCGATCAGGTCGAAGTGCCCATCCGGACGCCGCATCAGAACCGTGACGCGATCGGTGCGGGCATCGCGATAGACCAGGTAGTCCTGCGAAGCTTCCATTTCGAGCATCGCTTCTTCCAAGGTCATGGGTTTGCTGCTGCCATCGCCGTGGTTGACGCGAAAAACCTTCTTGCGGTCCGCCTTGGCCGGGCCCGCCGAGGGGGATGAAATTCTTCCGCTTTTGGCGCGCCCGACGGGCCCCGCGGGTTCCGGGATCGGCTGCGATACCGTGGCTTCCTTATCTTTATGCCGGCGGCTGGTATCGCGCCATTTCGTTCGCAGCTTGACGATCTGCTTTTCACATTTGTCCAGAGCCGTATTGGCCGCAATCTCGAGATCTCGATCAGACCCGACACCGACGAAGGAATGATCCCAGGCGTTAAACGTGATTTCGATCTTGTGCAGGAAGCGCTCCTGCGTGAGGATCACGTGCGCCTCTCTTTCGCCCCTGCGCTCCACCAATTTCGCTATCTTTTGCAGCTTGGCCTCCAACTTGGCCCGTTGTTTCGGAGGAAATGCGTCGTGCCTGCCTGTATAGTTGATTTTCATGGTCTACTCGCAGGTCAGAGACCTGCGCCACTAGTTGCGCGTTCGCCGCTGATGCGTGGACGGAATCTTCATATCTTCTCTGTATTTTGCAACCGTTCTACGGGTGACGTCGATACCTTCCGACTTCAAGCGAGCCGTGATCTGCTCGTCTGTGAGGGGGTGCTGGGCATCCTCTTCCTCGATCATCTTCTTCACTCTCCGTTTCAGGATCAACAGCGGCGTCCCGCTGCCGGCGATGCCCTGCACGGCTTCCGAGAAGAAGTAGCGCAGCTCAAATACGCCCTGGGGCGTATCCGCATATTTGCTCGCCACCGCGCGGCTAACCGTGGAGGGGTGAACGCCGATCTCCTCGGCCACTTCCTTGATCATCATCGGCTTGAGCTGGTCGATGCCATGCTCCAGAAATTCGAGCTGCCGCCGTACGATCGACTGGCAGACCTTCAGAATGGTCTGTTTGCGTTGCTCGATGTTCTTAATAAGCTGGATGGCCGCCGCGTAGCGATCCTTGACGTAGTTTCGAATCTCTTTGTTCGGCTCGTGGTCGCGGTCCAGCATCTTCCGGTATTGCGCGTTCAGGCGAAGCTGCGGAAGATCGTCGTCGTTCAACTGGATGATGTAGTCGTCACCCTCTTTGAAGATGTAAACATCCGGCTCGATCTGGCGTGCGCCTTGGTCCGAATAGCGCAGCCCCGGATACGGATCCAGGTGGCGGATGACGTCGAGGGCGACCTGGATATGCTCCATCGGCCGGCCCAGCACCTTGGCGATTTCCTTGATCTGCCGGGTCTCGAGCAGCTTTAAATGATCGGCCACGATCTTCCAGGCCACGCCGCCGTGGCCATTCCGGCTCTCGATCTGCAGCAGCAGGCACTCTCGCACATCCTTGGCGCCCACGCCCGCCGGGTCGAGCGAGTGCACGATCCGCAGGCCTTCCTGAACCTCTTCGATCGAATGCTGGCCTGATTCCGCGATCTCCTCCACCGTTGCCGTCAGGTAGCCGTTTTCATCCAGGTTGCCTATGATGTTCGCGGCCGCATCCCGAACATCTTCGGACATCACCAGCACGCTCAACTGCGAATGCAGATGATCGGCCAGCGTTACGGGAGAGGAGAGGAAAGTCTCAAAGGAGGGTTTTTCGACGTTTTCCGACGCCGGACTCTTGTAGCCGGGGTCCAGATACTCGTCAAAAAACGTACCGAAATCGATCTCGTCGAAGGGGTCCTTGTCGGTTTTCTCCGCGGGCGTATCGGTGGCAGGCGCGTCCACCTCGGTTGCCGGCGCGGTAGCGGTTGCCTCCATGGTCGCCGGAGCAACCCCGTCGTAGTCAAATCCGGCCGCCGCTTCGGTGCCGTCGGCAGCCACTCCGGGCTCTGCGGCCGCCGCTCCGTTCACAGTTTCAAGGATGGTCTGATCGGAGGGCTCGGAGGTGCGCTCAGATTCGAGAACCGCCTGCATCTCTTCAGGAGTTAATTCTTCGAGGCCGTCCGCCGATTCTTCCAGGACCGGATTCTCGGCGATCTCCTGGGTGATCATGTCCTTCAGCTCCAGGCGATTCAACTGCAGGACCGTCACCATCTGGACCAGTCCCGGTGTCAGAATCTGCTTCTGCGAGACCTTCAGTTGCAGTCGTGGCGACAGCATCGACATCTGAAGCCATGATAACACCGGGCCGGTACCCTTGACACTGGGCCATTGACCGGGTCTGGGCCATTCCGTAGTGAGCAATCCGGGACCCAAGCATCAAGGATATGAATAAGATACGGCTTGCTTAGGCCTGCTTAGGAATTCGTGGATAACCGAACGCTGCGATGGCCAGCAATAGCGCGGCACTCAAATAGTAAAGATTCCGGATTCCGATGGTCTGTGCGATGGGGCCCGCGCCCGACATAGCCAACACCTGCGACAGCGACATCACCGACATCAGGCTGCTGCTGACTCGTCCCAGCATTTCCTTGGGTGTCTCCTCCTGCAGCAGAACCTGGGTTGGCACAATTAGGAAACCCACCCAGAAACCGATGCCGAGCGTGGCCACCATGGTCACCGGTATGTTCCCGAAGGCGGCCATCAGCACGATCGATATGCCGATCCCCACCAAGCCAAGGATGACCAGGTGTCCTTTCGACTTCTTGCGGGCGAAATGGTGAATGAATTGCGTGCCGCCGATAATACCGATGCCCACCAGCGAGCTGATGGACCCGAAGAGAGCCGATCCACCGTGCAACACGTCGCGAACATAGACCGCAATCAAAGCGAAAAAGCACCGGATGGCAAACATCCCGGCGGTCAAGGCAATAATGACGAACGAGACCGCGCTGTGGGTGAAAATGAATCTCATTCCCGCCTTCATTTCCCCGATCACGGTCGCGAGATTCAAAGGCTTCAGCGACGGCTCCCGATCGATGGTCAGCATATAAATCATCGACGCTGAGAAAACAAAGCTCAAGCTGTCCAGCCAGAAGCAGGCCTTCGCGCTGACCGACGCCACTAGCACGCCGGCGATCGCCGGGCTGATAACCTGAACCAATTGAATCGCATTTTGCATCAGCGCATTGGCGCTCATCAGACCGGCGGCGGGAACAATCGTCCGCAATGTCACTGATTGCGCTGGGATAAAGAAGCTGGAAACGGAGCTCAAAGCGAAAAGAATCACGTAAATCTGCCGGACGTCAGTGGCATTAACCAGCAGAGCCGCCAGCACCGCGCGTGTAAGGTCGCTGGCGATCATGGTTCGTTTGACGTTCCAGCGATCCACGAACACGCCGGCCACCGGCCCGACGATTGCCAGTGGCAGCAGAAATGAGACCAGGATCAGGCTAATTTCAGTGGCGCTGGCGTGCATACGAAACGACACCACGCTGTATATCGCGAAGATGGCCAGGAAATCGCCAAAGATGCTGACCACCTGTGCCGCCCACAGCAGGCGGACTGGTTTCAGCCGCAAAACCTCTTTGAGGCTCAGTGTGGGGGCAGGTGTAGCCATTTCGGTTCCTGGTTTCTGAGTTCTAGTTTGGATGAGACGGTTTCTAGCTATGATAGCTGAGAATCGCCGTTTGGTAAAATGCTCACCGATGCTAAGAACCGAAGAGCGCGCAGAAATGAATCGCCTGTGGGCGCGTAAGCTGGAACAGGACGCGCAAGGCCTCCCGCAAGCCGATCGCCATCGCAATTTGGAACCGCCCAGCGCCGAATTCATTCATGCTTTGGCCGCTGGTATCGAGGCCAAGCGAATCCTCGAGGTCGGCGGATCGAGCGGCATCTCCACCATCGCTCTGGCAGCCGCCGCAAAGCAGACCGGCGGGCGTCTGGTTTCGATCGAGAAGGAACCGCTGCGGCAGCAAGACGCGCAGCAAACTCTATCGCGGCTGGACCTCGCCAAGCATGTGGATTTTATCCTGGCTGACGCCGCAACTGTCCTTCCGCGCCAAGCCGACCTGGACTTCGCGCTCATCGACTGCGAAAAAGAAGACTACATCCGCTTCTTCGACACGCTGCGCATGCGGCTAGGCGGAATCATTGTTGCGGACAATATCACTTCGCACTCGCTTTACGATTACGTGGCGCATGTCCGCCGCCGGCCCGGAGCGGAATCGATCACGCTCGAGATCGGCAAAGGACTGGAAGTGACGCGGGTTCACCTCCAGTAGACTTCACCTCCAAGTAACGGCCGCGCGCGATTTTACGCACTTGTTACAATTCCGCAATTTTATGCCAAGGCTCAAAAGCATCTAACCGGCATGAAGCTGCTAGCCTGCTTTAACAGAATACTTGTGTCTACCTGTCTGGTTCTTGTTTCGCACGCCTATGCCGACGACGCGCAGAGCGGTGCGCCCCGAGTTTCCTATCTGGATGCCTCCCACTCGACATTGTTGCTGGATGTGGCGGGCAAACAATATTTAGTTGACGTAGCTGCTGGGAGCATCCGCGACGCTGGAACGACTGCTTCTCAAACCAGCGCTTCTCCGGTGCCATTGCCCGGCCCGTCGCCCGCCGCGAGCCTTTTTCAACAGAACTGCGCGAGTTGCCATGGGACCGATGGAAAGGGCACGCGCAGCGCCGGGACGCGCGACTTTACAAGCCGCTCGATCCAGAACGGGCTCAGCGACCAGCAAATCGTGAACACCATTCGCAATGGCAAGCCCGGCCGAATGCCGGCCTGGGCAGGCAAGCTATCCGACGCGCAGATTACGGAATTGGCAGCCTACATTCGCTCGTTCGCGAATGCCGCCTCCGGCTCGAGTTCCACCGCGCAGCAGGAAGCCGCGGCCCCCGGCGTCTATCAGCCCGGCGACGATCTGCTGGTCAGCCTGCCCACCGGCAGAGCCGTGGATCGGCACGGTCTCTACGTAAATTTCACACACCGCTTCTTGGATACGGCCTTCACGGGTCCTGGCAAGGGCGCAGAGCTGTTGGGACTGGACAGCGTCTCGATCTCGTCCTTCGGTCTGCGGTATGGAGTGACGGACAAGCTCTCGGTCTCCGTTTGGCGATCGCCGTCGTTCATCGACCGCCCGATTCAAGTGATGGCGGCGTACAGTCTCCTGGATGAAAACCACGAAGCTCCGCTGAACGTCTCGGTGCGTTTTTCGGTGGAAGGTCAGAATAACTTCCAGAAGAGTTTTACCGAAAACATCGAGGCAATTGTTTCGCGGACCATCCTGTCGCGCGCACAGTTCTATGTCGTGCCCACTTTCTCCTTCAATGCCCGGCGCCTGGAGCCGGGAGGCTTGGTCTCCGGTCAGATTCCGGATTTCCCGGGCGTGAACACGTTCTCGATCGGTTTCGGCGGGGCCGTGGATATCGGTCCCACCGTGGCACTGGTCGTCGAGATCATCCCCACGCTTTTCAACAGCGGGGAGCTGGGCATTCACCGCCCGGCGTACTCCTTCGGAATCCAGAAGAAACTCTGGCGGCATGCTTTCACTCTGGCCCTGACCAACAGTCCGGGCACAACGGTCTCCCAGCGGGCTGCTACCCGCGCCACATATACGGGAATGCCGAACGCCGACACGCCGGCAGGCTTATCGCTGGGCTTCGATTTGATGCGCCAGATTCATTGACCAGTGGGCCAGGCCTCCGGCCTGCCAACCTCTAGGACAGTCTTTCCAGTTTAGGAACGAGCAAGTGAATCACGCCTAGCGCGATCAGGTACATCGAGCCCGCCACGACGAATATCGGCCCATAGGCGCCGTGCGAGAAATCGAGCCAATACCCCACCACGGGAGCGACCAGCGCTCCACTGATCGCGCCGCCCAGCCCGCCCAATCCCACTACCGAGCCGACCGCCTCCTGCGGGTACAGATCGGACGGTAGCGTAAATAGATTCGCCGACCAGCCCTGATGCGCACCCGCCGCCAAGCCGATCAGCGCCACCGCGAGCCAGAGATTGCCCTTCGTGAATGGGACGAACATGACACCGGTGACGGCCACGGCGCACACTAACATGGCGATCTTGCGCGCCCGATTCGCGGTCAAGCCGCGCTTCAGCAGCGACGACGACAGCCAACCTCCCGACACCGATCCAACGTCGGCCAGCAGGTACACTGCCACCAACGGCGCACCCATAGCCGAGAGGTTGAGCCCGTAGTTTTTATCCAGAAAGCCGGGCAGCCAGAACAGGTAGAACCACCACACCGGATCCGTCAGGACCTTACCCAGCAGGTAGGCCCAGGTTCTGCGCTCGGTCAGCAGGCTCATGTATGGCAGGCGGGCAGCAGGCGCGCTGTCGGCGCGCACGACGGAAGCGGGTGGATGCCGATAGCTGGTGAACCAAAGGACCAGCCAGATCAGCACCAATCCGCTAGTGGCTAGAAAAGCCGGCCGCCAGCCGAAGCGCACCGTGATCCAGGGGACGATGAGGGGGGCAACTAGCGCGCCGATATTGGTTCCGCTATTGAATAGGCCGGTCGCCAGCGCGCGCTCATTTTGCGGAAACCAATCGGCGACCGTTCGAAGCGCAGCCGGGAAATTGGCGGACTCTCCGAGTCCCAGCGCAAACCGCGCGGTCGCGAACTGCAGGACGCTGCGCGCCAACGAGTGACTCATCGCCGCCAGGCTCCAGAAGATGACGGCGATTGCGTACCCGCGCTTGGGGCCGATCCAATCCACCAGGCGTCCGGCCAGCGGCATCATGATCGCGTAGGCCATCTGAAACGCGGAGATGATCCAGCCGAAATCGGCTTCGGTCCAGTGCAACTCGCGCGAGATCACGGGCTTTAATAAGCCCAGCACCTGGCGGTCGATGTAATTGATGGTGGTGGCGAAGAACAGCAGCCCGCAAATGTACCACCGTAGCTTGAGTCCGCGACCGGTAACTGGCGCGATTCTGGTGGATGTGCTCAACGCCGCTATGATATCAGCCTGAACCGTCACAGGCCCGGCAGCCCATCAATCGGAAACGAGTATTCCGCGGCCTTGCGCACCGCCTTGAGTTTCCGCTGGGGCGAGTGAACGGGCTGATGCGAACGCACCTCGCGCGATGTCCTCCTAACCCAACCCGCCACCGACAAGCCTTCGCGCCGAGCAATCCGGCGAATTTCGTCCATCTCAGATTCCGATATGAAGACCTGGAAGCGCACCCGCATACTCCTACGATCATATCGGCGCGACGGTCCAGGCGTCTGAAAACAGAAGCATCCGATGATGTGTGCGACGATATTCAGAGAGCATCATCCCCGGGGAGGAGATCGCATGCGTAGCGTATGGGTGACCGTGGCACTCGCCGTGTTGGTCGCTTCCGGTTGGCCGCAAAAGCCTCCGGACGCAATGAAGCTGCAAGATCCACTTCTAATCGATCCGCAGCATTACCACCTCGAGATTGAAAACCAGTGGACCCGCACCTTTCGCGAACACATGGAGCCCCACGGAAAGCTGGTTTGGCACAAACATCCGGAGCCCGGCGCCGTCGTAGTCTATATGACCAACCAGGATGTCCACCAGGTGTTGTTGGATGGGACCATTCGGAACGTGCAACATAAGCGCGGCGATGTGGCGTGGTGGGCGGCCAGCGCTCATGAGAGCGAAAATCTTGCCGACACGCCGTTCGAATGCATTCAGATTGAGCCGCGCACGCCCGCGGGCGTCGAGCTGAAGCCTTTTCCGAAAGAGAAGACGGACGCCGTTACAGTCGACCCGGAACGTTATCACATCGAATTCGAGAACGACCTGGTCCGTGTCATCCGCGTGAAGACCGGACCGCGCGAGAAGCTTGGCATGCACAAGCATCCCGAAACCTTCGCCGTGATCGTGTACCTGACGGACCAAAATATGCGGCAAACGTTGGCCGATGGCGGCACGCGCGAGAACCACTACAAATCCGGCCAGGTGCGCTATGGGCCGAAAGACCAGGCGCATGCGGACGAGAATCTGAGCGACCAGCCCTTTGAGCTGATCCGCGTGGAATTGAAGCACGCGCAGTAGCGGCTACAAGCTGAAAATGGGCGCGAAGAAGCTCTCCTTTGCGATTATCGGCGCAGGCATGGGTGGCCTAACCGTGGCCGCAACGCTGCGCCGCGCCGGTTTCGACGTGCAGGTCTTCGAGCAGGCCGCACGCTTTGAGCACGTCGGCGCGGGGATTCAGATGATGCCCAATTCCATGCAGGTGCTGCGCCGGATCGGTGTCGAAGAGAAGTTGCGGCCCGTCGCCTTCGAGCCTTACTCGCATCTAAACCGGGAATGGGATACTGGCCGCGTCATACGAGAGCTGCCAATGCCCGAGAGCCTGTTCGGTGCGCCCTACCTGTGCATGCATCGGGCCGTTCTACACGGCGCGCTCGCCTCGGTGGTCCCGGAAGAGGTGATTCATCTCAATAAGAGACTGGTCGGGCTCGATCAACGTGGCGGCCAAGTCACGCTCACTTTTGCCGACGGCACGCGCGCCCAGGCCGACGCCGTGATCGGCGCCGATGGCGTCCACTCGCTGGTACGCGATATCATCATCGGTCCCGACGCTCCCATCCACAAAGGACGCATCGCCTATCGGGCCGTGTATCCGGCGGCCTTGCTCGATGGCTGCGATATCGGGCTGTCCCGAACCAAGTGGTGGGGGCTCGATCGTCACATCGTTATCTATTACACGACCGCTACGCGCAGCGAAATCTACTTCGTCACCAGCGTCCCTGAGCCGGCCGAGTGGCTGACTCCGGAATCCTGGTCTGCCAAGGGCGACATGCAGGAATTACGCCAGGCGTACGCAGGCTTTCATCCCGATGTTCGCGCCGTGCTGGACGCCTGTCTGGATTGCCACAAGTGGGCGATTCTCGAGCGCCAGCCCCTCCCGCGTTGGGGCGATGGCCGCATTGTGCTGTTAGGCGATGCCTGCCATCCCATGACGCCCTACATGGCGCAAGGCGCCGCCACCGCGATGGAAGACGCCGCCATCCTGGCCCGATGCTTGGAAGAAGTCGATGGCGAAGACATCCAGGGGGCCTTCCAGCGCTACGAAGCGCATCGCAAACCGCGTACTACGCGCATCCAGGCCATCTCCAGCGCCAACACCTGGATGAAAGGCGACGACGGGGACACCAGTTGGCTGTATGGCTACGATGCCTGGAATGTTCCATTGGCTACCATGGAGCCAGATATCCAGACAGTCTAACGGGGACAAGAATGCATCAAGGCGTTTTCCAGACTTCTGACGACTGCCCCATCGCATATACGCTGCGCGCGGCTCGCAATCCGGGATTGCCGCGCATCGTCTTGATCCATTCCTTGGCGCTGGACGCGAGCATCTGGGACGGCGTGGTGGCCCGGCTTGCCGTTCATGCCGATATCCTTACTTACGACTGCCGCGGACATGGACGCTCGGGCAAGCGCGCCGAGGGATTCACGATGGGTCGGTTCGCGCGCGACCTGATGGAATTGCTCAATCATGTGGGGTGGGAGAGCGCCGTGGCCGCGGGTTGTTCCATGGGAGGATGCGTGGCCCAGGCGCTGGCCGGAATGCATGAGTCCCGGGTGAACGCCCTGGGGCTGATCGACACCACGGCTTGGTACGGCGAAGATGCTGCGGCCTCCTGGCGGGATCGCGCCGACGCGGTGCGCTCGAACGGCCTGGTCGGGCTGCTGGAATTTCAGTTACCGCGCTGGTTCGGCGATGAGTTTCGCAAAACCCATCCGGAATTGGTCAAGGCGGCCACCGAAGTCTTCCTGAGGAATGACCTGGATTGCTACGCGGCCAGCTGCATCATGCTGGGGGAGACGGATTTGCGCGACTACCTGAAGAAGATGAGCATGCCCGCCGCCATCATCGTGGGTGAAGATGACTATGCGACCCCGGTGGCCGAGGCTAAGGATTTGTACGATGCTATTCCAAACTCCACGTTGAAGGTAATTCCGGGAGCGCGCCATCTCACTCCCATCGAACGTCCCGAGGAGGTCACGATCCAGCTAATCGCGCTGTTGGGGCGTATTTGATCCCCGCCGGCGCTGAAGCGGCCACTCTGCTCGCGCGGATGGAGAGTGTGCCCTTCTCGCGGTGGCACGCCAAAGCGCGCGTCATCATGGGCAGCGCGACGTTCTTCGACGCCTTTAATTCGCTCTCGCTCGCCTTCGCCCTGCCAATTCTCATCGGACTGTGGCACATTTCCCCGCGGCAAAGTGGGCTGCTCATCGCATCCAGTTATGTAGGACAACTGGCCGGCGCGTTGCTCTTCGGTTGGCTGGCGGAGAAGTTCGGACGCATCCCCAGCGCCACCGCCGGAATCGCCATCATGGCCGTCATGACGCTAGGTTGTGCCCTCGCTGGAAATTTCCCGGCGCTGTTCGCCTGCCGCCTGGTGCAAGGCATCGGGATCGGCGGAGAAATGCCGGTGGCGGCCGCTTACATTAGCGAACTATCGCGCGCGCGTGGCCGCGGCAGATTTTTCCTGCTCTACGAGATGATCTTCCCCGTCGGGCTCATGGCCGCCGGACAGTTGGGCGCCTGGTTGGTTCCGTCCTTCGGATGGAAGGCGATATTCCTCATCGGGAGCATTCCATGCCTGATCATCACGTTCCTGGTAGCGCGCCTTCCCGAATCGCCTCGTTGGCTGATCTCGAAGGGTCGGCTTCTCGAGGCGAGCGCCATTGTGAAACAAATGGAAGCCAGCGCTGCCTGGATACCAAGCCGCACGCCGCCTTGTGCTTCCGCCGTGGCTCCAAACCGCGAGCCGGCGCGCGACACTCGTTGGAGCGAGCTTCTCTCGCCCCTCTACCGCTCTCGAACCTTGATCGTGTGGACCCTTTGGTTCAGCGCCTACTTCATTGCCAATAGTCTGAACAACTGGCTGCCCAGCCTCTACAACGCCGTTTATCACCTGGGTCTGCGGCCCGCGCTACGCGCCGCTTCCATGACCAATGTCGCCCAGGTTCTGGTGCTGCTCATCTGCGCCTTTTCGATTGACCGGATCGGCCGCAGAACCTGGACCGTCGCGTCTTTCATCGCCGGCACTGCGCTGCTCGGGATTCTGGGATTCCTTGCTACGGGAAGTGTCTTGAGCGTGATGATCCTCGCCACCTTGATCTACGGCATCGTCGGATCGACGAATGCGGTTCTGTATCTCTACACGCCCGAAATCTACCCCACGCGCATGCGCGCCATCGGTACCGGCCTGGCCACTTCCTGGCTGCGTCTGGCATCGGCGATAGGCCCGGCGCTGGTGGGTTTCATGGTCGGCGCAAAGGGCATCGGTTCGGTGTTCCTGATGTTCGCGGCAGTCAGTATCGTCGGAGCGTTCGCCGCATCTCGCATGATCGAAACACGCGGCCAGCGCCTGGAAGATGTTAGTGAGCCCCATCCCCATCCAGCCTGATATACAGCCGCTTATTGATCCGCCCTTTATTCTCGGTTCGAAAGATCGAAAACCGGCCTAGCTCGCCGGTGGAGCTGGCGTGCGTCCCGCCGCATGCTTGCGCGTCGAATCCCACGATCTCGACCACTCGAACGCGCCCCGCGAACACTGGTGGTCTTACCTCGAGCGTCCTCAACAGATCTTGCCGCTTCTGAAACTCGTCTTCCGGAATGTAATAGGACTTCAGCGAGTGGTTGCCTCGCAGAACCGCATTCACTTTGCTCGCCAAGTCGCCGCAAACCGCGGGAGAGAAGCCCTGCCACTTAAAGTCGATCCTCGAATAATCCATGCCGATCTGCGCTCCGGTGATCCAGGCGGCATAATCGCGCAGCGCGATTGTATTCAGCACGTGCAGGACAGTATGGTGTCGCGCCGGGGTTGTGCGCCTTTCCCGATTCACGCTGAGTTTGGCGGATTGTCCGAAGATTCCGGGCGCGACGGACCGACCCATTGACAACGTGCCACACCACCTCGTCCCCGCCGACTCGAGCCGCTGCGACCTTCAGCACCTGCCCGCCGCTGAGCGTGATTGTACCCGTATCGGACGGCTGGCCGCCACCGCCCGGATAAAAGCAGGTCCGGTCAAACGCAATGGCATCGTCTTCGACAGCTACCACGCGCGCTTCCGTCTCGAAGCAATGGTCATCCTCCCAATAGAGACGTATAGTGCTCACGGCCCTCATCTTCCCCATCATGCCGCAAAATCATGGTTGGACAGCGGAAACCTGCACTTCTTTGCGATGCAGCAGCACGTAGCTGGAGACGGACACGGGCGAATCTGTCTCCGGCTGGTAATTCGCTGTTAACCAGCTTTCTAAACGCTCGAAGCGCTCACTTAACGAAGTAGCGTTCGGAAAGACGCGCAGGAACTCCTGGCGTGAAAGCGGGGAATAGAGGATCCAAGCTGGCGGAGACGCTTCCAACTGCGTGAGTGCGGCGGTCTCTTCCTGCGCGCTCATCAAGCCGGGGCCCAAATACGGGAAGCGGGTGGGATTGCGAGCCTGAGTCAGGAAGTAGAAGACCGGCATGTACGGATGGACAAAAAGGCTGCTGCCGGGGCGAACCAGCCGGAGAAGGCGATCGAGCTGCGCCGCTTGCTCCGGCCCGGCGCGCAAAACACCAACGGGCGAGGGAAGATCGACCCGCGATTGCCTCCACTGATTCAGGAAATTGACCAGGAAAATCGCGGAGAGAGCGCATAAGCCCGCGGCGAGAGCCGGCCCCACGTGACGCGGCGCGGAACGCGACCACGCAATGGCGCCCAGAACATAAGGCAGCGCCGCTATGAACGCGAGATGCATGACATCGGCGCGCGGAAAGACGGTTAACACCATCGCCAGCATCGTCAAAAGCAGGAAGCGCGTTTCCGGACTGCGGTTCCATTTCGCGGTCCAATAGATCCCCGCCGCCGGAGGAAGCCAAGCGGGAATCGCGATACAGATGACGATGAGCAACCGCACAACCCACTCCGCTCCTTCTGCGCCTTGGAAAAGACTCGTATACCCGCCAATGATGGCGCCATAGGGCATCACATTGACCGCGGAGTAGTTCCGCTGCAGCCACAGCATTTGACCGAGGAAGGCCGGGAGTATTCCCTGCAGCGCCATGAATCCCACGGCGGCCACCGAGACTGCGGCCAGTCCCGCCGCGAAAGGAGCTATTAGCCGCCGTCGCTGCCCATCGAAGAGCAGCCAAATCAGCCAAACAGTGATGACCAGGGCCATCGACGGAGTGCAGAGCGCTCCAAAGGCGGCCAGCGCTCCCGCCAGCAGCCAGCGGTTTTGGAGAGCAGCCGCCGTGGCCGCAAGCATTAGCGTGGAACTATCCCAGCGGTGCTGAGCGGTAATCCAGGACGGATCGGCAATTTGGAAACAGAAAAAGAGGCCGGCGGCCGTCAGACCAGCGCGCTTGGTTGAGAAGCGGGCGGTCAACCAGAATATCAGCGAACATTGCAACGCGAAATCGAAAAGCACAATAGTGCGGCCGGACCAGATCGACAAGCCGAATATCCTGAAGACAGCGGCCTGCAACCAATAGCTGCCGGGACTCATGTAGGCGAAGAAGTCAACGTACGGGCGCTGACCGAAGAGGACGCGCTGAGCGGGCTCCAGCAGAATGCCTTCGTCGTTCATGAAGATGAGACGGTTGCCTTGCAGAAAGAACAGCAGCGCCAGGATGCCGAGGAACACGCTCCACGCCGGCCGCTTCATTTCTGACGGCTCCAGACGCCCAGGACAGACTTCCCGACTCGCCCGGCAAAGAATGGGTCCAGAGCCCGCGACAGGGGAACAAGAAGACGGTTCCAAGTAAGGATCTGGCTTTCTGTGGGCATTGAGCGCCGCAGCAACAACCGGTTACCGAGCGACGCGAGCATGCCCGCCGAATCGAGATAAACGAGTTTACGAAGGATCAATTCCCGTGGGGCGGCCTGGCGTAGCGATTGGCGCGTATAACGCCGAAAATGACCGATAGCGGAATCAAAAGGCGTGAAGAGAAAATTATGCGCGGGCGAGAGGACAATGATATGGCCGCCGTCGTTCAGGTGGGCGACAGCGTGCCTTAGTTCCGAGCGATCATCTTCAATATGTTCGAGTACATCTATGTAAAGGATCGTGTCAAAGCGCCGTTCGTCCCCCAGATCACCGAGCGTGCAGGCCAGGACTTCATCCGCTCCTTCGATTTGCGCGGACATGGCGGCGTCGGGCTCCAGGGCCGTCCAGCGGGAGTGCGCTAATTCACGGAGAAGTCGCGTATTGGCGCCGATTCCCGCGCCGGCTTCGAGTACAGCCCCGTGTACAAATGGCGCAATGACGCTTCGCCAGTACGCTTTCCAGCTGCGCGCTTTCTCAAACAGCGCCAACTCTGACCCCACGTATTGGAACTCAGCGGGAGGAGGCACTCTCGGTATAGTTGGGCTCATGTGTGTCGGCTGTAACGGCCGTACACAGCGCGTTGAGTGGTGAAACGGCATTCGAGCAAGTGGTCTTGCTGAGGATGAAATACGGAGCATCGCGGGTGGGCAGGAAACCCATAGCGTTGCGGCCACTGACGATCAGGAGGCAGAACAGGACCGCGAAGGTGATGGCTTGCAGAACCAGCACGAGCACGAGACCCGCGGCGAAGGTTGAGACGGCGGGCATCAGCATCAGGCCTGCCAGGGCGAAGAGTGTCGAGGCCGCCAGCAACCGGGCGCTCACCGCTTCACTAAATACGGAAATCGCACTCAAGCCGTGCACCAGAAGACTGACGAAGTTCATGTGCGATTCCCCGGCCAGACGCTGGCCGCGCGGCAGAGGAAGAGTTCGATGGGGCAGCCGCGCCTTGAAGACCGCGGCCGCGTAGTGGTTCCACAGTTCGGTGACCACCATTAAACGGGTGAGCGCCGGAGCGGGCAGAACGCTGAAGTTACCTACGCGGACCGGGATGCCAGTGAGCGCGCGGTGAGTGATCCGATAGAGGTGGTAGAAGACACGGAACACAGCCGATTCCAGACGTTTTGTCCGGGCGGCAAAGACGATATCGCGACCGCCGGATTTTTCGAATTCATCGAGCAGCGCGGGAACGTCGGCCGGCCGGTCTTCGCCGTCAGCGTCCATCACCACCACCGCGCGGGGTGAAAGAAACTCCTGCACGTGATAGAGACCGATGGCGATTGCCCTCTGATGACCCAGATTGCGCCGCAGGTGCAGGATCTCCACCGGGCCAATGGCCGTCAGCGGCTCCTGAATCAAAGCGGTGGGTGGTTCGGCCGTCGAGCCGTCATCGACCAGCAGCACGCGTGCCTTTCGATTGGAAGCTAAAAGGTGATGATCGAGAACAGGCAAAAGACGGCGAACTGAGTCCCAGTCATTAAAGACCGGAAGAAGGATAACGAGGCTTTGGCCGGGAAGTTCCACCACAATCCTTTTTGTTGTATTGTTGTAATCGGCTTTTTGAGAGTCTGACGTTAGCGCGCCAAGCGGACGGGCCTGATCCAGCCCCACGCCAGACCCTACATTTCTTGTATACTTGTTTTAGCCGTCGGGAAAGTCTTTTCCCCATGAAAGCGGGGGTTGTCCCTCTTTCTGTCAAGCAGAAAGTAGGATGCAACATGTCCCACTCCTCCCCCTCCACCGGTCTGTTCCTGGTGAAGCCGCTCATTCCGATCGAAGTCCTGGTCATAGAAAGCAACCCCGTCGACGCCCTCAGGACCATGACCGCATTTCGCGCCGCTGGACTCACTAATGGCATGCATTGTGTCCGGGATGGGGAAGATGCCCTTAGCTACCTTCGACGGGAAGGCCCCTATACGGACGCCCGCATTCCGGACCTGATCTTCCTCGATCTGTCCCAACCAAGAATCTCTGGGCTGCTGGCCTTGAAAGTCATCAGATCGACTCCGGCTTTGATGCACATTCCGGTAGTGGTGGCGGCCGATGGGGAGGACCCCGGATTTGTCCAGGCCGTCTATTCGTTGAAGGGCAACGGCTTCATTCGGAAACCAGCCGAACTTATGCAATTCCTCCGCTGCATTAAATCCTGCTATGAGTATTGGGTCAGCGCCGCAGCGATCGGCCACACTGCGGCAACAACGATGTGATCCGCATCCTGAGGCCAGTGCCTGCAAGATTCACATCCTTTTCTGAATCGCCGAAGAGGTATACGAGAGGTGGTATATCACCGGCGAAGCCCTACAGTTCGTTGCCGCCGAGCGCCTTACGCGCGAAGAAAAGCTGGAAGTCTGCGTAGACCGCATCTTCCACGGCGAGGGAGTTCCTCCGTTCTGCGATCACGCCAATGAAGTGATGCTCCGGACGCTCGATCCGGATGGCAACTCTATCGAGCTGGTGCGTGTCATTCTCAAGGACCTGGGCCTGACATCCAAAATTCTGCGACTCGCGAATTCCGCGATGTACAACCATTCTGGCCGCCCTATCCTGAGCGTGCCTCACGCCATCATACTGCTCGGATGGGACAAGGTCCGCAGCATGGTCAGCACAGTCCGCTACATCGAACAATTTGCCAGCCGCTCCCCCTGTTTGCGCGAACTGCTGCTACTCTCTGTGCTGACCGCGGTGCAGAGCCGCGACGTGGCTGCCTCCATCGGCTACCCGCGACCCGAGGAGGCCTACATTTGCGGCCTGTTCCGGAACCTGGGTGAAGTGCTCATCGCTTGCCATTACCCACACGAATACTCGCGCATCATCTTAACCATGCATGAGGAGAAGATTCCCGAACGCCCCGCCTGCTGGCGCGTTTTCGATTTCGCGTGGGACGAGGTCGCCATTGCGCATCGCCGCCAGTTGGAACATGCCCGCTCAGGTGCGCCTCAGTATGGACCCGGCCGGAGCGCCCGCTGGAACGCCCCAGGACCGCTGCCTGGTCTCGGTGGCCAACTACGGGCACGAGCTCACGCGAGCGCTGTATCGCAAAGGCGTGGGCCTGGATTCCATCCATTTGCAGACTGTGATCGATCCGGATGGCCAGCCCGCGCTGGTCTCAGCGCGCGACCTTTCGCGTATCGTCGACACCGCGCTGATCGAATCGCAACAGACCTTCTCAGCGCTCCGCGTCCCCACCGGTACACTGCATCTGGCGAAGCAGGCCGAACGCGCCCGTCAGATCTTGAAATCGGTGCCGGTCTTTGACCAGGCTGGGCTGAGCGCTCTGCAACAGGCCATTCAGCGGGCTAGCCACGCCACGCAACATGATTTTGAACTGACCCCTCTCCTCACCGCCCTGCTGGAGGACGTCCGGGCCATCGGCTTCGAACATGTGGTCTTCGGCCTCATAAACGAAAATTTGACCTGTATACGCGGCCGCCTCGCCACGGGAGAATCGGTGGATGACGTGCTGGAACGCTTTCAGTTGTCAGTGGACGGCGCCGAAGATCCCATGCAAGCGGCCTTGCAGCGTAAGGAAGATGTTTTCGTCGATCGCGCGCGCGATGCCCGCTACAATGGCTCCGCGCTTATCACCGCCCTTGATCCCGGCGCGTTTGCTCTTTTGCCGATCATAATCGACGGAAAGTTGGCCGGCTGCTTGTACGTCGACCTTCCTCGCGCGCCCACCTCATTCGATTTGGTCCGGCCCGCGCTCAGCCGCGCCCGCGACGTGATAACGACGGCGATTCGAAAGAAGGCGCCCCCGTCCGGCGTTACAAACGTATAACTATCAAAGTCTCCGCGTTTTCACTTCGCGTCGCTTCCGGCGTATCCTGGAAGCTAAGGAGTGCAGGTGACTCCGCTGCGTATTATTCTTTTTCTTCTACTCGCACCCGCGGGCAGTCTGGGTGTCTACGCCCTGCTTCGGCGCGGACGCCATCATTGCGCGCATAACGATCCGCTCTGCAGGCGCGACCGGCCTTGTATCGCCTGCTATCGCGAGATTTTTTCCAAAACAGAAGAGAAGCAGCTACGGTAGCAGTCGGGCTCGCTTTATGTAATCCAATTTCGGGAAGCGGGGAACCAGGTACTCGTTGGTTTCTTCCTCTACCCGGCCGGCATCGATCTCTTTTCCTTCCGGCCGCATCTCGCCGTAGCCCGAATAGAGCTTGTCTATAACCTCGAGGCCTTCGACGATCCTTCCGAAAGGCACGAAGCCCTGATCGTCCAGAACCGCGTTGTCGGCCAGGTTGATAAAGATTTCTGTGGCGCGCGTGCTGGGACCGGATTTGGCGAACGCCAGCGTTCCGCGCAGATTCTTTTGGCGGGGCGGATCGTCCACGATGAAGAGGTTCCGCCAGGTGGCGTGCACATTGAAATCCCGATGAACGCCGAACTGTGCGATAAAGCCCTGCAGCACGCGGTAAAAGCGGCCTTCGTCGAAATAGCGCATGCGCACCAACTCGTGGAATCGATCTACGCCATGCGGCGCCCAAGCCCGCGTTGCTTCCACCACGAAGTCGCCCTGGGTAGTCTCGAACTTCACGCGGAAGACTTCCGGCACCACCACTTTCGGCGCGGGCTTGTGGCACGCCGCCACCGCGAAACACAACAGCGCCGCGAAAATCGGACGCACTATCGCCGACCACCCGTCCGGGGCGTCTGCTGCGCGGTATCCACGCCGGCCGACTTCAACGCCGCTTTCGCAGTGACGTATTCGAGCTTCGGCGCCAATTTCCGGATGCCGTCGAACACGAAGAAACGAGCCGAGTCGTCGATGCCGACGCGGCCCGACGTGACGCCGCGATCTTTCAGCGCTTGCGCGATCTGCTGGTATGGGCTTTCGTCCTCCTGCCATATCCGGATGTCGTCGCCGACATGGATCAACTCTCGCGTGCGCATCTCTTCGAAACCCGGCAACACGTAGACCGGCTCGCCTTTCTCCGGCAACACCACGGAAAACGTTCGCTCGCTGCGTCCCCAGCGCACGCCGGTCAGGTAAAGCATGGCCGGGCCGGGTTCCAAAACGATTGCCCCGAGCCCGAACTCTTTCATGGCAGCCTGGGCCTTGGCGATCCGCGCACGGTAGGTTGATTCGGAAACTTCGTTGGTCTGCGGCATCTCGCGATTCTCCTCACCCGAAGGGCTGATCGATAGCGGGGCTTTGTTTGGTGAACATGCGCGCGCCGTCCGCGGTGATATACATGCAATCTTCGAGGCGCACACCGAACTCGCCATAGATCGCAATGGTCGGTTCGTCGCTGAAGCACATGCCGGGCTGAAGCCGCGTCTTATTGCCGCGAACCAGGTAAGTCCACTCATGGCCATCCAACCCGATGCCGTGGCCAGTGCGGTGCGGCAGGCCCGGAACTTTGTAGCCTGGTCCGAAGCCGGCGTCGGTGATCACTTTGCGCGCGGCGGCGTCCACTGATTCACAAGTAGCGCCGGGCTTGGCGGCGGCCAAGGCGGCATCTTGCGCTTTGCGCTCAAGCGCCCAGATTTCGCGCTGCCGGGCGGTGGGCTTGCCAAAGATCACGGTGCGCGTAATGTCGGATTGATAGCCTTCCACGCTGCAGCCATCGTCGATCAGGACCAAATCCCCTTCCCTCAGTTGCTGAGGCTGAACACTTCCGTGCGGAAAGGCGGTGTACTTGCCGAAGATGGCCATGGCGCCACCTTGCACGCCCAGCGCACGATAAGCTTCGCCGATGAGGGCGCTCAATTCCCGCTGTGTCATTCCTTCTTGCAAGCAGGCCAGCGCGGCCCGATACGCTGCGATGGTAATGTCGTTGGCGCGCTGCATCAAAGCGATTTCAGCGGGCGATTTGATCACGCGGCAGCCGGCAGTTATCGGATCGGCGCTGGTGAATTCGAGCGCAGGCGCCAGCTTGCTCACACCGTCGACCACGTCAAAGTGAACGCGCTCTTCGATCCCAACTCTTCCAGCGGCCACTCCGCTGTCCTTCAGCGCGTTTGCGATCGCCCTATACTCACGCGTTAAAGAGAGGATTTCGCCGCGCAAAGGAAGTATAAGAACTCCGTCCAGGTGCTCGCCCGTGAAGTAGAACGCGCTTGATCCGCCTTCCATCACCACCGCGCCGATTTTGTTTTCGCGCATCAGCTTGCGCGCCTTCTCAACGCGCGCGCGACGCTCGCCGGCGGTGATCGGCTGGATGCCCACGGTCATGGGGCGCAGGTTGCGAATCGATTCCGGGACGCTGGAGGACTGCGCCCGCGCGATCGTCCGAAGACCTGCCGCGGCCGTGCAGAGAAAGATTCTCCGATTCATGGATGTCTCCCATCATTGAAGCTGAGCTGCCATCATCCTTACTAATTCAGCATTACTCATCGGATGCCAGCCGTGGCCCTTCATGGGACGGCCATATTCGAAGGTCGCGCCGGCGTCGGTAGTCTTGAGAAAATCCTCAAGCATGTATACCGAGACGTTCAGATAAAAGTTGTCCATCTCGCCGCAATAAAAATGGAGCTTGCCTTTCAACTGCGGCCCTAATTTTTTCCAGTTGGCCTTCATATAGGCGGTCAGGTCGTAGCCGTGGTCGCGCATGTATTTGGCGACTTCGTGATCGATCTTGCCCGTCAGCTTGTCCCAAAGCGGGCGCGGATAGCCGTCCTCATCCACCGGTCCGTAGACGGCGTCCCACGCTTCGAACTGCTGCGCCGAACGTCCGTGGCTACCGAGCACTTCTTCCAATTGGCTCATCTGCCGCATGGTCTGGACCATCTGCCCTTCTACCGTGCGCATCATCGGCCGCTCGGGAACCATGTAGTCGAAGCCGGGAGCGCGAAAGGCGTTGTCGTCCTCGTAGATATTCACCAGCTGGTAGCGGCGGAAATCGACGGGATCGGGATAGAAAGTCCAGGTACTGCCGAAGAAGTCCGGATGGAGGACCTCCAGCGCCAGCGACTCCCAACCTCCGGTCGAGCCTCCGGTGACCAGGCGGGCGCGGGGCTCCGCGATGATCCGGTAATGCTCCTCCAGGTACGGGATCAATTCTTGCAGCAATGCATCGCCATACGGGCCATTGTTCGCCGAGTTGACCGCGTAGGAGTCGTCAAAGTAAGGCGTGGGGTGCTGAAAGGTCACCGCGATCATGCGGGGGAAATTGTCGGAGTCCCAATCGCGATAGAAGGCGTAACCGGCCTTTTCGCGCTCGGCGTTTTCACGATTAGAATCAGGCTGCTTATCGCTGAATCCGAAGGGCGCGGCCAGTCCGAAATGCCCTTGGATGTAGATCACCGGGTAGCGCTCGCCTGGATGGCTTTCGTAGCCTTTCGGCAGGAGCACGGTCGCGCCCAGGTACATGGGATGGCCCCAGAATTTGGTGAGGAGCTGGCTCTGGATTTTGATGCGCTTCACCCAGGCCGTATCAGGCGGAACTGTAACAGGCTCAATGACTTTGGAAAGCTCCAGCTTCACGTCATAGCCAGCGGCTGGGTCTAGGTGAATGCGCCGGACGTCGCTCTTCAGGTTGCCCGGCGACCGATTGAAGCGCTGGCCCTCCCACTGATCCATATGGGCCCAAATGACGTGCCCATCGGAGCGGTGAAACTCGGTGTAGACGTTGACCAGAGCCTGGACGTAGTAGTCGCCGGCCGGCACGTCGGCAAGGCGGCTTGCAGGATAGCCTAAGACCTGGCTATCCACGACGGCCAGGTTCGCCGGCGCGAGCTGATTGACATCGACGCCAAAGAACGGCGTCTGCCCGCTCCAGGACCCGGCCTGGTCAATCGGCTCCGGGGTCGCCTTTTTAGCCAAAGCAACGAAGACGCGGCCGGTGATGGGTGACGCATGTACGGAAGTGGGAAAGGAAACCTGGAACCGAAGGTTGGCGCCTGCGGCCAGAGCCGCGCAAATTTGGCAAAAAATGCAAAACGAAGCCAAGCGGAAGAAACGAATCGTCATGGGGTTATCTAATAACCCATTATGATCGCTGTTTGGCCCGAGTTGTGAAGGTGTGATTCTAACGCGCTGTGCGGAAAGGAGTTGTGGCTAGCGGGTGGATGGCAACGGATCGCCGTTGGAGCACCTGGCGCGGTAGAACTGGACGAGAGGGCTCTCGTCAATGCCGATAGCCCGGGCATACTGACGAATGTAGCTGATGTTGTAAATGCCGCCCGGCAAGACCTCGAAATTGCCATCTTCGATGGCCTTCAGGGTCGAGACTTTCAGCTTCGTGTTTTTCGAAATCTCTTCTAGCGAGATTCCCTTGGTGTTCCGAATAGATCCTACGGTCCATCCATCCATCGGTAAGGTTGCCATACGCCTACTCCCTACAAGAGTCATATCGGCAGCAGAAAACTCTCACTGTAGATCAGATTGCATTTCTATTTGAAGATTTTCGATGGTGGGAAGCTGCGGGCTGGGCGGGAATCAACCATGTTTTGGTAGACAATCTAGTACCTTTAGCTGATTTCGGTGATGGGGGACGGTCTGATAGAATTCCGGGAAGCACTTTTTTCTGGAACAGAAAGGATCAGAACTAGATATGTATCTCTCGAAAGCCATACGAGGCGGCGGCTGTTTCGTCGCCTTGCTAACCCTGACCACCCTCATGAGTTACGCCGATGATGATCGCGATCTTGCCCCGAATGGGAAGGGCATCGGTACCGTGTTGCACCCGGGCCAGCCTAGCGATCAGCCAGGCCCGGCCAGGACCAGCAAACCCTCGTCCGGGAACGGGATCTACTACCACGGCGGGCCGCTGATTCTGGGCGGCACCAACATCCATTTGATCTGGTATGGAAACTGGAACAACAATACGGCGACCACTATTCTGCCGGACTTGGCCCAGCATATCGGCGGATCGCCTTACTTCAACATCAACACTACCTATACCGATGGCTCGGGCAAAGCCGTGACGAACATGTGCAACCTGTCCACTCAAGCCAACGACAATTACTCTCAGGGCACGAGTCTGAGCGACGCGGCCGTGCAGGCTATCGTGGCTGCCCAGACTCCTACCGACACCAATGGCGTGTACTTCGTCCTGACGTCGGCTGACGTCAACGAGACCAGCGGTTTCTGTACGCAATACTGCGGCTGGCACACGCACGCCAGCATCGGCGGCTTGGACATCAAGTACGCCTTCATCGGCAATCCGGATCGCTGCCCCTCGGCCTGCGAGGAGCAGACGACCTCTCCCAATGGGAACGCCGGAGCGGATGGCATGGCCAGTATCATCGCGCACGAGCTGGAGGAAGCCACCACGGACCCGGATCTGAACGCCTGGTATGACCGGCGCGGCGAGGAGAACGCCGACAAATGCGCCTGGACATTCGGCGCGACCCACACGGCCAGCAACGGCTCCCTGTACAATATGACGCTGGGGTCGCGGGAATACCTGATCCAACAGAACTGGGTCAACGCGAATGGTGGGTTCTGCGCTCTGAGTCATTAGGTGTTCGCAGGAGTGCGAACACTGCACGCAAGAGTGCGTGCGCTACGGTAGAATTTCGCTCATGGACCATTTCTACCGGCTCGCCTTTCTGGCGGCGGGCTTTTCCTACCTGCTGGCAGCCGACACGCGATTCGAGATCTCCTTTCCAGAGGCTGCACATGCTGGTTCGATCACCGGGCGCGTTTACCTGATGATCGCTAGCAAGAACGATCCGGAGCCGCGCCTCCAGATCGGGCGCACGGGAGCCCCTTTTTTCGGGCGCGATGTCGAGAAACTTGCTCCGGGCCAAGCGGCCGCGATTGACGCGAGCGACCGTGGCTCGCCCGTGCTCAGCCTTTCGGAGATACCGGCCGGCGATTACTGGGTGCAGGCTTTCGTCAACGTTTATTCCGAATTTCGCCGTTCCGATGGCCATGTCGTCTGGATGCACGACGATCAGTGGGAAGGACAGCGCTGGAACCGCTCCCCTGGAAATCTTTACAGCAAGCCCCAGCGCGTCACGCTCGACGGCGCGAAAGGCTACAGCATTTCGCTGAGCTGCGACCAGATGATCGCGCCCGTGGCAATTCCACCCGATTCGCCTTGGGTGAAGCGATTCCGGATGCAAAGCCCGATGCTCACCAAGTTCTGGGGCCGGCCGATTTTTCTAGGCGCCACGGTGCTTTTGCCGCGCGATTACGATCAGGCCAACCTGTACTATCCGGTGCTGTACCAACAAGGCCATTTTTCCCTCGCCGCGCCACTCAACTTCGACATCGGGCCGGCGGGCAAGGATCTGCATAGCGAATGGGTGAAGGACGATTTCCCGCGCATGATTGTCGTCACGCTGCAGCATCCCAACCCTTATTTCGACGATTCGTACGCGGTGAACTCCGTGAATGTCGGTCCTTATGGCAATGCCATTCTGCAGGAACTGATTCCGGAAATCGAGAAGCGGTTCCGGATTATCCGGCAGCCCTGGGCGCGACTGCTGGCGGGAGGGTCGACCGGTGGCTGGGAAGCGCTCGCGCTGGAGCTGTTTCATCCCGACTTCTTCGGCGGCACATGGGTCTATTGCCCCGACTCGGTGGATTTCTCCGACGTAGAAGGCATCAACGTTTACGAAGACAAGAACGCCTTCTACAAACAGTTCGAATGGCGGCGCGTGCCCACGGTCAATAGCCGCGAGACGAACGGGCAGATCCGGCAGACCTCGGAAGAACGCAATCGCTTCGAGCTGGTCAACGGCACGCATGGACGTTCGGGCGAGCAACTGGACATCTGGTCCGCCGTGTACGGGCCTCTGGGGGAAGACGGCTATTTCGATCCGCTGTTCGACAAGCGCACCGGCGTGATGAACCCGCGCGTCGCCGAACATTGGAAAGACCACTACGACCTGCGGAATTTTATGGAGAAGAACTGGTCGGCGCTTGGTCCCAAGCTGGTGGACAAGGTGCACGTTTTCGTGGGTGACGCAGACAACTTCTTCCTCAATAACTCGACGCGCAAGCTGGAAGATTGGATGAAGAAGACCGAGGCTCCGCATTACGAGGGCTTCTTCGCCTATGGCGCCACCAAGGGGCATTGCTGGACCGGGCCGGTGGGAACGCCCGACCGGTTGAAGGAGATGGCCGAATACATTCTCGGCAAAATGCCGCGCGATACGGTGGCCGGATGGTGGAAGCAGTGACGGCGGAGAAGCAGAGGCTGGTGTTTAAGCCGATTTGTTCTCACAATTGTCACCGGATATCCTACTCTTTGGATGTTGGCAGGTCGGGCCTGCCCTGGGACCTGCCCTACTAGGCGGAGCCCTATGAGAAAGATCCTGTTGCTAGTGGTCGGCATCGCCCCAGCGCTTCTGTACGCGCAGTTGCAGGCGCCGCCGTTCAATCCCAAGAAAGTTGTGCCCTACGTGCCAACTGGGCCGGAAACGGTAGCCGCGATGCTCAAGCTGGCGGCGGTGACGAAGAGCGACCTGGTGATTGATCTGGGCTGCGGCGATGGAAGGATCGTGATTGCGGCGGCAAAAGAATATGGCGCGCATGGAATCGGTGTGGACATCGATCCGGATCGGATTAAAGAAGCTAACCAAAACGCGCGGAAAGAGGGCGTGGCGAACCTGGTCGAATTCCGCCAAGGTGATCTGTTCGATGCCGATATCAGGAAGGCCACGGTGGTGACGCTCTACCTCTTGCCGAGCGTCAACATGAAGCTTCGCCCCAAGCTATGGCGTGAACTGAAGACCGGAACGAGGGTGGTGTCGCACACTTTCGACATGGAGGATTGGAAGCCGGAGAAGGTTGAGGAGGTCGGAGGGTCGCAGATTTTTTTGTGGGTGATAAAAGAGCGGTAGCATTCGCTTGCTGACGCGCGCGGTTCGGAAACGCTGGTCGAACGGTTCGGAAAACCTATTCTAGGGGCAAGCCGACGTAGTTCTCGGCCAGGCTTTGGGCCGCGACGCGCGAACTGGTGACATAATCCAGCTCGGCGAGTTGCCGGCGATGGTCGAATCCTGTGTCGCCTTCGAAGCGATGCAACATGGAGGTCATCCACCAGGAAAAATGCTGGACGCGCCAGACCCGGCGCAGGCAGGCCTGCGAGTAATAGTTCAAGAGCCGCTCGCGTCCGGTCTTGTAGAATTCGGCGAGCGATCGAGCCAGCACAGTCACGTCGGCAATGGCGAGATTCATTCCCTTGGCGCCGGTGGGGGGAACAATATGAGCAGCGTCGCCGGCAAGATAAAGCCTGCCAAACTGCATGGGCTCGACGACGAAGCTGCGCATGGGCGTAACGCCCTTCTGAAGGATTGGTCCTTCCGTTAACGCGAAGCCTTCGGCCTCCGTCCGGGCGTGCAGTTCCTGCCAGATCCTCTGATCGCTCCATTCGGCCAGGTTCTCATCGGGCCTGCACTGCAAATAGAGCCGCGACAGCGCCGGCGAGCGCATGCTGAGCAATGCAAAGCCGCGCTCGTGATTTGTATAGGTCACTTCCTTAGAAGAAGGCGGCGCCTCAGCGAGAATTCCGAGCCATGCGAATGGATATTCGCGTTCATACAACGTAACCTCGCCAGCCGGGATGGATGACCGCGAGACGCCGTGAAAACCATCGCAACCGGCGATGAAATCGCAAGTGATCTCGCGAATCTTAGTATTGTCGCGGAAATGGATCGACGGTCTGGTGCCTGCGAGATCGTGCAGGCTGACTGCCTCGGCCTCGAAGTGCACTTGGCCGCCAGCGCCCAGGCGAGCCTTGATCAGGTCTTTGATCACTTCCTGCTGGCCATAGACCGTGATGGCGCGGCCGCCAGTCAGCTCAAACATATCTATGCGATGACGGCACCGGTTGAAGCGCAACTCGATTCCGTGGTGAATCAGGCCTTAGCGCTTCAAACGATCGCCCAAGCCGGTTTCGATCAAGAGGTCGACCGTGCCTTGTTCCAGCACGCCGGCGCGCACGCGCTCTTCGCAATGGGTCCGGGCGCGGCTCTCAATGACGATTGATTCGATTCCCTGCCGGTGGAGAAGGTGCGATAACATCAGGCCAGCCGGCCCGGCCCCGACAATTCCGACCTGCGTTCGCATTCGCTAGGGAGCGGTTGATGAAAAAGGCAGGCCGGAGACCTGCCCCACTTACCCCACTTACTTTATCACGCGAACCCGGCTTTTCCTGGGGTGCGCGGCTCGGGCGGTCGAACCAGCGCGGCGGCGGGTTTTACGGATCATGGCATCTTCGGCGGTGGGCGGCAGACCCTTGGCTTTCAGCTCTTCCTTGCGGCGCTCCATTTTTTCACCCAACGCCTGGAAGTCGATTTTAAGATCGCGCGCCTTGGGGAGCATGTCGTTTTCTTCTTCTTTGATGTGATGCCGAACACTCTCGGCCAGAACCGTGAACTTGGCATCGAAATGATCGTTGTCGCCGGTCATTGCATCCAACTCGGCGATGAGGACCTTGGCGATATGATGCTCTTCATAGGCCTCGTTCATGACGCCATTCTTCAACTGCTCGCGAACGGCTGGATAGAAAAGCTCTTCTTCGAGAGTGGAATGGATGCGTAGCTCCTCGATCGCCTGCTTTACGATCTTTTGCTTCTCGGCCTTGCGTTCGGCCTGCTCGAACTGATCGAAGAGCGCCTTCACATTGTCGTGATCGCGTTTCAGCATGGCGATGGCGTTGTTCTCTTCGTTCGTAAACCAATCAAACATTTCCCCTCCCAGCTCTCCTACTAGCCAATTGGACATCTGAGGCGCCGCCTTACGCCGCCGAAGAGGAGTTAAAAGCGCCGACCGGACTGAGGACTGCATCCAGACGGTCCGCACGCAGTTGCAGCGCTGCCAACTCGCGCAGGAAACGATCCCGGAGTTGGGGCTTGGTTTGCAAATCCGAATAGAGGCGCTCCAGACGCCGCTCTCCGCTTCGCAACATTTGTATTTCAGCGACGACGACCGCGTCAAAGTTATTGTGTTTCGGTGATTGATTCATGGTAGGTTGCCTTAGCAGTGGTTCATCATGAACCAGACGAAGACCAGAATTCCTGGCACTCCTATAATCCAAGCGAATAAGTATTTCATGACCCTCTGTTTCCCCCGCATTGACAGAGAGCAATTTTGATTCCACGACCTACGCGGCGCACGAGCACTGTGTCATGAAGGGTTTACGTGCAGCGCTCCCGCGCTGCGATGAGCTATTTGCGAAGCGGTAGGGAAAACACAGGGAAGAAACTTCCCGATTTAGCGTCGGCTGATCGTTCTAAAGCGCGCGTTTCGCAAGCGCTTCCGGATTCGCGACGTTGATCGGTTGGCCGTTCGCGTAGGCGAGAATCTGGTCGAAGATCATATTGAAGAATGCGTCCAGGCCATTGCGCTCCACGTAACCCAGATGCGGAGTGCACACGACGTTGTCCATGGCAAGCAGCGGGTGCTGGCCGCCGAGAACCGGTTCTTGCTCGTAGACATCCACCGCCGCCATCCCAGGCCGTCCGGCGCGCAACGCGGTCTCCAGCGCTCCTGGCTCGACCAATCCGGCGCGGCTGGTGTTCACGAATAGCGCGGTGGATTTCATGCGCGCGAGGTCGGCGGCGGTAACCATTCCGCGGGTGTCGTCGACCAATCGCACATGCAGCGATAGCACGTCGGACTCTTCAAAAAATGCTTCCTTGCTCGGGGCCATGGGGAATCCATCGGCTCGGGCTTTGGCGATGGTCGTGTCGCGACCCCAAACCATCACGTTCATGCCGAACGCTCGGCCGTATCCGGCCATGACGCCGCCAGTCTTCCCGTAGCCATAGACGCCCAATGTTTTTCCATGTAAGCCCAGGCCGATAGTTCCGGCTTGCCACTTCCCAGCTTTTAGCGCGGCCACTTCTTGAGGGATGCGGCGCATCGCGCAAAGAATTAATCCCCAGGCCAGCTCGGTGGTCGCAAACGAGGGGCGGCCCGGCATCATGTTGGACGATATGATGATGCCGCGGCGGGTGCATGCATCCACGTCGATGTGAGGATAGACGCTCACCTGGCTGATGATGCGCAGCTTGTCGAGGCGCTCGAGCAGCGCCGCGCGGATCGGCGTGCGCTCGCGGATCAGAGCCAGCGCCTCGGTATCTTTGAGTCGTTCGGCCAGAACATCGATGTCCTTGGTGTGGTCGTTCCAGATGGTGATATTGTGGGCGGCGACTTTGCGGAATGCGGGAAGCGTGCGGACTGTGTCCTGATAGTCGTCCAGTACGATGATGTTCATCGCGACTGGAGATTTGTCTACTGATTCAACAGCGGGATGTCTTTGACCGCGGGCGGCGCGGGAATCGAGCTCAAATACGCGTGGATATCCGCGAGGTCGGCGTCGGAGAGAACCTTGCTGGTGTAGGGCGGCATCTGGCCGGTGGGGTGACGGACGTAGGCAGTGAGTGCGGCCAGAACGATCGGCCGCGGGGCAAGTCTGGCGCCGGCCGCTCCACCCTGACCTTGATAGCCGTGACATTGGTAGCAGCCGTCCTTGACGAACAGGCGCTTGCCGTTGTCGGCATTGGCTGCGAAAGTCAGTGTCGCAAGAATCAAAATTAACGCGGCGGCGAGGAAAATCTTGTTCACGTCTGCCGAGGATATCACAGCCTGTCAAGTCATTTAACTAGGTAACCGAAACGGCCGCTGGATGGGTCATCTAAAAAGGTAACCCAAGACGCGAGTAAGTCAGGATCAGATTTTC